>Ga0255346_1000765_pt1 | contig 49803 bp, 31 predicted proteins | sample wastewater_treat_FD_194410 | JGI IMG/M metagenome (GOLD analysis project Ga0255346, IMG submission 194410) | Wastewater microbial communities from Lulu Island WWTP, Vancouver, Canada - plant22 | ecosystem: Engineered > WWTP > Wastewater > Unclassified | place: Canada: Vancouver, British Columbia...
CTGCAAAGGGCGATTTTCGACGAAGATACAGTCATCCGGGTTGCAGCCTTGAAAGGCCTTGAACAACTTGGCCGTAAAGAAGCTATCCCGTTTTTGGAAGAAGTCATTGCTTTGGAACGGGATCCTGAGTTCAAACAACAGGCCACTGCCACCAGAGATCTGCTGAAAAGTTTATAAAATGCGCGTTCATTTGTTAGACTGCCTGCGCCTTATTTTAGAAGGAGGCTTATGAGACATCTAAAAATCTTGATTTTGGTTTTGGCTTTGATCCCTGCAAACGCCTTGGCTCAAAAGGGATCTGCGAAAAAGGGACCTGTAGATGTTTTGTTGATGGGGTCTTCAACCATTGGTGGCCCTTTGGGTTTCAAGATCGAAAAAGCCCTTAAGGATGAAGGCTTCACAGCTGCCAAATCTTTAAAAAGCTCCACTGGGATTTGCCGAGCGGACTTTTATGACTGGCGAGTTGGAGCTGTGCAACGTGCCAAGGAATTTGGTATTCCAAAGGTTGCGGTCCTTTATCTTGGGGGTAACGATTCACAAGACCTGAGGTTGCTTCCGTCTGAACAAAAAAAGCTTGGCAGGGCCAGAGACTGGGTGCGATTTAGAGACCAAAATGATGAGTGGAGATTGCACTATGAAAACCGGATGTTGGAAGTAATTGACAGCTTGTGCGATCTGGGCGTCAGCCGGGTGATTGTGCTACCAACTGTGGCAATCTCCAGAGAAAAGCATGTTAAACAACAGGACGTTATTCGAGAGCTACAGGGAAATGCAGCTAAACGCTCCAAGTGTGGTCTTGCCATGTCGACTATCCCAGAGGTTGATAAAATCCCGCCAGGGCAGCTGCAAAAATATCGTGCAAAGGATGGTTTCCACGTGACCGCGGAAGGAGCAACCAGAGTCTGGAACGAATTGCAGAAGCCGTTTATTGAAGAAGTAAAACGAGTAATACCAGACCGTCAAAAACCAACAGTCTCCACCGCCAAATAATTAGCGCAAAATTTCCACGCCCTGCCCCTGCCTCCTGCCCCTGCCTCCTGCCCCTGTCCCTGTCCCCGTCCCTGTCCCTGTCCCTGCCCCCCGCCCACCCCTAGAAAAATCCCCAATTCATAACCATTTTCACTTTTATCCTGTAAAACGGGTTGACCAACACGCCCCATCAAGGGACAATTCGAAGTCCGTCAGCAAGGAGTTACTTTATGGACGTTGAAATAATTATTCGCCCGGATCGGGACACCCTAGTACGGCCGGAGCGTATAGAACACGTTGAATTCGGCACTCTTTTTACACCAAACATGTTTCATATGAAGTACAGTGGAGGCAATTGGCACGATGCTTACATTGAACCGGTCAAGCACCTGCAACTGCACCCTGGTGCCACGGTGTTACACTACGCTCAGACCATCTTTGAGGGCATGAAAGCATATCGCCAGAAATCTGGAGACATAGTTCTGTTTCGCCCTGAAATGAACATCGCCAGAATGAACATGTCCGCTCGTAGGATGCAGATGCCTGAAATATCACCGGATTTCTTTTTGAAAGCGATCAAAGCACTGGTGGGGACTGAAGCCAACCAAGTGCCTGAGCTTCCAGGCACTCTATACATCCGCCCAACGATGATCGGCACAGCCCCACAGGTTAAAGTAGCCGCGTCGAAGGAATATCTTTTCTATATCCTGACCCTGGTTTCAGGGCCGTACTTCCTGGGTACCTCAGGCCGAGATCCTGGTGCAGTAAGCGTTTATGTCGCCCTAGACAAGAGTCGTTCTTGTTATGGAGGCACCGGCGGAATCAAGGCCGGGGCCAACTATGCTGGCACCTTGGAGACCACTTCCAAGGCTTATGCCTTGAAGTGCGGCCAGGTGTTGTTCTTGGAGGCAAGAGACGTCCCCTATCGCGAACGTCGCGTGGAAGAAATGGGGGGGATGAATGTGTGCTTCATCAAGAATGGGGCCCTATACACCCCGAGATTGCACGGAACCATCCTACCGGGCGTTACAAGGGATTCCTTGGTCAAGATAGCGAAGGCCAGGGGCATCGAAGTCCACGAAGAAGACATCCCATTTGGCTGGGTTGAAGATGGCTTGGCTGACGGCTCGATTACCGAGGCGTTTGCCTGCGGAACAGCCGCAGTGGTCACAGGCATTAAATCGTTCCACTTTGATGACGGCAGAGACCTAGCCCCATCATCAGCAGTCCCCGGACCAATTACTCAACAGCTTTTTGACGCCATCGTGGGAATCCAGTTTGGAGATGCGCCAGACGAATTTGGATGGTTGCACAAGGTTCTGTAAGCTGCTTTTCTAAACCCCCATTGATTAATCAATAACCGGCCGCTTTGGGCAGGTGCGGAACATGGTCAAGGTGCTTTTGGTAACCGGACCGTGAACGTGGTTCCTTTGTTGACTTCGCTTTGAACGCTGATGGTACCTTTCAAAATGTTTGCAGTTAGCAAACCCGCCACCGCCTCTAACCACACCAAGTTTTTTAACTAATCAAACCATTTCTTGCATTTACATAGAGGCAAAGGTAAACCGGCATCAATCGCTTTTTTGGGGGGCTTTATGAAGCTACGTTTTTTGGCATTACCTGTTTTGGCCGCTTTTCTTGCCTTATCAATTGGGTGTAACGGAGATGATGAAACTCCCACTTTTGATGATGCCTTTGAGCGGGACTCAAAGGCCACCAGTGACACCAAGGCTAAGGACGATGGTACAACCGCGGACGATGACGGCGCAACCGCGGATGATGATGACGGCACAACCGCGGACGATGACGGTACAACCGCGGATGACGATGACGGCACAACCGCGGACGATGACGGCACAACCGCGGACGATGATGGCGAAATCGCGGACGATGATGGCACCGAACAACAAGAGTGCGAAGAAGATACAGACTGCGACGGGGAACCACAAAAGTGCCACGAGTTTAAATGCGAAGACCTGAAATGCAAAGAAGTTCCAGTTGCAAACAACACAGCTTGCTCGGATGATAATCACTGTACCGAAAATGACACTTGCCAAGATGGTGTGTGTAGCGGTACTGCCATTACCTGTGACGACCAAAACCCATGTACAGAGGACACCTGCGATCCTGAATCAGGTTGTTCCTTCAAGGCAATCGACTCTGGTGACACTATAATCTGCGGTAAAGGCGAGTGTATGAGGGAAGTCCAGAAATGCACTGACGGTGTGCCAAACGTATGCGTTGAAGGCGAACCAACCCAAGAAGTGTGCGATGGTAAAGACAACGACTGCGATGGTCACACAGACGAAGAAGACGCTGATGATTGCACGACCTACTATCGCGATGATGACGGAGATGAATTCGGAGTTGATGGCGATACTCGTTGCCTGTGTGCGGCTGCCGCCCCTTACACCGCAACAAAGGGCGGTGACTGCTGCGACAAGGACGACCAAGCATATCCACAAGAATTCACTGAAGAACAATGGTTTATCAAGGCAAACAAGTGTGATTCGTTTGATTACAACTGCAGTGATGGCGAAGAAAAGCGTTGGGGCATTGGTAGCTGTCTAAGCATTGATCTTCCAGGAGGTGGCCGTACTTGTAATGCTAGGCAGGGTTTTGATGGACGAACACCAGAATGTGGTGTAGCTGCAACCTACATTGTGAATTGTTCGATCTCTGGCGGTCGTTGCATAGCAACAGAAACAGAGGAACGAACACAGTCCTGTAGATAAATCCCAAAGATGAGTCCCAAAATCCCAACATTAATCGTCGGCCCTTGCACCCATTTACACCCGGACTCTTGTCATCCGAATAGCGATATCTATCTTCCTTGTCGATCTTGCCGCCGAGCAAGGAGGAAATTGCGAATTGAGCAAGCTAGGTGAGGTCGTGGAACACAATGGTGTAAAAATCATTGGTTACAAAAACTTGTCAGGCATGGTCCCCTTTCATGCCAGCGATGTTTACGCCAAAAATGTCCAAAACGTCCTGTTGCTGTTGTTCCCAAAGGGCGAACTAAATCTGGACTTTGAGGATGAGATTATCGCAGGTTCAATAGTGGCTCATGAAGGTGCCGCTTGGTCACCGACCGCATGATGGCCATGTTCAAGAAAAAACAAGCAGCCGCCAATCAAAAGGGCGCCAACGACGTTGTAAACCCAGCAGCAACCCATGACAGAGGCAGCCCAATTTATGGGATGCCAATCCTGAACGTCCACGAGGCACGCTCGGTAATAATCATCAAGCGCTCGCTAGGCGCAGGTTTTGCAGGAATACGAAACGAACTGTTTGAGTATCCAAACGCAGTGATGATGTTCGCCGACGCCCGAAAGGGACTTGCAGGCTTGACCGAGGAACTTAAGCAGATGTAGGGGTGGGGACAGGGACAGGGACGGGGACAGGATCAGGGACAGGGGTGGGGACAGAAGCAGGAGCAGGGACAGGGGGGCAAGATCACCAGATTTTGAATTTGCCGGGCACTTTTTCCCTGCCGCAGAAGTACGGAGAATCACCATCCAGCAACCAACGGGTGCGCACCAGAGTGTCGTCTTCACCGAAACTTATGGCTTCAGCCCAACCAGAACGCTTGCCGCCAGCATCATCGAGCTTAGGGCAGCCCTTAGGTGGACGGTCACCCAAGGATTTCAGGGCCTTTCTCAGTTTTTTTTCATGCTTCTCAATTATACCCCACGATGTATCGCTTAATCGCCATGCCACTGCAAGAGTTGAGGAACAGTCCTTGTCCCGCTCCATGCCAAAATGCGTAGTAATATTGAGTGCAGACTCGGACATAGGGCTTATTTCCAGTGGCACTAAATAGATTCTGGCTGCATTGGTATAGCTGCCATAGGAGACTTCCCATATGTATCTGGTAAGATTGTCGATCAAATAACTGGTACATTGTATCGAATTTACATCGTGGCACTTCTGTATCAACCAATCTGCCCGATCTGAATAAAAGCTGTAGCCAACAATATCCGATGTGATGTCTACAATAAACCGCAACTCATCGTTTTCCAGTATATAAACAGATGCAGCACCCTCAAAAGCCGTTATATGTCTGCCATAAAACAGCAAAGATTTTCCGTTCCATGATCCACTAACCTTAGCACTAACGCCGCCGCCTTCCAGCAAGCTTACAAGCTTGCCATTCTTTAAGCGTACGATGTCAAACGAGCAGTTATTAGCGCCACATCCGTTCACACAAACCACCTGAAACAACCCATTTTTTTTACCCGAACCAGGAACGTGTGTCACTGCCATGGTGACATCGTATCCAGGATCACAGTCGTAGCAGCTTGACGACTCTGCCCAATCAAAAAGTACATCTTCGGGTAAACGAGGATCGCCTGGCTCCAACTGTAAAAAAACCTTATGTCCTTTGATAACACGACTGGGCATGCGACTTTCGTCCCTGAGAAAACCTGTGACTGTGTCATCAGCAAGCAGTTTTAACGGGGAAAGAAGCACCAGAGACACGATAACCACAATCAAAGCTCTGCTAGTCATTTGCAGCCCCCATTCAGGCAATCTGCCCCAAATCACAAGCCAATTGATGTCTAAGGCCGGCGACCAGGGTTCAACCTAAGACCATATGAAAGGCAGTCTATGGAACATGTACGAACCTGTCAATTAAACCGCGGATTCTTTCATTTGTAGCACAGCGACTCCAGATTGAAGATTTTTTGGGCAAGATCATTGACATGATCCCGTCCGTTACGTAGATTGGCTTTTGGAAAACTAAGATCCAACAAGGAGTTAAGGCCTTGATATCATTCTTTGCAGCGGTAGCGCTTTTGATTCTTGGATATCTGCTGTATTCCAAATGGATAGAGCGGATGCTTGGGGCGGATCCAAACCGAGTTACTCCGGCGATAAGTCAGGCGGATGGCGTTGACTATGTCCCCATGAAACCTTGGCGAATCTTCCTGATACAGTTTTTGAACATCGCCGGGGTGGGACCCATCTGTGGGGCCATTATGGGGGCCCAGTTTGGCACGTCATCGTACTTGTGGATTGTGTTTGGCAGCATCTTCGCTGGGGGCGTGCACGATTACATTTCAGGTTTTATTTCCCTGCGCCAAAAGGGAGCTTCATTGCCTGAAATTCACGGTCGCTACTTGGGAAACAAGCCAAAACAGATAATGCGGGTTTTCACCATAATCCTGATGGTGTTGGTGGGCGCGGTATTTGTGAACACGCCTGCGGTGCTGCTGAACAACAACTTCACGCCTAGCTGGAATATCTTCATTTGGGTGGCCGTTATTTTTGCTTACTATCTGATCGCCACTCTACTTCCCATTGATAAACTAATTGGCAGGATTTACCCGATTTTCGGTTTGCTGTTGTTGGGGATGGCCGCGGCCATTTTTGCGGCCTTTATAGTATTTCGCCCCCCAATACCCGAGCTGTGGGAAGGCTTTCGCAACCAGCATCCACAGGCTGCCAGCAATCCTATCTTTCCAATGATGTTCATCAGCATTGCATGTGGGGCCATCAGCGGCTTTCACGCCACGCAATCACCACTGATGGCGCGCTGCATGACAAATGAAAAGCAGGCTCGCCCCATTTTTTACGGTGCCATGATTGCTGAAGGCATCGTAGCGCTGCTGTGGGCTGCCGCAGCCGCTTACTTCTTCGGCCCCAACGGGCCTGTGGACACAACAGGCAAGGGAGGACCCGCGATGGTTGGAGTCATTGCCAATGAATGGTTTCCAAAGTCCATCGCGGCAATAACGGTGCTTGGAGTCATATCCGCCGCCGTTACCTCCGGCGACACGGCCTTGCGGTCGGCACGCCTGATTGTGGCTGACTCTTTGGGCATTGACCAAAAGCCCATGCGAAACAGGCTGTTGGTAGCTTTGCCTGTATTCGCGGTTACAGCTGGAATCCTAGTGTACTCCCTTGTCGATACAACAGGTTTTGACGTCATTTGGCGCTACTTTGCCTGGAGCAACCAAGTGCTGGCAACAGTCACCTTGTGGACGGCTACAGTGTACCTGTCGCTAAAAAAGAAGCCCTACATCATCGCCCTGATCCCAGCGATCTTCATGACCATGGTAACCAGCAGCTTTTTGTTCGTGGCCGAGAAAGAAGGCCTAGGCAGCTTCATCCCCAGATGGGCAGGATACACAATAGGCGCTGTGATAACATGCATTGCGATGTACGTTTTCTTCAGATTCAAAATGCGGTCCAAGTAGACAACCAGCAATGAGCTTGGCAAGCCCGTCACGACTGTCAGCATCAAGCTAGCAATTGCCTCACGGGCCAGGCCTTGAAATGGTGAGATCGAATATGCCGCAGCCATAGAGGCTGTCGGCTATGATGTAGTAGGTCTGGAATTCATCCCCATCGTTCGCGAGAACAAGTTCCTCACGGTCGCCAAACACAGCTGTATCGACGCCAGCAACGCACATGGAGCCAAATATGTCGTCACATGAGGTCGTCACCCAAAGCGATGCGTCGAACTGTTTAGGTGACATAGATATGGCGACTGACTCACCGGCTTCAAGCGTAAGGCTATAGACTTTCTCGTAGCCATCAGGACCAGAGTGTACGCAGGTCCAGCCAGCGCCGCCAGCGTTGTAGATTTTGGTGCCATTGCAACTATTTTCAGCTTCGAGCGTGATGTCTGCTCCAGTGTACGTGCCTAGATCGTGCGCCTTGCAGGTAAACAGACAATCTGAGGTGTCAAATCTACAATCCTCGGTACAGCCAAGCGTACCACCTTCATATCCAAACTCGTCGCAGGTCTGGTAACCAAGGTCGGCACCGTCACACTGATCATTCCCGTCGATTTTGCCATTGCCACAGCGTGGAGGTTCGTACTGGAATATGGTGAGACTGAACGCTCCGCAGTCCTTGAAGGCATCAGCAATGATGTAGTAGGTCCGGGGCTCAGTCCAATAGTTAGTGAGAACCAGTTCCTCACGGCCGCTAAACATAGCTCTATCGACGCCAGCTACACACTGGGCACCCACTATGTCGTCACATGACGTCGTCACCCAAAGCGATGCATCAAACCGTACAGGCGACATAGATATGACGACTGACTGACCGGCAGCAAGCGTAAGGCTATAGACGTTCTCGTAACCTTTAGAATGTCGGCCCGTGCAGTTCCAGCCAACGCCGCCAGCGTTGTAGATTTTGGTGCCACTGCAACTATTTTCAGCTTCTAGCGTGATCGTATCTGTGAACATGCCGAGATCGTACGCATCGCAGGTAGAGTCACAACCAGACGTATCAAATCTACAATCATCTGTACAGCCAAGCGTACCGCCACCGTATCCGAGCTTCTCGCAGGTCTGCTCACCAAGGTCGGCACCGTCACACATATCTGGGCCGTCCACTTTGCCATTGCCACAGCGTGGAGGTTCAGAGACGGTAAGCGTGAACTCACCACAACTATAGTGGCTGTCGGCTATGATGTAGTAGGTCTGGGACTCAACCCCATCGTTCGCGAGAACCAGTTCCTCACGGCCGCCAAACATAGCTTCATTGACACCAGCAACACACTGGGCGCCCACGAAGTCGTCACATGACGTCGTCACCCAAAGCGATGCGTCGAACCGTACAGGTGACATAGATACGCCGACTGACGCACCGGCTTCAAGCGTGAGGCTATAGACTTTCTCGTAGCCATCAGGGCCAGAATATACGCAGCTCCAGCCAGCGTTGTAGAGTTTGGTGCCACTGCAACTATTTTCAGCTTCGAGCGTGATGTCTGCTCCAGTGTACGTGCCTAGATCGTGTGCCTTGCAGGTAAACACACAACCTGAGGTGTCAAATGTACATCCTTCGGTACAGCTCAAGGTACCGCCATCGTATCCTAGCTTCTCGCAGGTCTGCTCACCAAGGTCGGCTCCATCACACTGATCATACCCATCGATTTTGCCATTGCCGCAACGCGAAGGTTCAGAGACGGTAAGCGTGAACTCGCCACAGCTATAGCGGCTGTCGGCTATGATGTAGTAGGTCTGGGACTCATCCCCATCGTTCGTGAGAACTAGTTCCTCACGGCCGCCAAACGAAGCTCTTTCGACGCCAGCAACACACTGGGCACCCACAAGGTCGTCGCATGACGTCGTCACCCAAAGCGATGCGTCGAACCGTACAGGTGACATAGATACGCCGACTGACTCACCAGCTTCAAGCGTAAGGCTATAGACTTTCTCGTAACCTTCAGAGTATTCGCCCGTGCAGTTCCAGCCAGCGCCACCAGCGTTGTAGAGTTTGGTGCCACTGCAACTATTTTCAGCTTCGAGCGTTATGTCTGCTCCAGTGTACGTGCCTAGATCGTGCGCCTTGCAGGTAAACACACAACCTGAGGTGTCAAATCTACATCCATTGGTGCAGCTCAAGGTACCGCTATCGTATCCTAGCTTCTGGCAGGTCTGTTCATTGAGGTCGGCTCCATCACACTGCTCATACCCATCGATTTTGCCATTGCCACAACGCGGAGGTTTGTAGACAGAGACGGTAAGCGTGAACTCGCCACAGCCGCTGAAGCCGTCGGCAACGATGTAGTAAGTCATAGCCATAAGTGAGTAGTTTTCTAATAACAGGATCTTTGAGCTGTCGGCACCCCAAACACACCCAAGCCCTAGGATGTCATCACAGGAGGTAGTGGCCCAAAGTGATGATTCGAAACCACTAGACGACATCTCCACTTGGACAAACTGACGCGCTGGCACGGTCAAGCTGTAGACAATCTCGTTGCTCTTAGACGAAAAACTTGTACAGCTAGACACACCGTCACCCAACGCGTTGTAGATGGACGTGCCACCACAGGTGTCACCAGTACGGCTGATGACCGTTCCGTCGAACGTCCCCAAGTCGATTGCGTTGCACGAAAAGCTTATGCACTCACCTGCGGCGCTGTCCCAGAGGTAACCCTCATCGCAATTACACAAGTAATTTTGGAGGTGACGTGAACAACCGGTGGCATGAGCAATACCATCACACGGACCGGCGGCACAGGCGTCCTCAAAACAATAATTGAATTCTTCGTAACAGTAGTACTCCCCGGATGGATCGTTACACCCGTAGGTGTCACAATCGGGGATAAAGTTACACACGCCCTCGTGATTGCAGTATTGGCTCGCTGGACAATCTGGGTCGGTTGTACATAGCGTTTGGCAAAAGCCTCCATCGTTACATAAACCAGTGTCCGGACACTGCGAATCCTCCGAACAGTAGGGCATGCAGACTGGCGCTTCCACGAAGTCAAAAGACGGCAAGCAGGTATAGCCCTCACGACAGTCGCTGCCGCCAATAACACATGAGCGCATGCATAATGACTTGTGCATGATGCCGCAGCTGGCATTTGGGTCGTCACAGGAGAAGTCGGGATTGCAGTCCGCGACACAATAACCGCTCGGGTAGCCGTCAAATACCTCGGTTAGGCACATGTTTGACTCACACTCGGCGTTACTGGTGCACGGCTCTCCCACACCGGCCTTTTCGATGGTGGTGCAAGAAGTGGTGTCAAACTGGCATGCAGCGGTGCAGCTAAGAGTGCCGCCGTCGAAGCCTTGGGTCTCGCAGGTCTGCTCGTTTAGATTCGCGCCATCGCACTGCTCGCCAGCGTCAATCTGGCCGTTGCCACAGTCAGGCCCAATCTTGGTGCAGCTGGTGGTGTCGAACTGGCAGGTTGCGGTGCAGCTAAGAGTGCCGCCGTCGAAACCTTGGGTTTCGCAAGTCTGCTCGTTTAGATTCGCGCCATCGCACTGTTCGCCAGCGTCGATCTCACCGTTGCCACAGTCAGGCCCAATCTTGGTGCAACCGGTGGTGTCGAACTGGCAGATCGCGGTGCAGGTAAGCGTGCCGCCGTCGAAACCTTGGGTCTCGCAAGTCTGCTCATTCAAATTAGCGCCATCACACTGCTCGCCAGCGTCAACCACGCCGTTGCCACAGTCGGCCGGAGCATCGGCGCATCCGCTGGTGTCAAACTGACAAGTCGCGGTGCAGCTAAGCGTACCGCCGTCAAAGCCCTTGGTCACGCAAGTCTGCTCATTCAAATTGGCGCCGTCACACTGCTCACCAGCCTCGATCACACCGTTGCCACACACTGCCTCCGGATCATCGTCACCGCCACCGCAGCCAAGCGCCAACAACGCACCCGACAACAGCAGCACTGGCAGCAATCCGTTTTTAAGTCTGTCTCTCATTATGACTCCTCCTGCCACAGCCAAACTCCAAACAAGCGGTCTCGCTTTAGGAACAAAACCCCAGACCCCAACCGCACAAAATTACACGATTGGGGGAATAAGAAGCATTTTATTACAACGACCGTGAAAAACAATGAAGTTGTGCAGAAGAGTTAACCACCGTACACCAAGCAACCCCAGCGCACGGCTAACAAAGATTACTTGGGGGTGATGGTTAGGTTGAAGGTACCACAACCACTGTAGGCATCGGCCACTATGTAGTAAGTCGCAGGTCTCGAACTCATGTTAGTAATGGTGACTACCTCTGGGGTGCCAACATCATCGTCAGCGCCTTTGACGCACTTGACGCCGCTGATATCGTTGCACCTAGTAGTCACCCACAGAGATGCGTCGAAGCCACTAGGCTCCATCCGGATCAAGGCCGAAACACGGGCTGGCAGAGTGATCCTGTAGACCTTCTCATTGCCCATGGTGCTGTACTTTGTGCAACTTACACCGGTTCCGGCAGCGTCATACTCGTTCGTACCTGTACAACCATTTTCACCCATGAGCTGGATTTCTGCCGTTACCGTTCCGAGGTCTTGAGCGGTGCATTCGAAGGAGACGCAACTCATTGAGTCATCGTCCCAACGGTAGTCATCTACGCACTCGCACACATGACTGTCGCGGGCATTGACGCACGCCTTGGTCGAGTGCGGCACATCGGTGCAAGGATTCGGGTCGCAGCTGTCAAGCCAACACTTGCCATCAGAAGCGCACCTCAAGGAACCGTCGTCGTTGCAGCCGTCAGTACCGCACTCGGTGATGGGCGAACAGGCCAAAACGGAGTGGTTGTAGTCCATATCCGTCGAGCAGGCATAGCCCGCTCGGCAGTCCGCGTTGGTCTCACACCCCTGGAGGCAGACGGATACAAGGTAGGGCCCATAGACCACTTTAACACCCACGCTGTTGGGGTCGCCAGTGCAGGGCTGGCCGTCACCAACATAGTCTGGGGCGCCCAACTGCATGCAGAAACCACCGGTGCCACTCTTGTTGCAGTAGGTATCTGTGCCAGGTGTACCAGAGCCAGGACAGTCAGCGTCGACCTCGCATGGTCCGCCCCATGCGGCATCTATACGTACACATCGACCGCTGCTGGACAACTCTGTGCCAGAAACGCAGTCCGTACAGATGGCACAGGCGCCGCTGCAGCCACCAGCAGGATCACAGTTAAGGTTGAGGTTAGCACAACCAAGGTATTCACAATCGTCATACACGCAGGCACCGGCTTCGGAATCGAGGTGCTGCCCTAGCAGACAGGTGCACAAGCCACTGTCAAGGTCACAGCGGCCGGCCACGGAGCATTGGCTGTCGGTGGTACATTTAGGCCAACAAGCGCCAATGCCTCCGTCTAGATCGACACATGCATAGGCGTCACGGCATTCACCAGGAACCCCGGGAGTACATGTCTTGGCGCAGAAGCTATCGCCAAGGTAACTCACACAGATATTGGCTGGATCCCAACAGCCATATTCTTCGGTACATTTATCAACGCAGTAGCCACCAGGCAGACCCTTGTTGAGTTCGTCCCAGCAAATGCCAGAAGCACAGTCCGCGTCAGTTGTGCAGGGGTCACCTACTAGCAGAAGCGAGCCGTAGTTGCAATTTGTAAAGTCCAGTTTGCATTCGTCACTACATCCGAGCGTACCATCAACAAAACCAAAATTAGAGCAAGAGGCCTCGCCAAAATCTGAGCCATCGCACTGCTCGCGATCTTCCTTGACGCCATTGCCGCACTCACCAGGGGTTGAGATGGAGAGGTTGAACGTGCCACAGCCCCTGAATGCGTCAACCACTATGTAGTAGGTCTGGGGGTTAGCCCCATCGTTGATTAGACTGAGTTCCTCACGGCCACCAGCACTTGCTCTATCGACGCCAACGATGCACTGGGCCCCCAACCGATCATCACACGACGGAGTCACCCAAATTGCCGCGTCGAACCCAGTGGGATCCACCGCAACCAAGACCCGCTGTCCAGCCGGAACAGTAAGCTCGTAGACGATCTCATTGCCAACGGTGGAATAGTTAGTGCAACTGTCACCAGTGCCACGTGCGTCGTATAATGAGGTGCTGGCGCAGGTATCCTGGTTATCACGTGTGATAGAGCTAGAAAACGTGCCGAGTTTAACAGCTTGGCAGCCAAATATACATCCTGAGGTGTCGAATTTGCAGTCTTGGGTGCAACCAAGCGTACCACCGCCAACATATCCAAGCCCCGCGCAGGTCTGCTCGTCAAAGTCGTCACCATCGCACTGGTCATTGCCGTCGACAATACCATTGCCACAGTGCGGCGGTTCGGAGACGCTGAGCGTAAATTCGCCGCAGTTCCTGTAAGCATCTGCGATTATGTAGTAGGTCTGGTCCTCGGTCGTGTCGTTATATATTAATACGGTCTCAGGATCGTCTGCGCCAACAACACATTCAAGTCCAAGGAAGTCATCACAGCTGGTGGTAACCCAAAGCGACGCGTCGAACCCTGCTGTCTCCATACGTACCTCGACTGCCTCACCAGCAGGCACGGTCAACTTGTAGACAAGCTCCTTGTCCCAACTTGGATAACCGGTGCAATTAGTCACGCCACTGCCACCCGCGTCATAGATTGAGGTACCGTTGCAGGTGTCGCCAGTTTGTTCGATGCGCGTGCCGTCAAACGTCCCAAGGTCAATTGCGTTACACTCAGAGGCAATGCAAGCATCCGCAGCACGATCCCAGACGTGCTCATCGACACAGCCGCAGCGATAGTCATCATACTGGCGTTCACACACGCCAGAAGCATTAGCCAAGCTATCACACGGATTATCTATGCAGGCGTCATCATAGCAGTAACCACTGGCTTCGTGGCAGTACAAGCTTCCTTCGGGGTCGTTGCACCCTTGAGTGACGCAGTGTTCAATTGGCTCACATACACCTTCTAAACCGCAGGCCATGCCCGCTTGGCAGTCAGCGTCATCTGTGCATTGCGTCTCGCAAAAACCTTGATTGTTACAGTCGCCAGTAGTCGTGCACTGCGAATCCTCGGTGCAGGCAGGCCAGCAAGCGCCAGCGCCATCGCCAAGGCCCACGCATTTATAGGCATTACGACAATCGCTGCCACTAGGCGCACATGAACGTAGACATAGGTACTCGCCTACGTCGACGCAGATGGCGTTCTCATCATCACAGCTCCCATCTCCGTTACATGGTGCAGCACAGTAGCCACTCGGGAAGCCTTGCAGAACCTCGGTGAGGCAAAGGTCCGACTCACACTCAATGTCTCGGGTACAGGGCTCGCCCACGCCAACCTTCGGGATGGTGATGCAAGCGCTAGTATCGAACTGGCAGTCTGCGGTGCAGCTAAGCGTGCCTTCGTCAAAACCCTGTCTTTTACAATTCTGGCCGTTAAGGTTAGCGCCATCGCACTGCTCGCCAGCCTCAATCACGCCGTTGCCACAGTCGGCCGGAGCATCGGTGCATCCGCTGGTGTCAAACTTGCAATCTGCGGTGCAGCTAAGCGTACCGCCGTCAAAGCCTTTGGTCACGCAGGTCTGCTCATTCAAATTCACGCCGTCACACTGCTCACCAGCCTCGATGACGCCGTTGCCACACACTGCCTCCGGATCATCGTCACCGCCACCGCAGCCAAGCGCCAACAAAGCGCCCGACAACAGCAGCACTGGCAGCAACCCGCTTTTAAGTCTGTCTCTCATTATGACTCCTCCTGCCACAGCCAAACTCCAAACAAGCGGCCTAGCTCTAGGAACAAAACCCCAAGCCCCAACCGTGCAAAATTACACGATTGGGGCGAACAACAAGCATTTTACTTCAATGACCGTGAAAGACAATGAAGTTGTGCGGAAGAGTTAACCACCGTGCGCCAAACAAAGCCGGCGCACGGCTAACGAAGATTACTTGGGGGTGATGGTTAGGTTGAACGTGCCACAACCACTGAAGGCATCGGCCACGATGTAGTAAGTCGCAGGTGCGGAGCCTTCGTTGGTGATGGTGACTTCCTCTGGATCGTCAGCGCCTTCGACGCACTTAGCGCCACCGAAATCGTTGCACGCAGTTGTCACCCACAGAGATGCATCAAAGTCAACAACAGGCACCATCTCGATGTAGACCGAAGCTCCGGCTGGCAGAGTGATCTTGTAGACCTTCTCATTGCCCTTAGTGTGGTAATACGTGCAACTTTCGCCGGTGCCGTCAGCGTTATACTCGCTCGTACCTGTACAACTATCTTCACCAGTGAGCTGGATTTCTGCCGTTACCGTTCCGAGGTCTTGAGCGGTGCATTCGAAGGAGACGCAACTCATTGAGTCATCGTCCCAACGGTAGTCATCTACGCACTCGCACATATGACTGTCGTACACATTGACGCACGCCTTGGTCGAGTTCACCATACTGGTGCAAGGATTCGGGTCGCAGCTGTCAACCCAACACTTGCCATTAGAAGCGCACCTCAAGGAACCGTCGTCGTTGCAGCCGTCAGTCCTACACTCTTTGATGGGCGAACAGGCCAAAACGGCGTTGTTGTTGTCCATATCCGTCGAGCAGGCATAGCCCGCTCGGCAGTCTGCGTCGGTCTCACAGCCCTGGAGGCAGACGGGTATGATCCAGAACACATAGGCCGTGCTGACACCCACGCTGTTGGGGTCGCCAGTACAGGGCTGGCCGTCACCAACATGGTCCGGGCCACCTCGCTGCATACAGAAGCCGCCGGTGCCACTCTTGTTGCAGTAGGTGTCTTCTCCTGGTGTACCAGAGCCAGGACAGTCAGCGTCGACCTCGCATGGCCCGCCCCATACAGTACCTATGCGCCGGCAGTAATCTCCACTAGACTCCTGTGTGCCAGGCACGCAGTCCGTACAGACGGCACAGGCGCCACTGCAGCCACCAGCAGGATCACAGTTACGGTTGAGGTTAGCACAGTCAAGGTATTTACAATCGTCATACACGCAGGCACCGGCATCTGAATCGACGTGCTGCCCAAGCGGACAGCTGCAAAAGCCACTGTCAAGGTCACAGCGCCCGGCCACGGAGCATTGGCTGTCGGTGGTACATTTGGCCCAACAAGCGCCATCCCCTTCGCCTAGATCGACACATGCATAGGCGTCACGGCACTCACCAGAAACCCCGGGAGTACATTTCTTGGCGCAGAAGCTATCGCCAAGGTAACTCACACAGATATTGGCTGGATCCCAACAGTCACGTTCCTCCGTACATTTATCAACGCAGTAGCCACTAGGCAGACCCTTGTTGAGTTCGTCCCAACACAAGCCAGAAGCGCAATCTGCGCCGGTTGTGCAGGGGCCACCCACTGGCTGAAGCGAGCCGTAGTTGCAATTTGTAAAGTCCAGTTTGCATTGGGCACTACAGGTGAGCGTACCCTCAGCAAAACCAAAGTTAGAGCAAGAGGCCCCGCCAAAGTCTGGGCCATCGCACTGCTCGCGACCTTCCTTGACGCCATTGCCGCACTCACCAAGGCTTGAGATGGTGAGCGTGAACGCGCCGCAGTCCTCGTAGGCATCGGCGATTATGTAGTAGGTCTGGTCCTCGGTCGTGTCATTATGTATTACTACGGTCTCAGGATCGTCTGCGCCAACAACACACTTAAGTCCAAGGACGTCATCACAACTGGTGGTAACCCAAAGCGACGCGTCGAAATCTGTTGTTAGCTCCATATGCACCTCGACTGCCACCCTAGCAGGCACGGTCAACTTGTAGACAAGCTCCTTGGCCTCACTAGTGTAACGAGTGCAGCTAGACACGCCATTACCTAAGGCGTTGTAGAGCGAAGTACCGTCGCAGGTGTCACCAGTTTGTTCAATGAGCGCACCGTCAAGCGTCCCAAGGTCGATTGCGCTACACTCAAACGCAACACAAGCATCCGCATCACCGTCCCAGACGTAGTCTTCGTTACAATCGCAGCGATATTCATCAAAATAGCGCCCGCACTCGCCAGTAGCATTGGCCAAGCCATCACACGGATTATCTAAGCAGGCGTCCTCAAAGCAGTAGCCACTGACTTCGTTGCAGTACAAGCTTCCGTCGGGGGCGTTACACCCTTTAGTGGCACAGTCATTAATCAGCTCACAAAAACCTTCGGAACCGCAGGCCATACCCGCTCGGCAGTCAGTATCATCTGTGCATTGCGTCTCGCAAAAGCCCCGATCATTACAGGTGCCGGTGTCAGGACACTGTGGATCCCCAGTGCAGGCAGGCCAGCAAGCGCCAGCGCCCTCGCCAAGGTCCTCGCAGTTATAGGCATCACGGCAATCGCTGCCACCAGGCGCACATGAACGAAGACACAGGTCCTGGGGACCAACGTCGACGCAGATGGCGTTCTCATCATCGCAGCTCCCGTCTCCGTTACATGGTGCAGCACAGTAGCCACTCGGGAAGCCTTGCAGCACCTCGGTGAGGCAAAGGTCCGACTCACACTCGATGTCTCGGGTACAGGGCTCGCCCACGCCAACCTTCGTGATGGTGATGCAAGCGCTAGTATCGAACTGGCAGTCTGCGGTGCAGCTAAGCGTGCCTTCGTCAAAACCCTGTCTTTTACAATTCTGGCCGTTAAGGTTAGCGCCCTCGCACTGCTCGCCAGCCTCAATCACGCCGTTGCCGCAGTCATACTCAATCTTGGTGCAGCCGGTGGTGTCGAACTGGCATGCAGCAGTGCAGCTAAGCGTGCCGCCATCGAAACCTTGGGTTTCACAAGTCTGCTCGTTAAGGTTAGCGCCGTCGCACTGTTCGCCAGCATCGATCTCGCCATTGCCGCAGTCAGCCGGAATCCTGGTGCAGCCGGTGGTGTTAAATTGGCATGTAGTGGTGCAGCTAAGCGTGCCACCATCGAAGCCTTGGGTTTCGCAAGTCTGCTCGTTCAAATTCGCGCCGTCACACTGCTCGCCAGCGTCAATCACGCCGTTGCCACAGTCGGCCGGAGCATCGGTGCATCCGCTGGTGTCAAACTGACAAGTCGCGGTGCAGCTAAGCGTGCCGCCGCCAAAGCCCTTGGTCACGCAGGTCTGCTCATTCAAATTCACGCCGTCACACTGCTCGCCAGCCTCAATGACGCCGTTACCACACACTGCCTCCGGGTCGTCATCACCGCCACCACAGCCAAGCGCCAACAACGCGCCCGACAACAGCAGCACTGGCAGCAACCCTCTTTGAAGTCTTACCTTCATAACTCTTCCTCCTTCAACACCGGAAATCCGCTTGGCGGTCTCGCTTTACTGGGGCGCAAGCCTGTTACTGTATCTAGGTACCGCTATTGCCATAAATCCCAACGAAACCGCGGTCATCCGCGTGCACACTGATCGCGTCAATCTGACATCCAGGGGCACGACATACCACCACAACAGGGGTCAAAAAAAACCATGGATAAGCCTACATATTTCACCCTTTATTGTCAATCGACTTTCATGCTACAAGTGCCATAAAGGAGCTACAAAAGGAGGTCACTGAAGGGTGATTGTAAGGTCGAATGTACCACAGCCTTCGAAGGCATCAGCCACGATGTAGTAGGTCTGGGCCACGGCTGCCTCGTTCGTTAGGGTAAGCTCCTCTGGGTCGTCAGCACCAGCGACGCACTTGGCTCCGTTAAAGTCGTCACACGCCGTCGTCACCCACAGATTGGCGTCGAAGCCACTGGGTTCCATCGTGATATTGACCGAAGTACCCGCGGGTAGAGTGATCTTATACAGCATTTCCTCACTTTCGGAGCTGAAACCAACACAGGACACACCTGAGCCTGTGACGTTGAAAACCTTCGTGCCCGCGCAAGAGTCCTCTTCAGTCAGCGTAATATCGTCGGTGACCGTGCCAAGATCGGTGGCAGGACAAGTAAACGTACAGCCGGAGATATCGAAGCGGCAAGCATCGGTGCATCCAAGCGTACCACCGCCAAAATATCCAAGCCCCTCGCAGGTCTGCTCATCAAGGTCGTCACCATCGCACTGGTCATTGCCGTCGACAATGCCATTGCCGCAGCGCGGCGGTTTGGAGACGCTAAGTGTAAACTCGCCGCATTTCTGGAAGGCATCGGCGATTATGTAGTAGGTCTGATCCTCGGTCGTGTCGTTATCGATTACCAAGGTCTCAGGATCGTCTGCGCCAACAATACAGCCAAGTCCAAGGAAGTCATCACAGCTGGTCGTAACCCAAAGCGATGCGTCGAATCCTGTTGGCTCCATACGTACTTCAACTGCCTCACCAGCAGGCACGGTCAACTTGTAGACAAGCTCCTTGGCCTTACTTGTGTAACCAGTGCAGCTCCACGTGCCACTGCCACCCGCGTTGTAGAATGAAGTGCCGTAGCAGGTATCGCCAGTTTGTTCGATGCGCATGCCGTTAAACGTCCCAAGGTCGATTGCGCTACACTCAAACGCAACACAAGCATCCGCATCACCGTCCCAGACGTAGTCTTCGTTACAAACGCAGCGATAGTCATCGAAATAGCGCTGACACTCGCCAGTGGCATTTGCCAAGCCATCACATGGATTATCTAAGCAGAGGTCCTCATAGCAGCGGCCACTGACTTCGTGGCAGTAGAGCTTTCCTTCGGGGTCGTTACAGCCGCGGGAGCCGCAGTCCCGGATCACCTCACATACACCTTCGGAACCGCAGGCCTTGCCAGCTGAACAGTCAAAATCCGTTGTACACCGTATCTCGCAACGGCCCCTCTCGTTACAGGTGCCGGTGTCAGGGCACTGTCGATTCTCAGTGCAGGCAGGCCAGCAAGCGCCAACACCCTCGCTAAGGACCTGGCAGTTATAGGCATCACGGCAGTCGCTGCCACCAGGCGCACATGAACGTATACACAGGTGCTCGCCTACGTAGGCGCAGATGGCGTTCGCATCATCGCAACTCGCGTCTTCGTTACATGGTGCAGCACAGTAGCCACTCGGGAAGCCGTAGTCAATCTCGGTGAGGCAAAAGCCCGACTCACACTCAGCGTTACTGGTGCAAGGCTCGCCCACACCCACCTTCGTAATCGTGGTACAGCTGGAGGTGTCGAACTGGCAATCCTCGGTACAGCCAAGAGTGCCGCCATCGAAGCCTTGGCTCTCGCATGATTGCGAGTTTAAATTCGCGCCGTCGCACTGTTCACCAGCGTCAATCTCGCCGTTGCCACAGTATGAAAGCCCGGAGACGGTGAGCGTAAATTCGCCGCAGTTCTCGTAGGCATCGGCGATTATGTAGTAGGTCTGATCCTCGGTCGTGTCGTTATCGATTACTAAAGTCTCAGGATCGTCTGCGCCAACAACACATTTAAGTCCAAGGACGTCATCACAGCTGGTGGTAACCCAAAGCGACGCGTCGAAATCTGTTGGCTCCATATGCACCTTGACTGCCCCACCAGCAGGCACGGTCAACTTGTAGACAAGCTCCTTGTCCTCACTTGTGTAACGAGTGCAGCTAGACACGCCATTGCCACCCGCGTTGTAGAGCGAAGTACCGTCGCAGGTGTCACCAGTTTGTTCAATGCGCGTGCCGTTAAACGTCCCAAGGTCGATTGCGCTACACTCAAACGCAATACAAGCATCCGCATCATCGTCCCAGATGTAACCTTCGTTACAAACGCAGCGATATTCATCAAAATAGCGCTCGCACTCGCCGGAGGCATTTGCCAAGCCATCACATGGATTATCTAAGCAGGCGTCCTCAAAGCAGTAGCCACTGACTTCGTTGCAGTACAAGCTTCCGTCGGGGGCGTTACACCCTTTAGTGGCGCAGTCATCAATCAGCTCACATAAACCTTCGGAACCGCAGGCCATACCCGCTCGGCAGTCAGTATCATCTGTGCATTGCGTCTCGCAAAAGCCCCGATCATTACAGGTGCCGGTGTCAGGACACTGTGGATCCCCAGTGCAGGCAGGCCAGCAAGCGCCAGCGCCCTCGCCAAGGTCCTCGCAGTTATAGGCATCACGGCAATCGCTGCCACCAGGCGCACATGAACGAAGACACAGGTCCTGGGGACCAACGTCGACGCAGATGGCGTTCTCATCATCGCAGCTCCCGTCTCCGTTACATGGTGCAGCACAGTAGCCACTCGGGAAGCCTTGCAGCACCTCGGTGAGGCAAAGGTCCGACTCACACTCGATGTCTCGGGTACAGGGCTCGCCCACGCCAACCTTCGTGATGGTGATGCAAGCGCTAGTATCGAACTGGCAGTCTGCGGTGCAGCTAAGCGTGCCTTCGTCAAAACCCTGTCTTTTACAATTCTGGCCGTTAAGGTTAGCGCCCTCGCACTGCTCGCCAGCCTCAATCACGCCGTTGCCGCAGTCATACTCAATCTTGGTGCAGCCGGTGGTGTCGAACTGGCATGCAGCAGTGCAGCTAAGCGTGCCGCCATCGAAACCTTGGGTTTCACAAGTCTGCTCGTTAAGGTTAGCGCCGTCGCACTGTTCGCCAGCATCGATCTCGCCATTGCCGCAGTCAGCCGGAATCCTGGTGCAGCCGGTGGTGTTAAATTGGCATGTAGTGGTGCAGCTAAGCGTGCCACCATCGAAGCCTTGGGTTTCGCAAGTCTGCTCGTTCAAATTCGCGCCGTCACACTGCTCGCCAGCGTCAATCACGCCGTTGCCACAGTCGGCCGGAGCATCGGTGCATCCGCTGGTGTCAAACTGACAAGTCGCGGTGCAGCTAAGCGTGCCGCCGCCAAAGCCCTTGGTCACGCAGGTCTGCTCATTCAAATTCACGCCGTCACACTGCTCGCCAGCCTCAATGACGCCGTTACCACACACTGCCTCCGGGTCGTCATCACCGCCACCACAGCCAAGCGCCAACAACGCGCCCGACAACAGCAGCACTGGCAGCAACCCTCTTTGAAGTCTTACCTTCATAACTCTTCCTCCTTCAACACCGGAAATCCGCTTGGCGGTCTCGCTTTACTGGGGCGCAAGCCTGTTACTGTATCTAGGTACCGCTATTGCCATAAATCCCAACGAAACCGCGGTCATCCGCGTGCACACTGATCGCGTCAATCTGACATCCAGGGGCACGACATACCACCACAACAGGGGTCAAAAAAAACCATGGATAAGCCTACATATTTCACCCTTTATTGTCAATCGACTTTCATGCTACAAGTGCCATAAAGGAGCTACAAAAGGAGGTCACTGAAGGGTGATTGTAAGGTCGAATGTACCACAGCCTTCGAAGGCATCAGCCACGATGTAGTAGGTCTGGGCCACGGCTGCCTCGTTCGTTAGGGTAAGCTCCTCTGGGTCGTCAGCACCAGCGACGCACTTGGCTCCGTTAAAGTCGTCACACGCCGTCGTCACCCACAGATTGGCGTCGAAGCCACTGGGTTCCATCGTGATATTGACCGAAGTACCCGCGGGTAGAGTGATCTTATACAGCATTTCCTCACTTTCGGAGCTGAAACCAACACAGGACACACCTGAGCCTGTGACGTTGAAAACCTTCGTGCCCGCGCAAGAGTCCTCTTCAGTCAGCGTAATATCGTCGGTGACCGTGCCAAGATCGGTGGCAGGACAAGTAAACGTACAGCCGGAGATATCGAAGCGGCAAGCATCGGTGCATCCAAGCTCACCGCCCTCAAACCCTAGCCCCTCGCAGCTTACGCCGTTAAGTTCGGCACCGTCGCACTGCTCTTCCCCCTCGATGACGCCATCTCCGCAACGCGAGATTTTGCTGATGGTGAGCTTAAACTCGCCGCAAGACTTGTAGGCGTCAGCAACAATGTAGTAGGTCATCCACTCGGACGTGTCGTTTGTGAACACGAGGGACTCATGGCCGCCGGTACCACCAGCATCGATTCCAGCAACACAGTTACGCCCAAGGATGTCTCTGCAGTCAGTGGTAACCCACAGCGAGGCGTCAAAGTCGTCACTTGGCTCCATATCCACCAAAACCACTTGGCCAGCTTGTACGGTCAGTTTGTAAACGAGCTCCTTATCTTTGGTGCCGTAACCAGTGCAACTCGTAACACCGTTACCACCTGCGTCATACAGTGCTTGGCCGGTACAGGTGTCTTGAGATTCTAGCGTAATGGTGTTGGTTAACGTACCCAGGTCTATCGCGTTGCATGTAAAGCTGAAGCACCGACGTGTGGCTATGTCCCAGGTGTGGTCCTCGTCGCAATCACAGATGTAGTCGTCTAAGCTGCGTACACAACCGGTGGCGTTGGCCACTCCATCGCATGGTTTGTAGGCAGCGCAGAAGTCCAAGAAGCAGTAACCAAAGAGTTCCAAACAATAAAAAGCACCGTCGGGGTCATTACAACCAAAGCTGAGGCAGTCGGAGATCTCTTCACACACGCTATCGCTGCCACACTTAAAGCCAGCAGTGCAATCGGTGTCGTCCGCACATTTTTTGTCGCAAAGCCCCTTAGCGTTGCACTTGCCCGTGCTAGGACACTGGGCATCGTCCGTACAAGAGGGCAAGCACACGGCCTTACCGCCGCCGGCGTTTTGGCAGGCGTAGCCGTCACGACAGTCACTGCCACCCAAGGTACATGAGTCCATACAGAGGTAGTTGCCGTAGTCTACACAGACGCCGTTCACGTCGTCGCAGGAGTAGTCGGCATCGCACGGCACAACACAGTAGCCGCTGGGAAAACCGTGAACCAGCTCGTTTAAGCAGAGGTTGGACTCACACTCGGCGTTGCTGGCGCAGGGCTCGCCCACGCCTGCCTTGGGGGTCTTAGTGCAGGCGCTTGTGTCAAACTGGCAGGTCGCCGTGCAACCAAGCTCACCACCGTCGAAGCCCTGGGTCGCACAAGTCTGGGCGTTTAGATTCGCCCCATCACATTGCTCGTCAGCGTCGATCTTGCCGTTGCCGCAAAGCACGTCGTCGTCGCCACCGCCGCCACAGCCCAATGCCACCAACAAGCCAGCCAGCAAAAGCACTGGCGGCAACCCGCTTTGAAGCTTACCCCTCATTGTGTCTCCCCCTGTCACAACAAAACTCCAAGAATGCGGCAAAGGCTACTGAATCACCTCAGCGTTTGTCAAACGATCTTGTTACCAGGAAGTGAAAAGTCAGGAAGGCTCACTCAAGGCATTTTGTGAAGCTTATGACGCATTGGTCAGTGCAGTCGAGCTCGCCGCCGGCATAGCTGAAGTCAGCGCAAGTCTTATCGCCAAAATCGATCCCGTCGCACTCCTCACCGTCATCGATCACATCATTGCCGCAGTTGGTGCAGCCGGTGGTATCAAACTGGCAGGTTGACGTGCAGCCAAGCTCACCACCGACGAAGCCTTGGTCAGCGCAGGTCTTATCGTTCAAGTTCGCACCATCGCACTGCTCGTCATCATCGATCACATCATTGCCGCAGTTGGTGCAGCCGGTGGTATCAAACTGGCAGGTTGACGTGCAGCCAAGCTCGCCGCCGACGAAGCCTTGGTCAGCGCAGGTCTTATCGTTCAAATTCGCGCCGTCGCACTGCTCGCCATCATCGATCACACCATTGCCGCAGTTGTTGCAGCCGGTGGTGTCAAACTGGCAGGTTGACGTGCAGCCAAGCTCACCGCCGGTAAAGCCTTGGTCAGCGCAGGTCTTATCGTTCAAATTCGCGCCGTCGCACTGCTCGCCATCATCGATCACACCATTGCCGCAGTTGTTGCAGCCGGTGGTATCAAACTGGCAGGTTGACGTGCAGCCAAGCTCGCCGCCGACGAAGCCATGGTCAGCGCAGGTCTTATCGTTCAAATTCGCACCGTCGCACTGTTCACCTCTGTCGATCTCGCCGTTTCCACAGGGAAGCGGTGGCGCCGTACAGGCGCTGGTTTCAAACAGACAGGCCGCAGTGCAGCCAAGCGTGCCGCCATCAAAGCCCAGGGTCTCGCAAGTCTTTTCGTTTAGGTTCGCACCATCGCACTGCTCGCCTCTGTCGATCTCGCCGTTACCGCAGTTGGGCGGTGGTGCCGTGCAAGCACTCATGTCAAACCGGCAGGCAGAAGTACAGGCAAGCTCACCACCACCAAAACCGTGGGTTTTACAAGTATGACCGTTCAAATTCGAGCCGTCGCACTGCTCATAACCATCGATTTTACCGTTACCGCAATCAGCTGGCGGTGCGGTGCAACCGCTGGTGTCAAACCGACAGAGCGAGGAGCAGCCAAGTTCGCCACCACCAAAGCCCCGGGTCACACAAGTGTGGCCGTTCAAATTCGTGCCGTCACACTGCTCGCCGACGTCCAAGATGCCGTCGCCACAAACACCCGTACCAGTGGTACAGGCGCTAGTGTCGAACGTACAGTCGCTGTTACAGCCAAGCACACCGCCTGTAAACCCTTCCGTCACGCACGTGGCCGAGCCGAGTTCACTGCCATCGCAATCCTCGCCACCCTCAATAGCGCCGTTGCCGCATACCCCATCGTCGCCACCACCGCAGCCAAACGCCACCAACGCACCCCCCAACAAAAGCACCGGCACCAAGCCACTTTTAAGCCTATCCCTCATTATGTCTCCTCCAGTCACCACAAAGGACAAAAAACACGACGAAGGGTAACGACTTACCACTTGCCTGTCAATCAACTTTCACAGTATTTTATCCTGGAGAAAGACCAAAATCATTGGTGTAACGCGAATAAACTGAGCCTATGGCGATAGCACAAATTCAGCAACTGGGGATCACTGGACCCTGATGGAAAGATCAAAGACCCCACAGCCATAGTTTGCGTCGGCGACGATGTAGTAGGACATAGCATCGGCACCATCGTTTGTAATAGAGAGTTCCTCGGGCTGGTTATCACTCTTGGTAAAGCGGTCAGCACCAGCGATGCACAGCTCCCCAGTGACATCGGTGCACACAGTAGTCACCCAAAGCGAAGTGTCTAAGTCTTCGCCATTCATCACAATCTGGACTGAGTTACCCGCAAGGAGTGTTATCCTATAGACCATCTCCTTGCCACCAGTGCTGTAACCAGTGCAGTTCGAACCTCTTTGGGCGTCGTAGATCGACGTACCTTGGCACGAATCCTCATAGGTGATTTCGATATCCTCGGTTACCGTGCCCAAGTCGACAGCGCGGCAATCGTATGTGCAACCGGTCGTATCGAAACGGCAGTCCTCAGTACAGCCAAGCTCGCCACCGTCAAAGCCTTGGCTAGCACAGGAGTGGGAGTTGAAATCATCACCATCGCACTCGTCACTACCGTCGACTATGCCATTGCCGCAGTACGGAGCCTCTGTGATGGTGAGCGTGAACTCATCGCAGTCCTTGTAGGCATCTGCGATAATGTAGTAAGTCACGGTGTCGCTCGTGTCGTTTGTAAACACTAGGGTCTCAGATTCGCCGCCGACCCCAGCGTCAGCACCCGCAACACATTGGCGACCAAAGATGTCGCCGCAGTCGGTTGTCACCCACAACGAGGCATCAATGTCGGTGGGCACCATGTCAACCTTAAGCGCCTCCCCTGCAGGCACAGTCAGGCTGTAAACAATCTCGTTACCTATGGAATGATAGTTCAAGCAGCCCGAGCCGGTGCCACGAGCATCGTAATGCGCCGTGCTGGTGCAACTATCGTCGGTACGCTGGATCATCGTGCCGTTGAAAGTCCCAAGATCAATGGCCCTGCAAATGACCGTGCAACCGGCCATGTCGAAGCTGCAGTCCGCAGCGCAGGCAAGCTCGCCGCCATCAAAGCCAAGCTTCTCACAAGTCTGACCGTTCAAGTTCGAGCCGTCGCACTGTTCGTCAGAGTCGATCTCCCCGTTGCCGCAGTCCTCCTGGAACATGACGCAATCGCTGGTGTTGAACTGACAATCTAGGGTGCAGCTGAGTGAGCCTCCGTCAAAGCCTAGGCTCCTGCAAGAGTGACCACCATAGTTTGAACCGTCGCACTGGTCGTGACCGTCAACCCTGCCGTTACCACAGGAAGAGCATGCGCTGGTGTCGAACAGACAGTCTTGGGTGCAGCCAAGATCGCCGCGTTCAAAGCCCTGAGTCTCGCAAGTACGACCGTTCATGTTCTCGCCGTCGCACTCCTCGTCTCCGTCGATCTAGCCATTACCACAGGCGACTTGCCACTTGCTGCAGCCTCTTGTGTCAAACTGGCAGGCCGCAGTGCAGCTGAGATCGCCGCCATCGAAGCCTAAATCCGCGCAAGTATGACCATTCAAATTTGCGCCGTCACACTCCTCGTCTCCGTCGATCTCGCCGTTACCACAGGCGACTTGCCCCTTGCTGCAGCCTCTTGTGTCAAACTGGCAGGCCGCAGTGCAGCTGAGGTCGCCGCCATCGAAGCCTAAATCCGCGCAAGTATGACCATTCAAATTTGCACCGTCGCACTCCTCGTCACCGTCAATCTGGCCGTTGCCACAGTCGACTTGCCCCTTGCTGCAGCCTCTTGTGTCAAACTGGCAGGCCGCAGTGCAGCTGAGGTCGCCGCCATCGAAGCCCAAATCCGCGCAAGTATGACCATTCAAATTTGCACCGTCGCACTCCTCGTCACCGTCGATCTGGCCATTACCGCACTCACCTGCCAACGGGATACAGGCGCTCGTGTCGATGGTACAGGTGCTAGTACAAGTCAGTTCACCGCCACCAAACCCCTCGGTCAGGCACGTGGCCGAGCCCAACTCTGCACCATCACACATTTCGCCGGTCTCTAAAACGCCGTTGCCACACACCACGTCATCGCCTCCGCCACCACAACCAAAGGCCACAAACGTGCTAACCAACAGAAGTACTGGCACCAACCTACTTTGAAGTGTGTCCCTCATTCTGCAACCTCCTGTAACAGCGAAACTCAAGCCTTCCAATCTAGCTCCAAATGATGAGTAGTCGTGGCATTATGGAGAACCTCGACGCCAAGTCTGGCGGTTTCCAATGGCTAGCACGAAGGCGCCGACCAGAACGATTATAATTCCAAGTCCGTGCAGGAATTTAACCTGTTCACCAAATATAGTAATAGCGGCGATGATCGGCACCGTGTTGCCTACGATTGTGCAGATGGAGGCGACGATGCTGGCCCTGCCATTGGCAAATGCGGTCTGGTAAAAGATAGACCCAACGATGTTTGCTGCTATCACTAGGATAATTGGATAGTCGGTCAAAATACTTTGGACCGCCGCAAGCTGGAAAAGGTCCGCACTGCCGAGCTCAGCCTCAAAGCGCATCATCATCAACTTGGCAGCAACGTTTCCAAGACCAAACACAAGCCCGGCCGAAAGCGCCAGGGAAAACTCGATACTGATGCCTACCCGGCCCAAAAGAAAGGCGGCCGCGGCGGCCAGTGAAAAGGCGACAAAGAATATCAACAGGTATGACCCACCAGGTAAAACCGCCGTCTTGCCTCCTCCTGCGATACTGACCAGTATGACGCCGGCTAGCACCATCAGGATCCCGGCCCACTCGATGACACTGACCTTTTCCTTCAGCCAAACGACGCCGACAATGGCCGACACAGCCACCGTCAGGCAAAGGATAGGCTGCACAACGGTAACGTCGCCGTAGCCAAGGGCAACCAGGTAAACCCCACCACCGCCTAGCATCATCAACGTGCCCAGAAGCCACAACCAGTTGGTAAAAAGCGTCTTTACAACCAAGCCAATCTGGCGGACCACGTTCTTAAGAGAAATCTTGGGAAAACTAGTGGACATCCCGTGTTTCTGGAACACGTTTCCAAAGCCCCAAAGAACAGCAACCACAAGAGCAAGTATGACGGCCATCACTCCTCCTGGAAAACCGACTGTCGGCCATTGTATGCTTGGACGCTCGCATTTGATAGGGAAATTAAACGGCAGCAACATGCGATTTAGCAGGATCTTTGACTTAATGAAGAGCCATATTTTTGCCAAAGGGAGCCAGTTGACGATGCTTGGCTGGCGAAACAAGCGGCAGTTTTTGCATAGCAAACGGCAAGTAGGGGGCAATTCTGCTGTTTATTTCGATGTCATTATTGAGTAGACTTACGGTTGTGTAATTTTGTGGGGATTAAAGATGAAGATGCCGAAGCTGTTTTCACAGTTGTTAGGGGGGCGATGGTCGGACTACGTCATTGGGCTTTGTGTACCAATGATGCTTGGCGCTGTGATTGTATTTGCCGGTTGTGGTGGCGATGAAAAGACGCCTGAGTATGAAAAGGGTGAGTGCGACGAAGGCTATGTGTGGAGCTCGAATGGCTGTGTCGACATCGATGAATGCGCAACAGGGACGCACGATTGCGCCGTGGCGGCGATTTGTACCAACACGTCTGGCTCATTTTCCTGCGCCTGTCGTGAAGGTTGGGTGGGCGATGGTAAGACTTGCGCTGATGTGGATGAGTGCGCTGATGGCACGGCCGCATGCCACAGGCAAGCCGACTGCGAGAACACCGAAGGGGCATATGAATGCGCCTGTAACGATGGCTGGGTGGGCGATGGCTTTAGCTGCGAAGACGTAGATGAGTGCGCTGATGGCACGGCCACATGCGATGAAAACGCCACATGCCTGAACACCGAAGGGGCATATGAATGCGCCTGTAACGATGGCTGGGTGGGCGATGGCTTTAACTGCGAAGACGTAGATGAGTGTGCTGATGGCACGGCCGCATGCGATGAAAACGCCTCGTGCCTGAACACCGAAGGGGCATATGAATGCGCCTGTAACGATGGCTTTGAAGGCGACGGAAAGGACTGCCAAGATGTGGACGAGTGCGCCCTTGAAACCCATGACTGTCCAGAAGACATGACCTGCAAGAACACGGAGGGAGGCTTTAGCTGCGAATGCCCACCTGGATTAGTCGAAGAGGGTGGCACGTGCATAGACCCGGCAAAATGGGTTGCCGTTGCGTATTTAGGAAGCGGCCTTGGCATGCTTGACACGGACACGATGGTCATTCACGGCCCATTTTTAAAGGGACGACTCGGATATGATCAAATCTTCGACATAGCCGTTACCCCAGACGGCAAGACAGCTGTGATACTGGTCGGCTTTCCCAGTATCGTCTACTTCGTCGACATATCGAACGTTATGGCACCGACTATTTTGGGCGCCCTTCCGACACACCTATACCCCCTATACCCGTTTGACATTGCCATAGACGCGAAAGGAAAGTACGCACTGATGGTAAGTGAGGATTATTATACCATTAGAGTTATTGACATTGCCGCGATGGAGCTTGTGGATGAATTCTATTCCCCGGATTCATGTCACAGCTCGGTTGAAATAGCCGCTGATGGAACCGTGATTACGACCTGTAATGATGAGCCCCAAGTCACTTCCCTTACGCTCGCAGACGATGGACAACTGAGCCTAGTCGCGACACATGATTTGCGCAATTACCCGTTCTACGGAAGGAATATCGCGATTGCTCCTGATGGTAAAACTGTCGTAGTTTCAGGGACTCATGAACCTTTGTTTTACGGCAAAGCCCTTAAGCCCGAGCGCCAAAAGGAAGAGCCAGACCCAACCTATCCGCTGTTGGTGCTTGAGATTACCAAGCCAGGTCATGTCAAGATTAAAAGCATGCTGGATGATATTCCACGGATAGTTCAGGCTATGGCCTTTGATAGGACTGGAAAACACGTGTACATGCTTGGTAACAACGGCTATGTGAGTTCGATGCACAAGCCTTTACCCGCACCGGTTTTAGATACGGAAATGGACCTGTTTATGGTCGCAGATATCGAGTCTCCCGGAGTTGTTAACTTTAATCCGGATGTTTTGGTAAACCTTCATCGAAAATCGTCTGATATTTACAGCGGTTTAGACTCGCTGGTTGTTCGTGATGACAAGGCCTGGGTTGGATATGCCAACTACTGGTACGAATACTCCCTCGACCCTAGCTTGGTCAGGTACGTTACCGCTGTTGATCTGAACACATTCGAGGCAAAACGCGTTCCAGCCGACGGCATGGTCGCCGCCTTGGCAAGAGTGCCGCTTACCTCGACCTCGGTCGAGATACCAGAAGAAACCGCAAGTTGCCAAGGCCATTGTCTTGAGGTTGTCGCAGAAGACCCTCCATTTGGCGTTGGAGGTTTCAACCGCAGTCAGCGATGTTTTTGCGAGCCAGGCTGTGAGGTTTGGGGTGACTGCTGTTCGGACTATGCAGAAGCATGCAGTGCCTGCGACCCCAACGATTGCAGGGCGGATCAGACCTGCTTGAACATGGAAGACGGAAGATACGAGTGCGGATGCATACCTGGCACCATTGAGGTTGATGATACTTGTGAGGTTATTGATGTCTGCGGCGCAGAAGGCGGCGAAGCTTTGTGCAAACCGGAAGCCACATGCGTTAACAATTGGATTTTCGGCTACCTATGTATTTGCAACGACCCATTCATCTCTGATGGCCTAGATGGCTGCATGTGTGATCATGGTTATAGAGAGGGGGGCGAAAGCGGGTGCGAAGATATTGATGAATGCGCTGAAGGACTGCACGACTGCTTCGACGACGCTGATTGTGTCAATGTAGAAGGCGGATACATTTGCGCGGGCACCCCTGCTTAAGGGTAGCAGTCTTGTCTCGGTCGTTTGATGCCATCGTTAGAAACATTGCTTGGATTTTTTGCCGCTTCATTGGTGCTGGCTATAAGTCCTGGCCCAGATAACTTGTTTGTTTTGACCCTTTCCACTGTTCATGGGCGTAAGGCTGGGCTTATTGTGACTTTGGGGCTGTGTACTGGATTGATGGTGCACACGTTGGCCGTGACCTTTGGAGTGGCCGCCATTTTCCAAGCCTCTGACCTTGCCTTTATGGCCCTGAAGTATTGTGGTGCCGCGTACTTGCTTTACCTTGCCTGGTTGGCGTTTAGGGCCAAGGATGTTGGCGGCGCTAACCAAGATGCCCCTGCGGCCGGGAAGCTGTACAGGCGAGGCATCATCATGAACATAACCAATCCTAAAGTTTCGATATTTTTCCTGGCCTTATTGCCTCAGTTTACAGACCCATCAAGAGGCTCCATCGCCGCCCAAATGGTTGTGTTGGGCGGGATTTTCATCCTTTCAACCCTCATCGTTTTTGGCGCCGTAGCCTTGGCCGCAGGCAGCATCAGCGCGTGGATGCTTAAATCTAAACGCGCCCGCGTTTGGTTAAACCGCCTGTCAGGGTTGGTGTTCATCGCCTTGGCCATCCGCTTAGCAACTATCAGCCGATGATGCTTCTGAGCGGGCCTTAATTACGTATTTCGAAAGTGGTATTTACTTTAGATGAAAGCCTAGCGGTAGTGTAGCTGGGGCTGGCTAGAACATAACCGCCTGTTTTCATAGACATATTTCAAGCACAACAATCTGGCACAAGTATTGCCAAGTCTTGGCCACGTTGGGATTTCTTCTGAAGGAGAAGACATGAAGAACTTTGTTACACGTGGCCCGCTGCTCATCGTAGCAGCGTTTTTGTTTACCGCCCTGCCAGCTAGCGCCCAAGAGGCAGGACATGACCCGGACCTTCTGGAAGGGCTGATCGAAGATGATTCCTCAGCCAGTACCCCGGAAGCTGCCGCATCTGCTGCCGTTGAAGAGGCTAAAACCTCAACCGCAGAAAGCCAAGAGGCTTCAGACAAAGACTCTGTGGCTACCACTGAGGATGTGCACAGTGAAAAAGGCCCCAGTGACGAAGGCCAAGTCGAACATACCGACGGAGGCCTTCAGATCTACGAATCCGAAGACACCGTTGTCACAGGAACTAGAACTGCAAAGAGGCTATCCTCGACGCCAGTCAAGACGGAAGTAATCGGACGCACCGAACTAGAACAGAAAAACGCCTTCAATCTGGCAGACGCACTTGAAAGTGAAACAGGCGTAAGAGTCGAAAACAACTGCCAGAACTGCGGCTTCAACCAGGTCAGACTGAACGGACTGGAAGGCCGCTACACCCAGATCTTGATCGACGGCAGACCTGTAGTTTCATCAATGGCTGGTGTCTATCTGCTGGAACAGATTCCGGAAGAGATGATCGACCGCCTTGAAATCGTCAAGGGCGGAGGCTCTGCGCTGTATGGCGGAAACGCGATAGGTGGCGTCATAAACGTGATAACGACTCGCCCAAACAAGAGCTTTGCGAATATGTCCATCCAGGCAGGAGGATTGGGGATTGGCGTTAACGGCATCGGCGATGAAGGATTTGACACCAAGCTTTCGGCCAGTGGAGCTGTCGTCAATAAGGCCAAGAACCTGCGGTTGCACGTGTTTGGGTCGGGACGCATTCGTGGCGACTACGACTACGACATGGACGGATTCTCTGACATTGGCCGCCTAAGAGGAGTCAACGCCGGGGCCGAGGCGTTCTTCAACCCAATGCGCGATGCAGAACTGTCAGGAAAGTTTCACGCAATTCACGAAAACCGACGAGGCGGCGACCAGATGGCGCTGCCTGAACACGACGCCTGGGTGGCAGAAGCAGTCAAGATGTACCGTTTCTCTGGAGACATCAACTGGACACACAAGGTAAACGACCTGTTTGATTACCAGATAGGTTACAGCATCGCCCACACCCAACGAGACTCATATTACGGCAGTGGTGGAGGCGTCAGGCTGCCTGAAGTGCCTGATTCCATAGCCGACTGGAACCAGCAAATGCTGGACGAATTCCTGGAAATCTACGGTTCAAAACTGACCGCGCTGAAGGCGTACGGAAACACCACTAACCCGGTTCACGTAGTCGACGGCCTGATGAACTTCAACTTTGATGCCAAAGGTAAACACATAATTACAACGGGGTTACAGTTCAGCGCCGACATGCTGAAGGACCAGTATCCAGGATACCAAGAAGTCATGCCACCCCTGGACGAGACCTACACCGATATTGGCGCGTTTGTGCAGCACAACTGGGAATTCGCGAAATGGGGCGAGTGGGTAATTGGCCTTCGAATCGACAAGCACTCTGAGTTAAAGCAAGTGATCCCAAGTCCTAGGCTGGCTCTGATGTTCAAGCCCGCCGAATGGCTTAGGATGAGGACTTCTTTCTCGACCGGTTTCAGGGCTCCTCAGATCTTTGATGAAGACCTACACATCACGATCATCAATGGCGAAGGACAGTGGATTAACAACCCCGCGAATCTTGAGGCGGAAAAATCCTACTCGGTTTCACAGCAGTTGGAATTCGTTACCCCGATCAACAACGCATGGAGATTTAGAGGCTCGGTCAACGGTTTCTTCACCATGATCGATGACGCATTTGCCTTGCACCAAAACGACAATCCCGACACCGAAGGCATAATGGAGTTTGATCGAATCAACCGTGGCCGAACAATAGTTGGCGGGATCGAGGCCGAGGTCTCGTTCAAGATGAGAAACATCCTTGAGATCGGAACAGCCTGGACGTGGGAACGCTCATACAACTCTGAAGAAGACCCGGACTTTGGTACCAAGCACATTTTTAGAACACCTGAGGTGTACGGTTCCGTCACCTTTACGGCAACACCTTACAAGGGGCTTGAACTGCGCACGGCACTTGATATCACTGGCCCGATGTGGGCACCTCACTATGCTGGATATATTGCGGAAGATCGTTTAGAAAGGACTCCCTGGTTCTTTGACTGGGATATCAGCGTTGGGTACAAGGCCGAGTTCAACAATGGCGCCTATATCAAGCCGTTTGTAGTTGTGTACAACATCTTGAACTCATTCCAGAAAGACATGGATCAGGGCATGGATCGCGACGCTGGTTATGTTTATGGACCGCGCATGCCAAGGGCGATTTTCGGCGGTATCAAGTTTGGAATCTAAGTTGGTCAACACACTGGGAGCCAGCCTATGAACAAAGGCAAGTTCTTAACTATTTTGGTGGTCCTGACTGCGGTAGGCTCGTTGGCGACCGCACAGGAAAACCAGTTCAAACAACGAGCTCAAAAGCTGGCCGATCTGCGAGGTGAGATCGGAAGGCTTGAATCCAGAATCCAGACCGAACGTGAGACCGGACTCAACGAGGTTCAATCGCTGATATCGCAGACAGAAGAGCTGGAACTACTGATTCAAAAAGAAAAAATCCGGCTAAAGACCCTTGAACGCATGATTACTGAAAAACGAGACGCAGACAGCGCTGCGAAACAGGCGGTTGAGGAGCTGAAAACGCCGGTGCTGGCGGCGATTCAGTTGATTCGTGAGACGGTCTTGGCGGGGCTTCCGTTTCGCCTGGAGGAAAGGCTTGGCGAGCTTGACCATTTGCAAGCCAGCCTGACAGGCAACACAGCCGACGCGCTGACGATCGCTTCAAGGCTGTGGCAATTCGTCGAGGATGAGTTAAAGCTTTCAAGCGAGACTGGACAATATCGCCAAGTAATTGAAATCGAAGGTGTAAACATCCTAGCTGACGTTGTCAGGGTCGGGATGATGCTGATGTTTTATCGCACTGAAGACGGGCGATACGGGACGACCACCAAAAAGGAAGGCCTGTGGGCGTTTGAGCAGGTAACCAACAAAGAGGCAACCGATGGGATCGACGCTCTATTCGATTCACTGAGGCGCCAAGTCAGACAGGGCAGATTCAACCTCCCGATAAGGCTTGAGATTCCGGGAGGTAGCGCACGATGAAAACGCCTAGATTAATAATTCCAATCATGCTGGTGTTTTTGGCTGCGACAAAACCTGCTTTTGGGGCCGACCTTGATGCCGTGTACGCGGCCGAACTTGCAGAGCTTGAGGCTGAACGCGACCGAATGCTGAAGGAACTGGACCACATTCGAGAGCAAAACCGCAAGGATATAGATTCGCGTCGAGGCCAGATCCTGTTTTTGGGCGACCGTCTGATGCAGCTGCGCCTGGAAAGCGATAAGGCAGAAAGTGACTTGGCTCGCTTGGAAGACCTGCAGGAATCCGGGTTGTCAAAACGTGACCAGTTTGATTCGGCCATCGATCAGGCAAGCACCACGCTTTTGAAGGCTGGGGAGGAACCATTCGATGTCGACCAGGATCCGCTGGAACTGATACCAAGAGTCTTCACGGCTGCAAAGAGCCTGCTTGAAGCTAGGGCCAGTATCTCGACGCGAGATGGCAGCTATTTCATGAAAAGCGGCCTTGAAGCCAAAGGCAAGATCCTAATGTTGGGGCCGATGGCGGCTTTTGCATCCGGACCTGAAAGTGGCCTGCTGGCGTTGGCAGGTACGGATTCGTTTAGGGTCGTGCATGCCATCCCCCCAGAAACTCTGGCCCCTATCTTTGATGAAGGCAGATTTTTAGAGGTCACTCCAGTCTTTCTGATTGATCGACTGGCGGGAATGGACGTTGACGACCGGGAAAAGACCGTTTTGGAACACCTGAAAAGTGGCGGCATCATTGTCTGGCCTATCATCGGGCTTGGTTTGCTGGCGGTGTTGATCTTCATCGAACGAGTGTTTACCTTGACAAGGCTTGGCTTTGGAACGGATAAACTGATCCAAAAGGTCTTGGACTACGTGACAGCTGGACACGTGACCGACGCTGAAAAGGCCTGCGAAGGAAAGTCAAACTGCGCTTCCAGAGTGATGGAGGTGGCGCTAAAGAACCGAGGCATTTGTCGCAAAGACTACGAAAGCTTGGTTAATGAAACCCTGCTGGCGCAGCAAAACAGACTGGAGCGCTTTTTGCAGCTTCTAAACGTCATCGCTGCAGTGGCTCCGCTGCTTGGACTTTTGGGTACCGTCACAGGCATGATCGCGACTTTCGACGTGATCACAACCCACGGTACTGGAAATCCCAAGCTTCTGTCGGGGGGTATTTCCGAGGCGCTGGTCACTACTGAACTCGGATTGATTGTGGCGATTCCGGTTCTTCTATTGCATGCGTTTTTGGCAAGCTGGGTCGACAAGATCTCCGGCAACATAGAGCGAGCGGCTTTGAAACTTTCGGCTGCCTTGAATTGTGGATTTGCACAAAAAACAACCGCGGATGACCAAGACGACACGGCCGCAAGTGACCAAGACGACATAGACGCGCCCTACGCTGCTCCGAGGGAATCATGAACGGCGGGTTTGCAGACAAGGTGGTTGCAACGATAACCACCATAGTCGACTACGCCGAAGCTGGCGGCGTGGTAGTCATCCCAATCGAGATACTGGCCCTGTTTCTGTGGTTTTTCGTAGCGGTGCGATTTTTTACTCTCAGACGAGGCACGCGCAGTCCCGTTGATGAGTTGGCTACCACGCTGTTCAACCAGAAAGCGCCGAATCTAGCGGCTGGCCTTGACCCAAACGGGGTGTTAAGTTCAGCAGTGCTTGAAATGGCAGACTTGCTGAAAAACCCTGCAAATTTAAATGGATACGCCCTGAATGGGATTCTATTGGGTTGCGAGAACACGCTCAGGCGCTATCGACGCGGCATATCCATCATAGTCGTACTGGCACCGTTGCTAGGCCTGCTTGGAACAGTTACCGGCATGATAGCTACGTTTGAATCCCTGAATTCCAGTGCAGGAGACGGCGGCATCGCGGGGGGAATCTCCGAGGCGCTGATCACCACCCAGCTAGGCCTGGGGGTTGCCATCCCTGGCCTGCTTGCGGCGCGAGTGCTGGAACGGCGGGAACAACGCCTGCGCGGCGAATTGAAAGACCTTAGCGAGGCATTCCAAAGAATGGCTCTTAACGAAGATAAGGAGTCTGCAGAATGATCGGAATCAGAAAAGCGGGAAACAGCCGTGAGACTGGTGAAGTCAACATGGCGCCACTGATCGACATGACCTTTATCCTGTTGATCTTCTTCATGGTCAGCACGACCTTCGTCAGAGATGCGCAGGTTGATATTGAAAGGCCTGGAGCTGCTTCTGGGGTACAATCCGATCAGCGCGTTTTAAGGGTAACCATCGATGCGCGTGGAGAAATCTATGTCGACACGCGGCCAGTCAAACCGTGGATGGTTCAAAGCGCGGTACGAGAACAGCTGTCACACAACCCCATCAAAACCGTGCTGGCAGTCGTTGATAGGAGAGTCAACACAGGCAAACTTATTGAAGTGGTAGACCAATGTAGGCTTGGAGGTGCCGAAGAAGTCGGCGTAGCGATAGACCAGGAATTCTGATGGCGACAAACACCCCCAAAACTCGCAAACTGCATCCGCTGCACATCGTTTTGGCGATTGTTGTGACGCTGGTGCTCAACATTGGGGGGATGATCCTGATGAGCGGCCTCAAGGATACTAGTCCACCGCCTGTAACCGGGGAGGTCGGTAAGGTCACAACATTTGAAGTCCAGGCACCACGCCAAAAAAAGAGGCCACCAGCTGAAAAACGCAGCAGACAGCGGGTTACAAAGACTCAGGTCTCTGCAGTTGCCCCACCCAATCTTCCGTCGAGCATCCAGTCCCCGGCGCTGCTCGCGGCCGCCCTGGACCTGTCCGACATGATTGGAAGCGAGCTTCAGGATTCGTCTGGACCAGATGAATTGATAATGAGCGAAAAGACTGTTGACGAACCGCCACGGGCGATTCGCAAGCCGGCGGCATTGTATCCACAAGACGCCGCAGACCAGGGAATCCAAGGCTATGTTCAGCTTAGGCTACTGGTCAATAGGGATGGGATAGTTAAAAAGGTACACGTTGAAAAGGCGGCCCCTGCTGGAGTCTTTGAGGAGGCAGCAAGACAGGCCGCCATACGCTGGAGTTTTTCGCCTGCCATGTTTGAAGGCCAGCCCGTTTCGGTGTGGGTCCGGCAAAGAATGATCTTCAGCTTGGATGATGGAGGCCTATGATGCGCTTTTTGAAAAATAAAATTGGATGGGCACCAATGTGGTTTGCCGCGGTTTTGTTGACCGCCACAGTAGCTAGCGCAAATGACACTGGCGACGGGCTACAGGATCCCCTCACTCCGGTGCGGATCCTGATGAAAAGTGGCAGGTGGTCAAACGCCGAAACGGCGCTAAAACGAATCGTCACGCTTGAAATTAAAAGGGATAAAGAGATCCACGAGAATGAAGAAGATGTCGAACATGTGCATTTGGACCTTTTGGAAGCAAACGCCTTGATGGGAATCATCGACGTGCAGTTCGAACGGCATCAAAGCGGAATCAAGCGCCTGGAAAGGGTCTTGCGTGAACGGCCGAATAAAACATCGTTGTGGATCTATCTTGCACAAGCCAAGGCCTCAACTGCTGACCACGAAGGCGCTTTGGTTGCGCTGGATAAATGCAAAGACCTGTCAGCTCGGCTTCCTGGGTGGTTTATCCTGAAGTCAAGATCCGAAGCTGAGTTACAAAAAATGGACCAGGCGGGAAATACACTTAAAGATGGCCTAGTTGTCTTTCCTGGAAACCTCGATCTTCTACGGGAGAAATGCATGCTTATGTTCCTTATGGGGCTGTATAACGAGGCGGCGCGAACCGCCGCAAGCATGTTCACGGCGGATTCATCTGATTTTTCGGCGTTCTTAATGATGGGAGAGGCCCTAAGAAAGGTCGGAAATTTCCGAGATTCGATCCTGATCCTGGAAGAAGGCGTCCTGCGATTTCCCAAAGAAACTCAATTAAAGACCCAGCTTGCGTATGTATACGCGCTGGACGGTCAGCATTTGGCGGCAGCCCGGCTGTTTGAACGACTGACCAGGAGCGGCCAGGATTTGGCCTTTGAAACGGCGGATCAGTATCGGCTGGCCGGAAGATACCAAGATGCGCTGAAATGGAACGGTAAGGTGAAAAATGGGCAACGACGCCAGAACCAACGCTTGGCGATTGCAATCTCTGGGAAACTGTATGCCTTGGCTTGTTCAATGGCTGCTCAGCTGGAACACTGTGGACAAGTAGGTGACAACACATCATATCAACTGGCATACTCTTGTTTCAGGCATGGGGATTTTCCTCAGTCGATCAGGTTTTTGGACCGGATTTCAGACCCGACGCTGGCCTCATCAGCACAAGGGATACGGGACGCGATTTCCAGGGTAATGTAGCGCGCCGCGGGCCTGAAGGGTGCTTTTTCAAACGATGGAGACTAGATGTCACTTCGAACCAGAGTTCTGCTTGCTGCACTGCTAGCTATCGCAATCCCGCTGACAGCATATCTGGCGCTGGACTCCACCTTGAATCGCAAGAATCTGCTGAACGACCAAGCAAACTCGCTTCGAATCATTGCGGATTCGATGAACGCCATATTCATGACATGCGATGATATGTGTGTCCAGACAACGCAGGACTTCGTGTCGTCTATGGATCGCATTCACCCAGAAATTGAGATTATCATTGTGGATCGCCAGATGAGGGTGATTGCAGCGACTGAACAATCGCTGATCGGGCACCCTTGGCATGAACCTCAATTCCCTGCAATTTTGGCGGGAGAACTCGATTTTGAATGGCACAAAATGGAGCATCACGGCATACCTGTGATGGATATCACCATCCCAATGAAGGACGCCGACAACAACATAACTGGGGCGCTGCATCTGGCAAAACCTATTGAATTGGTCCAAGAGCGCCTTCGCGAAAGCAGCATCAGGTACGGGGTGTTTGTGGCAATCGTCATCATTAGCGTCGTGGCGATCCTCAGCACCATCCTTTATCGCATTATCGTGCTAAGACTGGTGAGGATCGGCCAAGAAATTCGGGAAATCAGTGGGTTGAGCGGCATCGAGGGGCCCCGCGGAAAAACCAAGGATGAGATTCAGCTGCTGCACCACTTTTTGAACAGAATGGTTGGGCAACTAGCCGGAACGACCAAACAGTTACAAGAAGCGCTTGACGACCGGGAACTGCTGCTTGAGCAGGTCAATTCGTTAAACGCCGCACTGGAAAGCGAGATTGTCAGAGTCAGGACCGAGTTGGAAAAGGCCCAAGAGGGGCTGCTGTGGGCGGAACACCTGTCAACAATTGGTAAACTGGCCGCTGGACTGGCGCATGAAATCAGAAATCCGCTTTTCATAATCAGGGCTACCGCCGAATCGATTAAAAAGACGGGTGACGAGGGAGAACAGGTCGCATCAGACATCATCGAAGAAGTCGACCGCGTCAATGACATCATCTCGCGACTTCTGGACTTGGCCAGACCCATTGTCCTTGGTAAGGAAAGGCTTAATGTTGCGGCTTTGATTCGCGACGTCGTGTCGCAGGCCGCAAAAAGACTGCCTGAGGGGGTAATGATTTTGGGAGATGTTGATGCGGCATCGGATTTGTGGATTATGGGTGATTCAAGTTACCTGAAACAGGCGCTAGCGAACATCATAGACAACTCGGTTCAAGCGATCCGATCACGTGGAGAAATCAAGATTTCGGCTGGGCACGACGCAGATGGGCGTGTATACATATCGATCAGCGATGATGGATGCGGTATCGATAAGTCCGACTTGGCGCTGGTATTTGATCCTTTTTACTCGAAACGAAGCGGCGGCACAGGGTTGGGACTACCTGCGGTAAAGAAGGTCTTGGACCTTCACAAGGCTGAGATCAGTATCGAAAGCCAGCCTGAGCAAGGTACAATTTTCAGAATCTGTTTCGAGGAGGCTTACGGGGGACTAAATGCCTAGAATCCTGGTAATCGATGATGAACCGAAAATTCTGCGCCTGATTGGCAGGGCGCTTACTGATGTAGGCCATCAGGTGACAACGTGCGATAACGGTGAACAGGCTATGCGGGAACTGAGCACATCCGGATTCGACATGATGATCAGTGATGTTCGGCTGCCGGACTGCTCTGGGGAAGACCTGCTTGAGTACGCCAAATCTATCGATCCTGACCTTCAGGTGATTCTAATCACGGCCTATGGCACTGTTTCCCAGGCCGTAAACGCTATGCGAAAGGGAGCCAGCGACTACATTCTGAAACCGTTCGAGATAGACGCACTGATTTCGATAGTCGCCAAAAACCTTGAAAACATCAGGCTGCGGGATGACCTGATGATTTTGAAATCCGAGCGAATGGATGAGAGGGCCGGACGACGAATCACGGGCAACTCGGAGCAGATCAGACACATGAAGGAGCTCATTGGCGCTGTGGCTGCGCTTCCGACGAACGTTTTGGTCACCGGTAAGAGCGGAACCGGCAAGGAGTTGGTGGCCGAGACCATCCATGCGCTGGGGGCAGGGTCACAAAGGCCGCTTTTGCGCGTTAATTGCCTCGCCATCCCTAGCGATCTGATGGAAAGCCAACTATTTGGACATGTCCGTGGGGCGTTCACAGGGGCGCACACATCGAAAAAGGGATACTTTGAGCTGGCTTCTGGGGGTTCGCTTTTTTTAGACGAGATAGGCGACCTTCCAATGGAACTGCAGGGAAAGTTGCTGAGGGTGCTTGAGGAAGGCACCATCACACCGGTGGGTAGTACTACGCCTGTTACCGTGCAAACACGGGTAATCGCGGCCACGAATGCTGATTTGGCGGAAAAATGCGCGGCTGGCAAGTTTCGTGAGGACCTGTATTTTCGGCTGAATGTCTTCCCGATTCATGTACCCACGCTGGCTGAACGCATTGAAGATATTCCAGAACTTGTGCGTGATCTGACCGAGTCGATCTGCAGGAAGCTGGGGCGACCAGTCAACGATGTGTCTCAGGATGCCCTTGATGCTATGAAGGCCTATCCATGGCCTGGCAACGTACGTGAGCTGCGCAATGTGCTTGAGCGGGCGTTGATACTGGCGGGCAATCGTCCCCTTGTGGCCAACGACTTCAAGTGCCTGCTGCGTACAACTACGCCTCACTGCTGTCCCTGTGCTGCAGAGCGGGAGGGGTCCAATTTTAACGAAAGGGTTGATGTCTTCAAAAAGAATATGATTCTTGATGCACTCGCTAAGACCAACGGGGTCAAAAAGGACGCCGCCGATTCACTTGGACTGAGCCCTCGCGCACTTTCACATCATCTGAAGACTTTGGGTATCGAATGATCGCGTTTTGGGGATTCTCCCGATAATAACCCGTACCTGCGGTTGGTGACGAAATCTAATTTATTCGCCGTCCGATTGCTGCTTGGGGGTGGGGTGGCGGTTTTGGATAAAGCCGGCAGTTTTTGGGGATATGCCAGGAATTGTTGAATTATCAACGGTGACAATCTGGTCAGACTGCTCTACCCTGTTTAAGTCTGGGTGTTCGGAGATGTAATCATGACGCGCTTTATGAGATTTCAAAGTTCTAGGCATTTGGCGATAGCTTCCGTTTTTGTGCTGGCTATGGCAGGTGTTTTGGGATGCGGTGGTGACGACCCAGCGCCGCAGGACGTCATTCAAGACAGCATGGACCAGGACGAGGGCGCCGAGGATGTGACGACGGATGCCAAGGATGTGGTCGACGCGGTGGATCACGTGGGGGATGATGGGCTAGAAGACGGGGTGGATGCAGACGACGCCACAGATGTCGATGACGCGTCGGACGCGGACGACACTTTGGATGTAGACACCGAGGAGCCTGAGGTTATAGTTCCTTCGTTCCCACTGGTTACAGGCGGCGTGTCTTCGCATGTCATAGTGGTGGCGGATGATGCCAGCCCCTCCGAGAAGACTGCGGCAAACGAAATCCAAGCGCTGTTCAAGGAGGCCTCCGGGGTTGAACTGCCAATCGTGGCCGAGCCTGAATCTGAAGATGTCCCAGTCATCGTGGTTGGGGCTGGCGCACAGGCGGCACGATTCGGCGTCGAGCCTGACATGGAGGTACTTGGTACAGACGGTTTCGTCCTGAAGGCGGCGGAGCCATCTGTCGTAATCGCTGGAAACCCAGCCGCCGGAACGATGTATGGCGTTCACCGCTTCCTAGAGATTGCGCTAAATGTCAGATGGACAGCTCCTGGCGTCACTATCGTGCCAAAGACCCCCGACATCGTTTTCCCACAAGAGCTGGATTTACTTGAAAAACCGGCCTTCAAGTGGCGTCTCACATCGTATAATTGGCCAGGTGGGGACCGAGCCTTCAGGGCTCACCAAGGTGAAAACAACGGTAACCATGGCCCTGACGCTGAATACGGTGCAACCCATTACCACGACGGTCGGTGCCACAGTTACTTCAGGTTCATTACACCAGGCGAGTTCTGGGACACTCACCCCGAGTACTTCTCGGAAATCAACGGCCAGCGCATACGCGAGGCCACCCAGCTTTGCCTGACAAATCCGGAAGTAATGGAAATCGTTGTCGAGCGCATGCTTGCCAGGATGGAGGCTGACCCAGACGCGACCCAACACAACTTCTCGCAGATGGACTACTACAACCAGTGCCAGTGCGAAAACTGTCGGGCGATGAACGAACAGTATCAGACCGATGGCGGCACCCAGTTCTGGTTCGTAAACGAGCTTGCGCGACGCACCTCCGAGGTCTATCCCAACAAACTGATTGGTACGCTTGCCTACATGTACACCGAAGAACCTCCGGTCGGCATGAAAATGCACCCGAACGTGGCGGTATGGCTGTGTCATATGTATCCGTCGTGCGACACCCACCCGATTCGCACATGCCCTGACAACGCCGATTTCAAGCGTCGTGCCGAGGCTTGGGCCCAAATTACAGACCATCTGTACATGTGGCACTATATCGTTGATTTCATGCACTATTACAGCCCGTTCCCGAACCTTTACGCGCTGGCGGACAACATCCGTTTCTATCGCGACATCGGTGCCGAGGGCATCTACCTGCAAGGCATGGGACACACCGGTGGTGGCGGGGAATTCAGCCTACTGAGGCCGTGGTTTGGGATGAAGCTGCTGTGGCGGCCAGACTTGGACACCACCAAGCTGATCAAGCGGTTCCTGAAGGATTACTATGGGCCTGCCTGGGGGCCGATGTTTGACTGGATCACCTTGCTACAAAACAAGGTCGACGACGAAGACATCCATCTGCACCTGTACAGCAACCCCGGAACCGGCCATTTACCCGAGGAAGTTATGGAGACCGGCGAGGCGCTATTTGACGAAGCCGCACGACTAGTCAAGGGCGATGCGGTTCTTGAGAAGCGGATAGCCATTGAGCGCATGCAACTGAGATACGCCCGGATTTTCCCCAGAAACGGGTATCGCATTGAAGATGGCATGTTAAGGTGGAATCCAGGCATGGCGACAGCCGAAGACGCCATAGATTTCATGAGTATGATGAACGAACACGGCTTCACATCGTATCGAGAGGCCCAAGGCAGCCCAGAAACGATTCTGCTGCTGTACGCATTGATTGGTTCTGACGCCGAGGTGAAAACTATCTCGAACGGCGCACTGGAAGTCGACGTTGTCCCGACTTTGGCTGGACGGGCGCTACGCATCACCCACGTCGCAAGCGGCACAACCATCACGTCCTGGGACCAGCGCCGCAACCTATTTTTCCCGTTTGCTGGTGGCTTCAATGACCGCGTCGGCGAAGGCTTTGATTTCATGGGCTGGATCGAACCTGCCACTGCTTTTGCAGTCACGCCCACCGGACTCAGGATAGAGATGGACACGATGAACGGCTACAAACTGGCGCGGACCTACCAACTTGACGAAACCGAACCAATCCTACGCATCTCAACAAAGCTAACCAATCCAGGCTCTTCCCCCGTCGAAGCCCGCCTCCGCCCCCACCTGGAGCTAGTCCTAGGCGACCTCCCCACCACGACGGTCAGCTTCACCGCCCGCAACGGCACCTCAGTCGTTAAGGACATGACCAACGTCATAGCCGGCATGCGAGAAGGCGAATACTTCTACTACGACAACGTCCCGAACGGCTCCTGGACCTTCAGCGGTACCCTAGGCCTAGACGTCACCTACCGCTTCGACGACGACGCCGTCGACTTCACCCAACTCTACGCCTACCCAGAAAGGGATGGAGAGCTAGAAATGGAGATCTTCGCCAAGCGGGTAACCCTAGGCCCAGGCGAATCAATGACATTCGACAGCGAAATCGAGGTACGCCCGGCCAGGTGATTGGGGGGGCGTGCGATTTGTCAGGAAGAATCGAGGCGTATTCGAGGCTCATCCAAGCCTTGCAGCCTCGGCCGCAATATGTCCCGCCAAACAGGTGACGAAGGTCTTAAGGCTGGTCATTGATGACAATGAGGAAAAATCACCACTGTCAGCGGCAGTTCGAGGAGATGTAATCACGGAAGCGGCTGAGTAGAGCTGCTCCAATGCAAGCTTCTGGCACAGCAAATCGTACCGTTTGAGATAGGAAGAGCCCTTGAATTCTTCAAACACCGGAAAATGAGGGGAGCTATCCCTGACCGAAGACCGGGATTGGGGAGCATCCTCAACTAGTATCATCCATCCGACAAACGGACGGGGCTGTTGGCCAAACGCTCCTTGTCGATAAGCCATCCACAGATCATGGGCTGTGCCGATGGCCTCTTCCGCTCGGTTATTGAAATTGTTGCCAAAGGAGGGTCCGACTTGGCTTTTAAATTCGATAGCTGCGACCAGTTGCCCCTTGTGAACGACTAACAAATCCCACTGTTTAGTTGGTCTAAAGAAGCCTGGCAATGTAAGAACAGAGCGTTTCTGATGTATGTCGGCATGAGCAAGTCCGTTAGCACAAACAATGTCGAGTACTAAGGCGATAAACCCGTCCATGTTTTTGCCAGCCGTCACACCACCACGCTCGCCCTGATCATCCTTACCCGACTCAATCTGTCTCTGCCTAGCGGCTTTCCTGTTTGTCCAAAACGCCTGCACCGCTTCACGAGCCTTTCGCTCATAATCCACGAGGTCAATTGCCATTGTCATTCTCCTTTCCCGCCAAGCGCGCAACGTTCTTGTTCATTTAGCTTGTATAGCTTGAAAACCGCTCTGTTGCAGGCGTCACGGTCGCGGGAGGCGGCGGCGGAGATCAGTTCCTGCCGCTGATTTAGGGACACGTCCTGCCAGAGGGGAATCCGGATGCGCCTCAGGTACTGCGCTTGAAAGCGTAGGTAACCGCCACGCATTTTCGTTGAATAGGTCTTCACAAATAGCTTGGCGATACTGGAAAGTAATACTGCTTGCAAGGCCCGCAAATCCCAAGTATCTGAAACGACGTAGTAAAGGTTGTGGTGTGGATAGAATTGGCCCGGCTCAAAAACAACGTGGGTTTCCCCCTTAATGTCAGGTATCAGCAACTTCGGCTTGCTGGTCAGCTCCGGCCATATCCGGTCAATCGTCCGGTACCAATTTGACGGTTTCTTTAAAGCACAGTGGCGCTTTGCAATTATCGCCTTGTGTGACTCAAGGTATTTGGCCAGCCTGGGGTAATCCCGCAAGTCAACAAGACTGCCGTCTTTTGCAAACGGATTAATGACACCTTTGCCTTGCCAGATTACTTCTCCGGATTGAATGTCCCGGGTAGTGACCAAGGGAAGCTTACGGTCAGGTTCGACTTTAAGAGCCTCGAAAGACCCGATAAACACCTTATCCGCCCCCGTGGCAACACCGATCCCGACCTTACAGCCAACCTGTTCTAATACTGGGAACTGGCTTTCAAGACGCCGAATCAATGACATTTGGTCACAAGCTTCCAAAAGCCACGGATCTGAACCGTTCACCACGCCAGCTATTTCCCGCACACACGAATCTTTGGCAAGAGTCGCCGAGTTGATTTCGACGGCAACATGCGACAGCGCCACTTTCTCAATCTTGGGCCGATGGGTAATGCGCGTTGGGCCTGCTTTTGTCCTAGAAATCACTGTGATCGCCGGATAGGCGCTGACTTCGGCGTGAAAGGCGTTGGTATCCACCATATCAACATAGGCTTTTAGGTGAAAACCTGTTGAAATGAGCTCCCTCAACGGACCGCCATAGCGGTTTTTCATCCATCGATCAGCACAGATAAAACCAAGATTTCCGCCTTGATTAAGCAAAGAAAGCGAACGCTCAATAAACGGAATGTAAATATCAGCGCGGTCATACATCGTCTGATAACGACGACGGTACTCTGAAAGCAATGGCGCGGGAATCAGTTCCTGCCGGATATATGGAGGGTTACCAACGACGAAATCAAAGCAGCCATTTTGTCGCTCCAGAAGGAAATCCCCCTGAATCAACCATTGGTCAGCAAGACCACAGGCCACTGTTTGCGAAATCCCCTCTTTTACAAGTCGATTTACAACGGCCTTACGTGTAGAAACAAACGTTTCTCTATGCAGTTCCACCCCACAAACCGCGTTTCGCAACTCAGCCTCAGCCAAGGCAACGTTTCCACCATACGCCCGCCACGCCCCAAGCAGCCGCTCAACAATTGGAAAAAGAAAATCACCAGCCCCAAAAGAAGGCTCCAAAATACGACGAAGATGCAACGGTTCGCCAGCGACATAACCAACCAAATCGAGAATAAAATCCACGACCTCAACGCGAGTAAAAACAGCCCCTCGGGCCTCTACGGTACTATTAGAAGCCAACGCTTCAACCGCATTACCGACCGCCACAGGCCTAGGAAACGCAGAAGCATCAGGCAGCTCAAAAAGATTCAATTGTGTCAGGCTCGACATGGCATTTCGCCTTTCTTTGCCAATTAACGGCCCCCGCCACAGCTGATCGCAAAACAGCTAGGCAGCCCCTCAACGTTCAATCATCAGTCTTCAGGCCCCAAATCCATCACCACGCTACAGGTATCACAGACAGACTATCATAGCAAAAAAACACCAAACGGCAGGCAAGCTTTTGCCTTAGCATTGGGCTTTAATGCTTGGTTAAATTGTCCCTATCTGTGTGTGCAATAATAATTGGTGAAAATAATACTCAGAACCTCTAGGTGCGACTATCCAGTACAGTTCTGAGTTCAGCAAGCACTCGTTTTAGCATTAGCGCCTCACTGCCCCGACCTGTTACTGCTTGGTCGTACCACTGGCTTCCTGAGGCCGCTCTTTTGCGAATATGGTCAATAGGAGTTCTGTATCATCAATCTGGCGATATTCCGGAACCCGTCCCGACAACTTTTTGCTTTCAGACAGGATGATAGGTACACCTTCGCCACGCTTGTCCATCAGAAAATTGCGGTCACCCTTGTAGTCTGCAAACGGTACAGGACAGCGAGCAAGCAAACTCGTCAGCAGTTCATTACGAGCCACCTGACGAAGCGGGAGGCTTTCAATCGTCATTGTATTTGGAATCGCGCCGGGAGAAAAAATCTCAAGGCGATCAGCGAACATATGTAATCGAACCTTAGAATTTTGAATCGAATAGTCCCTATGAGCAACGGCATTTACCAATGCTTCAAATACTGCTTGCATGGCAAATTGTGGAATCTCACGTCGTGCGGGTTCCTTCACCGCGTAAACCCTCATATTTTTTTTAACGAACTCGTAGGCCTCTTCAATTTGAACATCCAAAGGCCCAACAATATCTCTCGCGTCTTCCTGGTAAGCAGCATTCCGCTCGGTTCCCCGATAGGCAACAGCCTGAATAAAAGCATTGGTCAAAAATTCCTGTGGTTGCCTACAAGCCATCAATATCCCACTGACACTTGGACATATTTTGCCATCATCGTCCTGGGTTAGCAGTTTTAGTTTAAGTAAAAAGTCTTCGTCACTGTCTAAGGAGTACGGAGGTTTAAACTTTTCCCACAAAGCCTTATCGAGACAATCTCGGGGCGCAGTAGTAACCGACTGCTCATCAAAACGGATGAGTCTGACCTGACTTCGTTGCTGAAAAAGTCTGGCTAGCACATCGGGAGTCATCTCGCGTTTTGAACTACCAATCCTGTGATAGTAACCACCAGGACTTTTATGAACATAAAGACTTTTGGGAACGTCAACTCTGATAATGACTCGTTCCACACCGTCTTCGACAACGACTGGAATCTTGCGAATCCGGCAAAAAAGCTGGGGGGGGGGTAATGAGGTCATTACATATGCCTCGCACCCAAGTCTCAACCGCGTCCAGTTTGTCCAAAGGTATGCCCAACACCGTTCTCGTGCCGTCTTCAACCCCTAAAACAAAGACTCCATTT
>Ga0255346_1000788_pt1 | contig 49229 bp, 20 predicted proteins | sample wastewater_treat_FD_194410 | JGI IMG/M metagenome (GOLD analysis project Ga0255346, IMG submission 194410) | Wastewater microbial communities from Lulu Island WWTP, Vancouver, Canada - plant22 | ecosystem: Engineered > WWTP > Wastewater > Unclassified | place: Canada: Vancouver, British Columbia...
TGTGGATCCTCCATCTAATTTTGTAAAACCAAAAGACTGGAGAATTACTGAAATTGGTAAGTACTTCCAGGGAACATACATTGAAATTTATGATGGGGATAGACAATCCAATTTTCTTTATGACCCTTACTGGGCAATTCACCCTTGGACTAAATTAGAACTTGACGAGAATCCATTCAAATCAGTAAAGCCAATACCCCAGGTGAACCCTTATCCACTAATCCCTAAAGAAGTTTACAATGCTTATGACTGTTACTCCTGGTTTAAGTATGATATAGTTGCAGAAGATTTAATATTAGAAGCTGACAGGAAATGTATTGATTTGTATGAGCAGCGATGGCCCAATATATATTTGCGGATTAAAGATGCTGATAATACAAATGATGTGAATGATCCTGCAAATGTTGTCGTATCAGGAAACGGCAATGAACCAATAGTTATGAACTTTAACGCTCATGGAGGAGGCATTAAATTCTTCTTTACTGCCGTTGCAGAACCTCCAAGTGGTCAAAAATATATCGGGCAATACATGGAAGATGATACAGTTGTCTTCTGGTATTGGTATGACAACGTACCATATGGAGCGTTAGATCCTAATGATTTCTTATCAAGTGGGTATGACTGCAATAGAGGTGGCGCATTTAAGCCCGTTGGTAGTTATCCATATAGTAATTATTACAACCAATACCCACCATTTCCTGCCAGAGTATGGGATACAGATTGCACATTCGGGCAGACTGTCTGCTCAATCTGCGGAGATCAACCAGGATTCCCTAAGTTGGGTGAGATATTTAATAGGTTCTATTACTTTGCATTTGATTCAGGTGATATCAATGGTAGATCTATCTGGAATATGGGTGACCAGATAGTTAACCAGCTTGGCGCAGCACCATCTTTCAATGGAAATACAACCGATCCTCAGATTTCCTACTGTCCTTCTCAGGGTGATGGTGGTTGCGGAACTTACTGTTATCCAAGAAGATATGGGTCAGTATGGACTTATGGAGTTCCAGTTCAGGTAACTTCTTGGACTGATGAAGATGAAGGTGGTAGAGTATGTGTTCCAATCAAAGCGTTTAAAGCTGAGCCAGTAACAGTAAGATTGTATTCTTCAAGAGTGCTATACGACTATAATACAAAATATCCTCACGGACCGGCATTTATCCATGATACTGCTCATGGTATAGATTATTGCGGAACTTTAGACCTTAAAGTTTTAGAGCCAGACCCTAAACTTAATTTCGGTGAATTTGAGATTGTTGACCACTCCTTACAGAACTCAAAAGTGAATTATACAACCGGCACTGACGCGCTAAGTCCTAAGAGCTATCCCACTCCAATGCTTCACGCAGATTACAACCCAATTTTAGAAGATTATAGGAAAGATTTTAGAACCTACTCTGGAGGACAAACACATACTGCAAGAATACCGAATGATGAGTCCCGAGCTGGCTTTAACTCTTATTCGGCTCTGTGGCATGATATGTATAATAAACTCGGAACTGAGATGTTTCCATTCTCAGATTATGGTATATACTTTATATTATATGATGGGATGGATCAGAGAATTTATTGGGATCCAAATGTTGGACTTCCATCGAGAAATATTAAAGCCATAACAGTAGAAGGTCCATTTATGAGACCTAAAATCTTTGAGCGTATTGGAGCAACAGGAGCTCTGACACAATCTTATAAGAGTACTTATCCAAATAACCTGCCAGTTCAATATGATTATTCTGGGAAAATAGTTATTGATTTAACAAACTATAACTTATATTCAACATATTCACCACCTGATTTAACAGCAATTGCCTCTCCATTTTCTGCTGATAGATTTATGTACAAATATAGAAATCAGAGGTTAGTTGAAAGTAGAAAGCTTTGGTATTACGGGAGATTTACTGGAGCTCAAGTAAGCGAATATATGTATGATTGGCTTAATGCTACGCATATGCTTCACATTATAGATGAAATAATTCCAATCACTGAAGGAAAGCTTTCTATTACGGTTGAGCTTTACGATGGAACTGTTAAGAAATATCAGGACTGTTGCGAGGAAATATATGATGATATACCTGTTCATGGCCTCGAGATTGGCACAAATGTATCGAATATTGCCGTGGATACTGATACAAAACTTGAGATAAATTTAAAAGAATACGATACAAAAAGCTATCCTCCCTCTGAACATATAATTCCTTGTAGTGATGCTTTAGTTCTTGTATGGCAGGATAGAGGAGTTAAAGATGCATCTGGGAAGATTAATGGTGCAGGTGATGGCTGGATCACGGTGCCTCCAAGATCTTCAGAGTATACAAGTTCACATGCTCAACTTAATAGGTGGTTTGATATAAATAACGATGGGAAGGTTTCATATTCACAGTGGGAGACTGAAATAATCGGTACTTATGATATAGCGACTAATTCATGGTCTTCTGGAGTAATTGATGCGAGAACATTTAATAGAAATGACGGAACTTACATTTTTGATTTAACTGCTCAAAACGGTGCTTTAGTTGATACAATTGGAACTGATTTTGGCGGACCAGTGTCACAAAACAATCTTCCGGACCATGTTATAGATGATTATGAGCTTCTTAATCTTAATATAACTGCTTTTAAATATGGTGATGATGATAATGATAGAGCATTTACTCCAATTTATAATATTTCAAGGCCTTATGAGTTTTCTCATGAAGTTTACCTTGCAGGGCATAAAGCTCTTCCAGTTGTTCCAAAAACTGACCTAATTGTTAGCTCAACGCCTCAACCTCTTACGGCAGGATGTGTGCCTGAACTATTAGAAGCAGGCGTGCCTCTTACATTTAATGTTTTAGATGCTGAAGGAAACCCCGTTGACTTATCACGTGGCATTAAAGATGCATCTGGAGATGACAAGGTAATAGATGATGTTATCTGGAATGTATTAATTAAAGACCCTCATCCAGATAATAAAGAATTCTATGGACCAAAAGCGAAATTACCTCAATATTATTGGGTAAGAACTGATTTACATAATAACGATGGAACGATGATTAATAATTTGAGAATGTATTCCTTCCCAAGAAAGCCATTTTTACCAATTGAAGTTGATTTTAGCGAAAAAGCGGAAGGTAAATATGTATTTAAAGGTTTCTGCGCCAACGATGAAGGAACCTTTGAGGTATATGTTGATACTCCGGATAGGAAGCATAGAGGAGTGGTAAAAGTTCATGTCGAATCACCAAGAGTCATATATGGAGTAGAGCATTTGTTAATTAACCCAGATTATTATAAGGAACACGGGATACCTGTATCGGATGGAGTAGAACCTGATTTTGTTATGACTGCTGCTAACATGAGTCTTTACGGAGTGATAGCCGAGATAAGGGATGCGCAAGATAACTTAATCACAGGTGCTGCATCCGGGCAATGTGCTGCTGGGGAAAACCTTGCAAGATTTACACCTTACAATACAAAATTAGATAACTTTAATTATTATCAATTACAATCACCAGTTGGTTATTATTCATACGAGATGTATGGACAATATATTAGGACATGGTATTATACTGTAAATTCACCATACTACAGCTATTACGATGCCTATGGTGGATTACTAACACGTTACTATAATAGTATTTTAGTTCCAAGGCAAAATACCAATATTATTTTCTGGATTGATGGTTTTAGGGTTTATGGCCGCTCTTCATGGACTTCAAGTTGGTCTGCGTGGGATGCAATAACTTACTACAATACAACAAACTGGCAATGGGAAAATGGTGATTGGGAGATTTACCCAGTTTTTGATTTACCACCTGCTGATAATTTGAGAGGCTGGGGTAGAGGTGCAATTTACAATAGTCCTCATAAGGGTGGATATCTATTCCCTGACTGGGGAGGCCAGGTAATTGATGGTATGCTTGACTATAGAGATAGTTTTCCAATAAATGAATATGGTCAGGTTGGAGTTAATTTTGGTGCAAGTGATATATGTTACTATGGAGGACTAATTGGGAAAAATCCATATTCCAACGATTTAACCTTTGGTGATGTTGGTGGAGGGTTATGGAACTTTAGAAAACTACCCTGGTATCCAGGCGATATTAGGTACAGATACAATCAATATTTAAGTGATACATCTGGTTGGACAAATGCTGATGGAACATTTAAGCTTGATTGGGATGCATTTCCTAATCATGATGTTAAAGTTGGTAGACCAATTGCTCAGGTTATAAACGAGACAACAGGTGTAGAAGTGGGTAGGAGTCTTGTGGATACGAATAATTATGATTTGATATATGGTAAAACCAACCACTTAAGAGTAAAACTTTATCCTGCAAGTACTAATTATCCAGATTTAATGATTCAACCTGGCGGAACATTGATTCTTTCTGATGATGTTTATTTCCCAGATGACTTACAAAGGGAATCAAAGTCAGAAAACCTTATCTGGGCTACGACCGTTTATAATGAAAGTAGTCAAGAAACTTCAGCTGTTTTAGAGCTAACACCTACTGGTAGCTTTAGAGATGTAGCTCAACTCAAATACTGGGGTTTTTCAGCTGATTGGAATGTAAGTTTTAGATATCGCGACAGATTTGGCAAAGTGTGGGATCTTGCAGATTTTGATGTTATAAGAGCCTTAAAAGTGGTTGCTAAGACAGGTAAAGATCTATATGCAGGCGAAGCAGATACATTAATTATTTATGTTTATGAAGTTGGTACCAATAAGCCAGTTTCAGATGCAAATGTTACTGTTACAGGTCCTGGAATTAAATTAGAAGGCGAAACCGATAAAGATGGTCTTGTAAGATTTGATATTTTACCAAAAGATAAAGGTGTAATTGAGATTAATGTAACTCATAGGTCTCTTGGAGAAGGTTATACTGCACTGACAGTAAAAGAAGCTAAAGAATCATCTGAAATTTTATTTAATGTTGATCCAATTCCTCAGACAACAAAAGAAAGCAAAATTAAGGTAAGTGGTTCCACTATGCCAGGCTATAAAGTTACAATAAATGATAAACAAGTTAATGTAACAGATGATGGTAAATTTGAAGCCGAAATTGATCTTGTTGAAGGCCCTAATAATGTTGTAATAATTGTAGAAGATAGTCTTGGTAGAACTGCAAAAAAAGTTTTAACTATAGTTAAGGATACAATGGGACCAACTATATTTATAGATGATATACCTCAGTTAATTGATGTGCGAGAATATACATTAAAGGGTAAAATTGAAGAGAATGCTACATTAGAGGTAAATGGTAAAAAAGCAATAATTAATGGAGAAAACTGGGAAATAACAATACCTCTAAATTTTGGAGAGAATAAAGTTTTGTTGGTTGGCAAAGATCAGCTTGGGAACGAAACAAGGAAGGAATTAGTTTTAACAGTGTACCATAAAGTAGAAGTGAAGCTCACTATAGGGTCAAAAGAAGTTATTGTGAACGGTACACCGTTAAGCGAGCCTCTTCAAGTTGAACCGTATATAAAGAATGGGAATACTTATGTTCCCATAAGAGTCATATCTGAGGCATTCGGTGCTAAAGTTGAATGGCTTTCAGATGTGAAAGGTATAGTTATTGAATTTATGGGTAAAAAAATAGAAATGCAAGTTGGTTCTAAAAAGGCAATAATAAATGGAAAAGCAGTCGAGCTTGATACACCTCCAGAAATAACGAGCGGAGTGACATTTGTTCCAATAAGATTTATTGCTGATACACTTGGTGCAGAAGTTAAGTGGATTGCAGAAACAAGAGAAATAATTATAACAATTTTGGTTTATTAAGAATGGATAAAAAACATTTTCAAGGGATGGACGGACTAAATGTCTACCCTGATTTTAAAGAAAAGGAGATGGATTAATATGAGGAAACTGGGAGTTTGGATTGTAATCTTTTCTATGATATTTTCGATATTCTCCTTTTATCCTGGTACTTGGAAGCATGTAAAAGGCGCTTCAAGCAATAAAGAAGCATTAAATGTTGCTGTTAGATTTCACAGAATTAATTACAATGAATATGATGAGAAGATGGAGAGCTGGAAAATTGTTCCCTGGATGGATACTCCCGAAGAAACTTGGTGGGGAAGAAGTGGTTTTGAAATGCCAAATGCTCAGCTTGCAAAAGACCCAGCCAATCCAACTGTTAATGTACCTGCAACAGCTTCTAATGGTTTGTTTACAAGGCCAACGCTTTGGGCAAAGTTTTATATGAAAGTGACTGCTAAGGGCGGCATGAGCCAGGAATCTGATATATGGTATGCAGTATTAGATGATGCGGGACAACTCTGGTTTGACCCAGATGGAGCTTTTCATGATCCAAGGTATTATGCTTATGCTGATCTTGCCGACCCTAATTATATACCAGGTAGTTGCGCCTATAACCCACAAACTCAGGTTGATCCTATTCCCGGCAACAACACTCAGGGTCCTTATATATTAGATCCATCATACTTCTATAATGAACGTGACCCCAATCCGTATTATCGTGGTAATATCTTTTTCTGGGACAACAGAAGAGGTGGACTTGGAACAAAAAGATTCTGGAAGTTAGGTTGGGTAGATTACACTGACTTTGATGTGAATACAGCTGTTAAGCAAGAAGATTGGGATGTTGGCTTATCAGTAGTAAGGTTCAGAGACAATAGAGATGGAATAGTCGATCAAGACGAAGAATATCATGTTGATCTTCTAACTACGTTTAATGGCGTACCAACGAATGCAGGCAAATATGATTATGGTGAATTTATATATCAAAAAGGTAGTGGAAATACAGCACTTAAAGTACAAGTTGGTGATTTAAGAGAAACATATGTTGTTATTAGAGATAGTAGGGGAGAAAATGTCACTTATGAGCCATTAACACTTGTTGCAACCTACGATCTCGATTTAGGTTTGGACCTTGTATCATTCACAAATACTTCAATTCCAATTACTGATCCAATAGGACCAGATGAAGAAGTTCATACTGATTTTGGTTTAAGGGCTGGCTTTTACGACCTGAATGAGTTTATATATAGGAAAGTTGATTTAGAAGGCGATGGTTTAGTCGATCCTGTTGTTTCAACGGGTGATATTAGACTTACACCTGTAAATGGTCGAAGAGATCCTGAAACTGGAAAACTCTTATTAGGTGGAATATGGGCAGGAGATTTATTAGTTCTATCTGAAGTATTGGAAGGTGGATGTAATAGTCCAACCTATGATATAAATATTGAATCAGATATTTGGCTTGGGACTAATCCTTCTGTTGTATCAGCAAGACTACGCTCCCCAACAGGAGATATTTTAAGTTCTGCTCAAGACTTACAGAAAGCAACTGTTTTAGATCCGGATGGTTCTAAATTTGTAATACCAGTAACGACTTTCCATGACATTCGTTTAGGATATAGAGAATATATAGGTTTTGAATTATTTAAAGATGATGGAGTTAATAATTTATTTGTTACTTCATTAACAGACAATAAAGCTATACCAAATAATTTATCAGATGACTACAAAGAAAAAACTACCTCAGAAGAGTATTTAGGAACTAAGAATGGAAGTCCAGACCTTGATTACGGCAGATCACTAACTCCATTTCCATCATCTGTTCTTTATTACGATGTTTCTGGGGATGGTAATTTTGGAGTAGGTGAAGGAATTTATAAAAAGAAGTTTGGTAGCACTTTACGTCAGGTTGAGCCTGGAGATATAAGATTGTCTGATGTAAGGTATGATGTTTCAGGAAACAGAATTAATTTTAAAGCTTCTACTACTGTATCTGAAGGTGATGCTGATTTGGGACTTCCTTTAAGAAGGTTTGCACCAAATGTTCGCTTCTACGATGAGATGGATCCATGGAACTCTACAGTACCTCCTAATTTAACATATGATCCATGGGAAGATATCTATAGAATTGGCGAGGCTATCTCTGAAGTTTATAAAAATATAGATGTTCCTCTAAAAGCAAGAGGACTTAGGTATGAGTTTATATATGTTGATTTTGATAATGATAATCATGTTTCAGCTGGTGACATTAGATTATTTAGAGTTGACACTTACGAAGCTGGCTCCATAGTACGTTTAGGAGACTCTGATTATGGTTCTCCTTATGCAATACTACCTGGAGGAGGTACTCAATTAACAATCGGAGTTACAGAAGACTCAAGCGGAAACCCTGAATTTGTGTATGCAGATATTGATGTATCAGGTACAGTTACACCAAATGATATTAGATTAACCCCTGTTAGAGATTATAGCTCTGGAACAGTTGTTTCCCCGCTTGACTCTGACGCTGAAGAAGGAAAAACATTTACAGTAACAGCATTTATTTGTGTTACATTTAATAATGTTGTATATGCCGATGTACAGGCTCCAAATACTCAGGTAGATGAAGAGGATATACCTTTAACTCCATACTTAACAACAGCTGGAATTTATAGACTTTCTGAGGTCACAATTGACAATGTTAAATATGATGCTGGTTCTCGGGTTTCTGCGGGAAATGTATTCTTAAGAGAATCTATTCCTCATATGCTTAGAATGGGGGCAAACGGAGATAAGAGATTCTTTGATATGGCTGTTATACCTGGGAAATTAGGTATGGATGTTAAATTTAGCACTCCTCTAACAGTTGAGCGAACCACTGAAGTAACTGTTAAATTTAGTCCTGCTCCGACTAAAAATGAAAAAATCCTTGTTTATTTCTATGACCTTGATAACTTTGATACTGCTTCATCTTTTGTTGATATAAGAGTTGCAACAGCAACCGATCCAGTTGTAACTTTACAATTTACTCCTTATAGAGGTTCTTTAGATGATTCCGGACAATATGGACAGAGATATTTTAGAGTGCAAGCATTTAAACTTGAAGATTTTCCAATTGGATTTGGTGAAAATTCAAGGTTAATTAAACCACCCGATGGTTTATATATTGATCCTTTCTGGGAATCACAAATATTTAGAATTGGAAGACTTTCACTTGAAGCACAAATAGAATATAGATATCCACTTTATCTTCCAACTCCACTTATTCCGCCTTTTCCCGTAGAATATCAAAATATCTATGATTGTTTTGAAGAGCAGAAATACCCGGTTCAATCAGCAACCTTAAGCTTGATACCTGATAAAAAATGTTTAACTCTTTACGAACAGAGGCAACCTTCTCTATCAGTTGGTTTATATGATCCAGATGATCCTTTAGATGTAAATGATCCTTACTCTATACCTATCTCTACACTTTATGGATCAGATGCACTCTATTACTTTAATGTACATGGTGGTGGAATTCAATGGTTATTTACAGCTTATATCGATCAAGCTGGAGTTAGAAAAGGTATAGTTCAGGTAAATTACGATAACACCTATTTCTACTGGGAATGGAATGATATGGGTTATAATAACATGCTCGACGCTGCTGATACACTTAATTATTTGGGACAGGGTGGTCCAGGGCGTTTGATAGACCAGGATTGCACGGAAGGAACTGGAGTATCTGAGCCTGATTGTGGTTTTGGTGATAAAGAAAATAAGCTACCTCCATTTGGTGATGTAACATTTGGTGATACATTTGCTGGTTATAGAATAATGACGTACGGTGTGCCAGTGCATATAAGTAATTATGCTCTTGAAGATCCTGGTGGAAGAGCTTTAATTGTTGCAAGACCTATTACCTCTGAAACCCCCGTTGAAATAACAGTTTATTCAAAAGAAATGATTTATGATTATAATTCTTCAATTTTACATCCTCCTTACTTTATTAGGGATTTCTCTCAAGGAATAGATTACTGCGGTTCTGTAAGAATTAATGTTTTACCAGCAGATCCAGTACTTAATTTTGTAGAAGTAAATTGGGTAGATCATGCACTTCAATACTCAAAAATAAATTACAATCAAGGACCGGCAGCTCTAAGTAGAATGGAAGTACCACCTATGCCATTCATTCAATCAAGATATGACCCGATTTTATTTGAGTGGCAAACTGACTTAAGATCTTATCCAGGTGGGCAGACTCATACTGGTAGAGTAAAAGGAAAAGTTTCAACGGATGTTGGGCTTAATGATACAGGTAGAGGTTCTGGGTTTAATGCTTACCCTGCTGCTTGGTCAAGAAGCTCCGCTAAAAAGAGGTTTACAAGCAATTATGACTATTCAAAAGAGTGGCAATATGAACAATATGAAAAATTAGGTACAGAATTTTACCCCCTTTCAGATTATGGAATGTTTTTTATTCTTAAAAATTATGATAATGAACACTATAGTTTCTTTAGAAATCAAAATAGACCAGATTTGCTTATCAAGAGAATAACAATAAAAGGTCCTTTTATGCGACCGAAGATCCTTGGCATTGAGTCACAAGGCCACTTAACATCTTTGTATAATAAATATAATGAACTTTCAAAGGTTCCTGTGCAATATGATTACTCTGGTGAAATTGTAGTGGACGATACGAATTGGCAGCTTTATGAGGCCTCCCCCCTAGAAACTGCTGGAGATTTCTCGAATATTACTAATCCTCGTGCCTATGTTGATGATAGGGTTAGTTACACTTATAATGATTGGAATCCACTTCTTCAATACAATAAGAGACTTAATTATACTTTTGCTGCAGCCGATGCAAGGTTGACTCATACTCCAGCAAGAGGGTTTACAACAGCCGCTATGCAAGATGCACATTGTAATGCTTTTGTTTTTGATGAAATAATACCTATAAATAGAGGCAAAATTAGTATAACAGTTGAACTTCAAAATGGTGTGATTAGGACTTTTGAAGATTGCTGTGGAGTAAAAGAAGATGGTTTTGTTGTGCATGCTCTTGACCTTAAAGTTGATAAAACTCAATTTTTACCAGATACTGACAATAAAATAAGAGTTACTATAGGTGAATATGAGCCGAAAGGTTATGATCCAGCCTATACTGATACAATAAAAGAGTGTAACAATGCAGTTATTGTTGTTTGGCAAGATAGAGGTGTATATAATTCAAGAACAAAGTCTTACGATGGGGCAGGAGATGGTTGGATAACTAGACCTCCAAGAAGTAGTACAAAGACTGAATTAGGTTTCCAATATGATAAAGAAGATGACGCAAATGGCGACGGAAAAGTATCTTTTGGTGATTTTGAGACTGAAATCTGTGGTACATATGACCTTGCAACAAATACCTGGACTTCAGGTATAATTGATGCAAGAACCTGGAACAGGAATGATGGAACTTATGATTTGGAATTTTCTGAAAATCTTAATAATCAAATTACAACTGTTGGTTTTGACTTTGGTGGCGGACCAATTAAGGGAAATATCTCTCCACCAGACCATGTTATTAGTAATGATGAGCTTTTGCCAGTTATTATAAATGCCTACAAGTATGGCGATGATAACAATGATAGAGGGTTTACTCCATTCTACGATGTATATAAGCCTTATCAATTCTCTCACGAGGTTTATTTATCGGCTCAAACAAAGATTGATGTTACACCAAGCAATGATTTAATTGTATCAGCTTCTCCAATACCTCTAACTGCTGGCACAACTCCTGAACTTGTAGATCCTCAATCACCTCTAACAATAACAGTTTTAGATACTGATGGCAACCCGGTTGATTTATCTTATGGGATACCAGACTCATCGGGAGAGAGAATTATTTCTGATGATACAATATTAAATAAATTAATTTTTGATCCACATCCTGATAATAGAGATTTCTATGGTAAAAATGCGCGACTACCCCAATATTATTGGCTAAGAACTGATTTGCAAAATAATGACGAAACTTCTGTTTGTAATAAATCACTATATTCAGATGGCCAGAATCCATTTGCACCAATTGAAATTGACTTTAGAGAGAAAGATAACGGTAAATATATATTTAAAGGATTTTGTGCAAATGATGAAGGATCCTTTGATGTATTTGTTTTTACGCCTGACAGAAAGCACATTGGTAAAACAACAGTTAAAGTGGTTCTTCCTGATGTGTCTTATAAAGTAATTAATGTAGATGACCCGGCTGGTAGAGAATTTGATGTGCCTTCTGAACCCGATTTTACATTAACTGCTGGTGATAATAGACTTTATAGAATAACTGCGTATGTTAAAAACGCCCAAGGGATACCAATGAAAGGTGCTGGAAGCGATATTTCAGTTTGTGGTGGAAGTGCAACGGAAACAGCGCGATTTACTATACTTTCAACAGCTCCATACAACTTTGCATGGGCTTACGAACAACCCGATGCTACAACTTATAGACTTTCAGGAAAGAGTTATTACTTTATTTCAGGAGGAGATTCTCAAAGTGATAGTTTTGCGCCTCTAAGGGTAGGTATTGATTATAACAGAAACGGAAATGTGGATGAAGTAAATAAAGAGATTATTAAAATAGGCGGTTTCAGGGCTTTTTATTATAATTATCTTGTTACTACAGGAGATAGATTTTATGATTATGGTCACTGGACATATTACAATACAAAGAACTGGATGTGGGATGATGGAAGGTTTGAAACTTATCCATTGCATTTAATTTACCCGGAACCTGCTGTTGATAAATGGGAAAGGTATTGGTATCCAACGACTTCAATAAAAGTAGGTTACGGACTTGGAGCAATTTACAATAGTCCTCATAGGGGCGGTTATTGCTTTGTTGATATTGATAATGATAAAAAATTGACTTATAGAGATTCGCTTAATCTTGACAAAGAGGGGAAAGTAGTATTTTACCTATATGCTGAAGACATAGCTTCTGTGGGAGGATTAATTGGTAATAATAGATATTCAAATAATGAGTATTCCTCAGACCTTTATGGAAATCCTGTAGAATATTCTGCGCTGTCTCCTCAAAATACTGACAGAAGATTTTTGAATAAGTGGCAGTCTTACAGTTATTATTATAAATACCTTGTTACAACAGGAGATTATACCTTTAAGCTTGACTGGGATGCAATGCCAAACAGATATTTAGAGCTCAAACCACCTTCAGTTGACCTTTATGATGCAGAAACAAGCGTTGCTTTGGGTAAAGACATTTTATCAAAAGATGCTTATGACCTTTCTTACGGTAAGAGCAATAGTATATTAATTAGAGCTTATCCTGCCGATAGGAGAGATTTACCTCTCCAAGATGGTGCATCAATTGTTCTTGATAGCGAAGAGTATTTCCCTTTGAGTGTTGCTGAAAAGAGTATTTTTGGTCCTCAACATGAAACAACAATTTATGGAAATATATATTCTTCAGTATCTGATCCTAATGCAAAGGAAACAATAATTACATATACACCTACTGGATTTGGTGAAGAACAGGCATACCTGCAGTATTGGAATAGAAATACACGATTTATATATCCAAACTTCTACATGGTTGGTGGATTAGCATCTCTTGATGTTGCAAAAGGATTAACGATAGAAATAAGGACTGATGAAATATTGAAATCAGGTGTATTAGGAAGATTGATAATTTATGCCAAAGAAGCTGGTAGTAAAGCACCAGTTCCGGGAGCAAAAATTACAATTTCTGGAGCAGGAGTTTCTGATTCTAAGATTGCTGACGCTGAAGGAAAGGCTGAATTTTCAATAACTCCGAAAGCAAAAGGAGTTGTAGTAGTTAAAGCCGAAATGGAAGGAATGATTACTGGAACAAGGTTAATTGGCGTAGAAGAAGATGTTACTCCACAGTTTATTGATCTTGACCCATTTGATATTATTCCTGAGGAAAATAGTGTAATAATTTCTGGTAAAGTAAAACCTGGCTCTGTTGTTACTATTAATAATGAACCTGTGTCAGTGGATGAAAATGGTAGATTCAAATATACTGGAAAGCTTTATGATACATTTACAACATTCGAAATTATTGCAAAAGATCCAACAGGAAAGGTTGCTAAAAAAGTGATCACAATCGAGAAACCATCAGCAAATTTAACAGTCCTACTCGATCTACCTGATAAGTTAATTGAAGCTAAAGAGTTTACTGTTAAAGGAAGAGTAGTTAGAGAAAAAGTAACTGAGAATAATCCAAATAGAGCAATATGGGTATTTGTAAATGGGGTAGAAGCAAAGGTAGTCCCTGATGCAAAGTATGTCGAATTTAACTTTGAGGCAACTGTTCCTGTCTCTTATGGTAAAAATAGGATAGAAATAAATGTAAGGACAGCAGAAGGTTATGCAAAGAAAATATTTGAAATAGATAACTATCATAGAACAACCATAGAGCTTCAAATTGATAATGATGTTGCTTACGTTGATGGAAATCCTAAGAAAATTGATGCAAAGCCTTATATATCAAATGGACGAACCTTTGTGCCACTCAGAATAATAGCTGAAGGTTTTGGCGCAGAAGTTATATGGGTTCCAGAAACAAAAGGTATTAATATTACTTTAGGGGAGCGAGTGATATCTATGCAGATTGGTTCCACTAAAGCCATTATTAATAATAAGGTTGTTAATCTTGATGCACCGCCTGAGATAAAAGATGGCAGAACTTTTGTGCCAATTAGATTTGTTTCCGAAGCTTTAGGAGCTACTGTTGACTGGAACGAAAAAACAAGAACTGTAATGATTACTCGCCTTTACCTTGAATAAAAGTTATTGCTTGTAGGGGGAGACCTATAGGTCTCCCCTTTTTTTATGTAATTTTGATAACTTTTTTGTCTAAAGTTTTTTATCATTCTAAAATGTGACATTATCGCTCTCATCCCGAGAAGTTACCGTGCCCATCACCGGTCATTCTGAGTGTCGGCGAAGAATCTCCTCTTCTACATGTTTTGTATGTAACTGTCATCCTCGAAATTTTCTATCGAGGATCAAGTAACTTGTCATCCCCAAAAACCATACCACTGTCATCCCCAACTTGATTGGGGATCCATTCTTTTTTTCTTTTTTTATGTCTTCTTTTGTCATTCTCAGCTTGACTGAGAATCCAGAGTAACTGTCATTCCCGAAATCTTTTCTTTGTCATTCCCGCGAAAGCGGGAATCCACAGTAACTTGTCATCCCCAACTTGATTGGGGATCCAGTGTTTTCTTTCTTTTCCTTTGTTATTTTCATTTTCTGTAATTCCTGAAATCAACTATTAAGAAATCCATATTCTCACTTCATTATTTATGTTTGAAGAAGAAATTGTTATACCTGAATGTTTCTATCCTGAATTCATGTTCCTTTCTATTTTGAAGAAAGAAAGACTTCCTGGATTCCGCATCAAGTGCGGAATGACCTCGCCATTGACATTCCCAAAGGCAGACTCACTGTCATTCCCGAAATCTTTTATCGGGAATCCAGACCAATTTTTTATAAGTATAATAAAAAATAGATTCTCACGAAGCAAAAATATAAATATGCTCCCTCAGGATGGTGGGGATGGGTGTCATTCCCGAAATCTTTTATCAGGAATTAAAAGTAATTGTCATCCCCAACTTGATTGGGGATCCATTCTTTTCTTCTTTTTATGTCTTCTTTTGTCATTCTCAGCTTGACTGAGAATCCACAGTAACTGTCATCCTTGACCTGATCGGGGATCCATGTTTCTTTTTATTACTGGATTCCCATTTACATGGAAATGTAAAAATACTTCTGGATTCCAGCAATCGCTCGGAATGACAAGAAAAATCGCGGGAATGACAAGAAAAATAGTGCAGAATGACAAAAGGAGTATGCGAAATGATAAAAGGGGTTTGTGTGGAATGATAAAAAGAGTATGTATTAGGCATCTAAAATTCATTTTATACCCAGAGAAAACCTTATTCAATTTTCATTTATAGTATGCATGTTGCCTATTTTCAGAAACCAATTACAATAGTACAATAATAACAAATGAACAAGTTTAAATTACACTCAATTTATGAACCAAGAGGAGATCAGCCGGATGCAATTTCTAGTTTAACTATTGGGTTAACAGAAAGAAATTATAAATATCAAACTCTTTTAGGTGTTACTGGCTCTGGTAAAACTTTTACTATTGCAAATGTAATCGAAAGCGTTAATCTGCCCACTCTTGTAATTGCACCGAATAAAACTTTAGCAGCACAACTTTATTCTGAACTTAAGGAGTTTTTCCCTGAAAATAGAGTTGAATATTTTGTAAGTTATTATGACTATTATCAGCCAGAGGCTTATGTTCCAAGCCTCGACCTGTACATTGCAAAGGATGCAGATATTAACGAGGATATTGAGCGATTAAGACATTCAACAGTTAGAAGTTTAATTGAGAGAAGAGATGTAATAGTTGTAGCCTCTGTATCCTGTATATATGGCTGGCAGGCACCAGTAGATTATGTTGAGAATATCGTAAAAGTGAATGTAGGCTTAAAGATTAAAAGGGACCAGTTTTTCCGCTCCTTAATAAAGATCCTTTACGAAAGAAATGATGTAGATTTTAAGAGAGGAACATTTAGAGTTAGAGGTAACATTGTAGATGTATTTCCTGCAGAAGAAGAAGATGAGGCAGTTAGAATTGAATTTACAAATGATGAAATTGTTAGTTGTGATGTTATCAATCCACTTTTAAGTAAAAAGATTAGAGAAATCTGGTCATATACATTTTTCCCGGCAAAGCAGTTTGTAACTACAAAAGAAAGAATTCTATCTGCAGTTCCAAATATAAAAGAAGAGCTCAATGAAAGGATTACTTTCTTTAAAAGTAAAGGTCGCTTAATAGAGGCAGAAAGAATTGAGCAAAGGACTAATTATGATTTAGAGTTACTCCAAGAAACTGGAACCTGCCCTGGAGTTGAAAACTATTCAAGGCATCTTGCCCATAGAGAGAAGGGGGCTACTCCTTCAACAATTTTAGATTATTTTCCAAAAGAATTTTTAATTTTCATTGATGAATCTCATATAACAGTACCTCAAATTAAGGGTATGTATTTGGGGGATAGAAGTAGAAAGGAGACTCTTGTTGAATTTGGTTTTAGGCTTCCTTCAGCACTTGATAATAGACCTTTAATGTGGAGTGAATTTGAGAGTAAAATTAATAAATGTGTATTTGTATCTGCCACACCAGCGTCATTTGAACTTTCCATATCTCAAAATGTGTCCGAGCAGATAATACGCCCTACTGGTTTAATCGATCCTGAATTGGAGGTAAGACCAATTAAGAATCAGATAGACGATCTTATTACCGAGATAAATAAAAGAGTTGAAAGAGATGAACGAATTCTTATAACCACTCTAACAAAGAGAATGGCTGAAGACCTTTCTTACTATCTACTTGAGCATGGTATAAAGGCTAAATATTTACACTCTGATATTGATACAGTTGAAAGGACTAAAATCTTAAAAGATTTAAGGAGTGGAGTGTACTCAACAGTTGTTGGGATTAATCTATTAAGAGAGGGGCTGGATTTACCTGAAGTTTCATTAGTAGCGATAATGGATGCTGATAAAGAAGGCTTTTTGAGGTCTGAGGTTTCTCTGATTCAGACCATCGGTAGAGCATCCAGAAATGTTAATGGTAAAGTGATTCTATATGCTGACATTATAACTAACTCAATAGCTAAAGCGTTAGAGGAAACTAATCGTAGAAGAAAAAAGCAAATTGAATATAATTTAAAATATAATATCGAGCCTGCTTCTATTAGAAAGGCTGTAAAAGATTTGTTGGACATAGATGATGTAAAAGAGGATAAACTTTCAGTTAAGAATCCCAAAGATATTACTCTATTAATTCAGGAACTCGAGGAGGAGATGCACTATAGAGCAAGCATGCTTGAGTTTGAAGAGGCAGCAAAATTACGGGATAAAATAAAGAAGTTAAAAAATAAATTATTAACGAAAGTAGTGAATAAATAAATGTTGGATTTAAAAGAAATTGTTGAGCATAAGGAAGAAGTTAAGAGAGCTCTTTCAAAAAGAGCTGTTGATGTAAGCACAATTGATTATATTGTAGAGCTATATAGAAAGAGGCGAGATACTTTAACTGAACTTGAAAATTTGCGACATATGAGAAATGAGAAATCCAGCGAAATCGGAAAACTTGTTTTAGCTGGGTTAGATTCAATATCCCTTAAAGAAGAAATGAAAGAGGTTTCTAAAAGAATAAAGTTATTGGAAGATGAAATAGTCGAAACCGAAGAAGAGTTAAACAAAGCTCTCTCAAATCTACCAAATATACCTGATGAATCTGTCCCGGTTGGCGTGGATGAAACTTCAAATGTCGAGGTTAAGAGATGGGGAGAGGTAAAAAAATTTAGTTTTGAACCAAAACCTCACTGGGAAATAGGAGAGATTAATGAGATAATCGATTTTGAAAGAGGTGCGAACTTAGCCGGTGCTAAGTTTGTGAGTCTTAGAGGTTTTGGAGCAACACTTTCTCGAAAACTTATTAACTTTATGGTTGAAACTGCATTAAGGGGTGGTTATTGCGAGATATCACCACCTTTTCTTGCTAAGAGAGAAGTGTTGTATGGTTCGGGGCAGCTACCTAAGTTTGAAGATGATCTTTATAGGATCACAGAGGATGATTTATTTTTAATACCAACAGGAGAAGTTCCACTTGTTAATTTACACAGAAACGAAATCATTGAAAAATCGATTCTTCCTTTAAAATATGTTGCTTATACCCCTTGCTTTAGAAGAGAGGCTGGAGCTGCAGGGAAAGAGGGAAGAGGTCTGATAAGGGTTCATCAGTTTGACAAGGTTGAAATTGTTCAGTTTGCCGAACCTGAAAAGTCCGATGAAGCATTATCTCAAATTGTAGCTCAAGCTGAAAGTGTTTTACAAGCACTTAAACTTCCATATAGAACAATGCTTCTATGCACTGGTGATATGACAGGATTTTCAACATCAAAAACTTTTGATATTGAAGTTTGGTTTCCATCGCTTAACAGGTATGTTGAAATTTCATCTTGCTCTAATTGTAAAGATTTTCAAGCAAGAAGAGCAAATATAAAGTATAGGGATAATTCTGGTAAGCTAAGGTTCGTTCATACATTAAATGGGTCCCAAGTTGCAGTTGGAAGGTGTCTTGCTGCAATTATGGAAAATTATCAAAATGAAGATGGCACTTTTGAAATTCCTCAAGTTTTAAGATAATAATTTTCTATATTATTTCAATCTTTTCTCTTGTCATTCCATGACTTTCTCTATCATTCCGCACTTGATACAGAATCCCTCTTTTTCATTCCGCTCTCGCCCTTTTTATCATTCCGCACTATTTCTCTTGTCATTCCCGCTTTTTTTGTCATTCCCGCGACCTATTTGTCATTCCCGCGACCTATTTGTCATTCCCGCGTCTTCTATGTCATTCCCGCGAAAGCGGGAATCCAGAAGTATTTCTTTTCAAATAGAAAAGAAAAAAGAATAGATTCCTACTTTCGCTGGAAAGATACTCACCCGTAGTCATCCCGGGAGTACATTTCTGTATTTTGCTTCGTGAGAATCTATTTTTTATTATACTTATAAAAAATTGGTCTGGATTCCCGATAAATGCATTCGGGAATGACAAAAAATAATAAATAGGAAAAGGAAAAAAAACACTGGATTCCCAATCGAGTTGGGGATGACAGTGGTGTTGTCATTTCGCACACTCCATCTTGTCATTACCGCGATTTTTCTTGTCATTCCCGCGTCCTATTTGTCATTCAGAGCGATTGCGGGAATCCAGAAGTATTTTTACATTCCCATGTAAATGGGAATCCAGTAATAAAAAGAAACATGGATCTCCGATAAATACATTCGGGGACGACAGAGACTGTGGATTCTCAGTCAAGCTGAGAATTACAAAAAAAGACAAAAAAAGAAGAAAAGAATGGATCCCCAATCAAGTTGGGGATGACAAGTTACTTGATCCCCGATAAAGGATTTCGAAGATGACAAGAAACTGTCATTCCGCACTTGATGAGGAATCCAGGAAGTATTTCTTCTTCAAATAAAAGGAAAAATAGTCTGGATCCCCAATCAAGTTGGGGATGACAAGTTACTTGATCCTCGATAAAAGATTTTGAGAATGACAATTAACTTACGGGATTCTCAGTCAAGCTGAGAATGACAAAAGAAGACATAAAAAAGAAAAAAGAATGGATCTTCGATAAAAATTTCGAGGATGACATTTACTATGGATTCCTGCTTTTGCAGAAACGACACCCACCCCCACTATCCTGAGGGAGTGTATCTTTATTTTGCTTAGCAAGAATATTCAAACCACATCGTCATACTGTTTAAGCATCTTCATCATATGCTACTAAAAAACTCTCAGTATTTTGTAAATGAAAGTATATATATTATTTGACTTTGAGTTATTAAGAAAGTATATTTACCTTTATAATAATAAATAATATTTTAATTATGGAGGGGATTTATGCTTGAGAAATACAGAAGTTTTCCTTATCTTGATTTTTCCATACCCGAAAATAGAGAAAGGTATAGAAAAGATGGTATCGACAAGGTTTACGAGCAATTAGGTAGACGTTGGACAATTAATGGAAAAACACCTATTGGCGATGATGCTATAATCTCTCGTAATCCTTCTAAATGGGATGAAGTTGTTGGTATAGTGCCTAAATTTACCAAATCAGATATAGATTCAGCTATAGATAATGCATGGGAAGTTTATCAATGGTGGAGTTCACTAAAATTTGAAGGAAGGGCTGAATATCTTTTACATGCCGCAGAAATACTTAAATCGAGAATTATGGAATACTCAGCATGGCTTACATTTGAAGTTGGCAAAAATTGGCTTGAAGCATATGCTGATGTAGCTGAGCTTATTGATTATCTTGAGTATTATGCAAGATCTGCAATTGAGCTTGATAATCCAAATTATCCACTTTCACCTATAAGTGGTGAGCATAATACTGTTCGCTATTATCCTCTCGGAGTTGGTGCAGTTATTGCTCCATGGAATTTTCCTATTGCAATTCTTGGTGGTATGACATTAGCTTCAATTGTAGCAGGAAATACTGTTATACTTAAACCTTCGAGCGATGCTCCAATATGTGCGGTCAAATTTATGGAGTTACTTGAACAAGCAGGTATTCCTTCAGGAGTTGTTACTTTAATGCCTGGAAGTGGATCGGAAATTGGTGATTATCTCGTATCGCACCCTGATATTAGATTCGTTGCATTCACAGGTTCTAAAGATGTAGGTTTACGGATTAACGAGCTTGCTTCAAAACATAATCCAGGACAAAAATGGATTAAAAGAATTTATCTCGAAATGGGCGGGAAGGATTTTATATTAATTTCAGAAAGGTATAAAAATCTTGATAAAGCAGTTGATATTTGTGTAAAATCTGGTTTCGGATATCAAGGACAGAAGTGCTCTGCAGGCTCAAGAAATATTGTTCATAGGTCCCATTTAGATGAATACCTCGAAAAAATTAAAGAAAAAGTTTCTAAAATTAAAATAGGAGATATGACTGAACCTGATAATTGGTTAGGACCGGTAATAAATGAAGCATCTTATAAGAAGATTCTTGATTATATAAGAATTGGCATAGAAGAAGATGGCGGTGAGCTTATTTGTGGTGGACATGCATATAATTCTACAGGCAACGGTTGGTTTATTGAGCCTACAGTTATACTTGTAGAAAACGATCGTGCTCGTATCGCACAGGAAGAAATTTTTGGTCCTGTTATTACAGTTATACCATATGGCGACAAGAATTGTGATGTTACGAGTGGAGATATTTGCAGCTGTTTCGAGGAAGGTATAGATATAGCTAATGGGACTGAATATGGGCTCACTGGAGCTATATTTACTGACGATCCAATAGAGATTGAAATAGCAAAAGATGCGTTATATTGTGGCAATCTCTACATAAATAGAGGTTGCACCGGTGCTTTAGTGGGTGTTCAACCATTTGGAGGCTATAATATGTCTGGAACAAATACAAAAGCAGGAGGTCCTGACTATGTCAAAAAATTTGCTGAGGAAAAAGTAATTTCTCTCTCATACAAGGCTTAATTAGTTTATCGTTGGGGAATAGGAGGATTGCTTAAATATATATGACTAACTCAACATTAGAAGAAAGAACAGCGAAATTAGAAGGTGCATTAGAGCAGATCGATAAGAGGCTATCAAATGTTGAAGTAATTGTTCAAGATATGAGAAACGAAATGCATGAACTTTATAGAGATTTGGACCGAAAAATAGACAACAAAATAGAATATTTGGATACCAAAATAGGATATTTGGACACCAAGATTGATAATAAAATAGGAGAGCTTGACCAAAAATTCACAATTAAACTTGATTCACTCGACCAAAAAATAGATACCAACCTTAAATGGACTTTAGGACTTCTTATACCTATTCTTGTAAGTGTCGTAGTTTCAATAATCTCAATAATTGTTGGTTAATTGCTATTAATAGAAAAGGAGCTTGAATGGAACGACTTAAAGAGATTTTAATTCTTGTTTTGTATATGGGAGCAATTCTTTTATTTCCATGGTTATCTTTTTTACTTGTTAGGTTTATAGCAACATTTGCAGAAATAGATCCAGCGGGGATATTGGGAACATTCATAAGCGCCATACCAAACATCGTTATGTTTGTGATAGCTTATTTTTTCTTAAAACTTGATGATTGGGATTTCAATTCAATTGGGATAAGTTTAAATAGAGTTTTGCCAGGCTTAATATTTGCTCTTTTATCTCTCGCTGGTCTATATATAATTTTACCTTTTTCGACCTCAATTTTTTATGAACCAAGAACACTTTATGTTTCCATGCCGGTTTTAAATGCAAGTTATATATCCAATTTAATAAGAAGTTGGCTAATAGTTGGCATTTGCGAGGAGTTTGCTGCAAGGGGATATATGCTTAATAAATTCCATTCTGTTATGCCAGATAAAATTAATACTATATTGAAAAAAGCTATATCAGCTATCTTTGTAGCTCTGTTTTTTACATTAGTAGGATATATAAGACTCAGAACAGCTGGTAATCTTACTATATCATCAAATACATTATATACTATATTCTTTTATGGATTATTTGTAACATATTTATATATGAGAACTGGCAACCTTTTTGTTGCCGCTTTTATGCAAGCTGCTTTAGATTTCCCTTTCTTTGGAATAACTGTCGGTAGAGAAGGATTAAGTATAATGAGTTTTGGATTTCTGTTCTCTATATCTTTAGTGTTTCTATTTATTATTCTTCTTGCTGAAACATATAATTACTGGGGAAAATGGCTAACATTTGGTGGGTATAAGCTTAATGAAGAGGAAGTAGTAGTTGAGGAAGGTATTCCTTTTAATTGATGGGAATAGCATTCTCTACAGAGCTTTTTATGCTATTCCCTCCCTTGAAACATCAACCAATATTCCCACTAATGGGCTTCTTGGTTTTTTAAACATACTATTAAACATAATTGATACATACAAGCCTGATTATGTGGTTGTTTGCTTTGATACAAAAGCCAAAACTTTTAGAAAAGCCCAATATGAAGAGTATAAAGCTCAAAGAGCTGAACTACCCTCTTCTCTTGCGCAGCAGATAAATCTTTTAAAAGAAGAAGTTCTTAAACCTCTTTCAATTCCTTATCTTGAGAAGGATGGCTACGAGGCAGATGATATAATTGCAACTCTATCAAATATTTCTTTTAATAAAGGATTTAAAACGCTCATATTAACAGGTGATAGAGATCTTCTTCAACTTGTAAAGGATGATTTAATTTCTGTTATAGCCCCAGTAAAGGGGGTGAGCGAGGTTACATACTTTAATGAGGAGAAAGTCATTGAAGAGTATGGAGTGGATCCAACCCAATTTGTTTATTATAAAGCTCTTATTGGAGATTCTTCTGATAACATTAAAGGAGTTCCTGGGATTGGACCAAAAAGTGCTGTTAAATTATTAAAGGATTATAATTGTATATCTTCTGCTCTTAATAGCTCCGATAAGATATCAATAAAACTTAAAGAAAATGAAGCTCTTATTAAATCAAATATTTCTTTGATTAAATTAAATGAAAATGTTCCTATTGAAATAGATATCGAGAAACTAAAATTTAATGGTATTAGTAAGGATTCTCTGATAAATGTAAGTAAGAAGTTTGAATTTAATAGCATTTTAAAGCGGATTACAAAAGAAAAATTTAATGAGGATAAACCTAATCTCAAGCAAATAAATAATTTTGAGGATATTTTGAAAGAAAAAGCTATTTCTATTATTCCCCTAACAAAAAATACTTTAGAAATTTCAACTTTTAGAGAATCTTTTGAATTTAATATTGATAGCTGTAGTGAGAATTTGTTTGATTCTAATAAAGACAAAATTTTAAATATATTAAGGAATGATAAAATTTTAAAGATTGCCTATGATTTAAAAGAAATTCTTCATAGACTTGATGCTCCCCTATATTTTAAACCCAAAAACACTTACGATGCCCAAATTGCGTATTTTCTTCTAAAGCCTAATTCAAAAAGTTATGATATAAATAATTTTTTACTTGATTACAGTGGATCCTTCGAAGGAGATAAAGGTAGAGCAGTTTTAAATTGCTTTAACGAGCTTAAAAATGATTTAATTAATTTAGAAGAATACGACCTTTTTGAAAGTTTAGAAATGCCACTTTTATATGTCCTTTATGACATGGAAAAAGTAGGCTTTAAGGTATCTCGTGAGGTATTAATAAATCTTAAAAATAGGCTTAGTAATGAAATTAACCTTGTTAAAGAAAGTATTTTTAAGGAAAGCAATACTGAATTTAATATTTCATCTCCTAAACAACTTTCTTTTGTATTGTTTGAGAAATTAAACCTACCCTACAATAAAAAGAAGACAAAAACTGGATATTCAACAGGAGCAGAAGTTTTAGAAGAACTATATAATGTACATCCTATAATACCTTTGATAATAAAGTATAGAGAGCTTACAAAATCCCTTAATACTTATGTGGAGCCATTCTTATCTCTACTTTCAGATTCTCCCTTCATTCATACAACATTTGTTCAAGCAGGACCTGCAACTGGGAGGATTTCAAGTATTAATCCGAATTTACAAAATCTTCCTACAGGTGAGGATTTAGGAAAAGAAATAAGAAGAGCATTTATTGCAAGAGATAAAAGTAGAGTAATATTAAGTGCAGACTATTCTCAAATTGATTTAAGAGTTCTTGCACATTTTTCTAAAGATCCTGCATTGGTTCAAGCATTTTCTGAAGGAGCAGACATTCATAGCCGCACCGCAAAATTGATATTTGGGTTGAATAATGATTCAGAAATAACTCCTCAAATGAGGAGAATTGCTAAAACTGTTAATTTTGGAATTATTTATGGTATGTCTCCATTTGGGTTAGCTCGTGCTCTTAAAATTCCTGATTCAGAAGCTGAAACTTTCATTGAAAAATATTTTAAAACATTACCAAAAGTTAAAGAATTCATAAATGAGGCAATTTCTTTAGCTTTAAACAATGGTTATAGTGAAACAATATTAGGTAGAAAGAGAAGTATACCTGAGCTCAAAAGTGAAAATAAAACTATAAGGCAGCTTGGTGAGAGGTTAGCTGTGAATTCTGTTATTCAAGGTAGTTCTGCCGATATTATAAAAGCAGCAATGATAAAAATAGCAGATAGATTAAAAGGAAGCAATATATACTTAATTTTACAGATTCATGATGAACTTATTTTTGATTGTCTTGAAAATAAAGTGGGTGAATTATCATCGATGTTGAGAGAAGAAATGGAAAATGTTTTTAACCCAATAAATGGGCAAAAGTTATTATCAGTGCCTTTAAAGGTAAGTATTTCTTGTGGTCCAAATCTTGGAGAACTAACTATCACCAGTCCACACCTATCATCCTGAAGCGCTATTCATAAGAAGTCAGAGCGCTCTTCAGGCTAACCCAGTCATTATAAGGGAGCTTCATATTAAATAAGCAAGCTAAGAGCTCATCTTTTTTCTTTTCTCTATCTAAAACCTCTATCCTGACCTTTAAACTACAAATGAACTAAAGGCGATCAAACACTCATTACTCTGTTGTAAAAATTGAGAATTTCCAAAAAGTGTAGTGATAATATTGATATACTTTAGCATCTCCTTGCATTTGCCATAATAAAGCATGAAAATAATAACTTTAATCCTTTTCTTATGCCTCTTATATAATTAAATATTCTAAATTCAATCTCTTTACCAAATATAATTTTAGAGTTATTATTTTCGGAGGGAATAAGAAAAAAAGCCTGGATCCCCAATCAAGTTGGGGATGACAATATGTGTGATTTCGGGGATGACAGTGGGCGTGATTTCAGGGATGACACTACACCCGTCACCCTGAGAGTGTCATTTAAGCAACGAAGGGTCCCATCTTTTTTTGAACTTATATCTGAACAAAAAACAGACAAGAATGTCTGTTCTACAGTTCTACAGGAAGAAAGAATGGATCCCCCGATAAAAGATTTCGGGAATGACAATTAACTCTTTTGTCATTCAGAGCGATTGCGGGAATCCAGGAAGTATTTCTTTTTTCGCTCATGCTCATATTGACACCCAACCCCTACAGTCATACTGAGAGAGCGTATTTATATTTTTGCCTCATAAGGATCTATTCTTTTTATAATACTTATAAAAATTTGGTCTGGATCCACAAACAAGTTGGGGATGACATAAGTGTTGTCATTCCGAGCGATTGCGGGAATCCAGGAAGTATTTCTTTTTCAAATAGAAAGAAAATAAAGAATGAATTACCTGTTCGGCTTGGTAAAAAAAAGAAAATAAACACTGGATCCCCAATCAAGTTGGGGATGACATTGGAGTGGTTTTCGGGGATGACAAGTTACTTGATTCTCAATAAAAGATTTTGAGGATGACAATTACTGTGGATTCTCAGTCAAGCTGAGAATGACAAAAGAAGACATAAAAAAAGAAGAAAAAAATGGATTCCAGATAAGAGATTCCAGGAATGACAGTGGTGATGTCGTTCCGCACATCCATTTTTGTCATTCCCGCGAAAGCGGGAATCCAGAAGTATTTCTTTCTTTTAATATTAGTGGGAAAAATAATATTGATTCCTGATTGATGCATTCAAGAATGAAAGTTACTTTGTCATTCCCTAATAATTGGATTCTTTAATGACAAAAAAACAAAAATGATAAAGGAAGTAAAGAAATGGATTCCTGCAATCTCTCTGAATGACAAGAAGAGATACAGAAATAACAAAAAAAAGACAAAGAATGACATGAAAGCGGTTAGGAGGTTCCTCGGCGCAAGAGAGGAAATATGCAATTACCGAATAGTAATAAAGAATATTGAATGTCAAAAATAATTCTCAAAATAATGGTGAAAAATTTAAAAATAATAAGCAATTTATTATAATGATGACGAAAAAATTAAGAATAATAAGTATGACGAATTTATAAATAAGGTTGAAAAATGTATGATATAATAGAAACCTTGCAGAAAATATAAGTTATGTTAATGAATGTTATAGAGGTATATAAAGAATGGCAAAAAGAAAAACTAAAGATAATGAAGATTCAATAGAAAAAATAGAAAATATCGAAGAGTCAAACTCAGCAGAAGTAAGTAAAAAAACTCTTATAATCACCGAGAAACCATCAGTTGCGAGAGATATTGCAAAAGTTTTAGGTGACTTTGAAAAAGTTGAAGATAAACTTGCATCAAAGGATTATGTTATAACTTGGGCGTATGGACACTTGCTTGAACTCGCAGAACCACATGATTATGATCCATCTTACAAATTCTGGACTCTTTCAGCGCTCCCTATAATACCTGATAACTTTAAGCTTAAACCAATAAAAAAATCTGAAAAGCAACTTGAGAACATAATAAGAACTATTAAAAACCCATCAATTTCTAAAATTATAAATGCCTGTGATGCTGGTAGAGAGGGTGAATTAATATTCAGAAATATCTATAAATACTCCAATACAAATAAACCTCATCTAAGGTTGTGGCTCTCTTCTCTCGTTAAAGAAGCAGTCATAGAAGCATTTGAAAACCTAAAGGAAGGCAGCAATTTTGACAACCTTTTCTACGCAGCGCAATCGAGATCTGAGGCAGACTGGCTGGTTGGCATTAATGCTACAAGGGCAGTAAGTAGAAGATGTGGTGATTTGTACTCTGTTGGTAGAGTCCAAACTCCAGTTTTAACAATTATTGTTGATAGAGAAAAAGAGATAAAAAGCTTTGTAAGCAGGAAATATTATGAATTAGAAGCAGACATAAAAGCAAATAAAATTGAATATAAAGGAAAATGGTTCTCCAAAAGAAAAGGCATAGACAATCCTTACGAGATAGAAAAATTAAGTGAGGCTGAAAAGCTATCAAAGGAGCTTTGCTCCAAAGAAGGAATAATAAAAGAGGTTAAAAGTAAAGAAACAACCGAACAACATTCACTTCTTTATGATTTAACAGAACTACAGAGAGATGCAAACAAAAATTTTGGTTTTACTGCTTCAAAGACTCTAAATATCGCCCAAGCCCTTTACGAAGAAAAGAAACTTATAACATATCCAAGAACGGATAGTAGGTATCTCCCAAAGAGCATGATTACTGAATTGCCTAAAATACTTGAATCTATTTCTACTGTAACAGAATACAAAGAATTTGCTAACACGGCTAAAACACGAGTAAATGAATTATCAAGTAGAGTTATAAATGATGCAAAAGTTAGCGACCACTTTGCAATAATACCAACAACAGAAAAGCCAGTTTTTGAGAAGTTAAAACAAGACGAGAAGAAGATTTACGATTTGATTGCGAAAAGATTCTTGTCTGTTTTTTTTGAAGCCGCTAAATATAGAGAAACTGTTGTTATTACATCTGTTTTAGATAATACCTTTGAAAGCAAGGAAAAGATTTTAATATTTGCTGGATTCAAGAAAGTCTATGGAGAAAAAGAAAAGAAAGTTATATTGGGAGAACTAAAAGAAGGAGAAAAAGTTAAAATTATTAAAATTTCTCTTAATGAGGAAGAAACGAAGCCAAAACCCAGATATACTGATGCTACAATTCTATCTGCAATGCAGGGGGCAGGAAAACTCATAGAAGATGAAGAGTTAAAAGAGACAATCAAAGAAAAAGGTATAGGGACCCCAGCTACAAGAGCGCAAATAATTGAGAGATTAATTGAGGTTTCCTACTTAGAAAGAGAGGGCAAAAATTTAAAACCAACCGATAAGGGGATTTATTTAGTCGAATTATTAAATGGTATAGAACTTTTAGAACTAACAAAGCCAGAATTAACAGGAGAATGGGAGAAAAAACTGATTGAAATCGAGAAAGGTAATTATAAAAGCGAAGTATTTATGGAAGAAATAATTAATTTTACGAAAGAAATCATTGAAAAAATAAAAAAAGCGGATTTAAGCAAATTAAAGAGCTCTGAAACAATTGGTTTATGTCCTCTATGTGGAAAAGAAGTAGTAGAAGAAGTAAGAACATACTCCTGTACAAATAAAGAGTGCTCTTTCAAAGTATGGAAAAAAATTATGACTGCCAACTTAACCAAGGATGATATAAAATCTCTTTTAAATAATAAAAAGACTGATTCGCCGATTCAATTTAAGTCAAAAGAAGGTAAAAAATTTAAAGCCTATCTCACTTTAAAAGATGATGGTGCTACGGGATTAGAATTTATTAATAGTAATGAAGTTATTTCTCCTGAACCATTAGGTATTTGCCCTAAGTGTGGTGGCAATATAGTCGAAAAGAGAGAATATTATGGCTGTTCAAATTATCCTGATTGTGATTTTAGAATAAGTAAAACAATTTTGGGAAGAAATATGAAGAGAAATGAAATTCAAGAAATTTTAAAAAATAAAAAAAGTAGTAAACTGACTGGATTTTGGTCAAAGAAGAAAAAGCCATTCTCTGCTACACTCGTAATAGAAGATGATGGAAAATTGAAGTTTGATTTTTCTTAATATATTTTTTACATTAAATTTTATTGACAAGAGATTAAAAAGTTATAATATTTACTTAAGTTGTTGTTTTTAAAGTATGAAGGTAATAAATTGATGGTTTCAAGGAGGAAGAGATGAGAGGGATTAAGAAATTTATTGTTTGTATAGTTGTTCTTTTATTTCTTATTCCATTTGGCTTTATGGATAAAATTGGGGGCAGCATAGCTACTGCTGAACAGATGTTTTATGTTAGAGTAGATATTACAGACCCTAATCAAGTACAACTTGTGGAAGACAGCGGAATGAACATAATTGAGAAATATTCTGCATATGTATATGGCAAAGCAACAGCTACTCAGTTTGAAACTCTTTTAAACAATAAGCTAATGGCAGTGAGGCTTCCAAATAGTGACCCTGTCTATATTGCAGGTAAAGCACTCTACCCCAAAAATGATGATAGTAAAGAGTTTTTACTTTCAGACATTCCAGAAGGTTTAGGTGCAAAAGACCTATATGAATCCCCTGTTAAATACTATCTCATTAAGTTCAAAGCTCCTGCTAAGAATGAATGGATTCAGGAAATTAGACTTAAAGGAGTGGAAGTTTTAGAATATTTCCACGAAAATGCTTATGTCCTTCGTATGGAGCCAAAAATGGCAGGGGAGATTAGTACAATTCCATATATCTCTGCTATGACTGAATTCCTCCCCTGTTTTAAGCTTCCTCCTAAGTTTACTATAAGAGATGTAAATACTTCTGTATTTACTCTCCATTGGAAGGGAGTCAACTTAGATAAATTAAGATTTGATATTGAAAAATATGCCAAAGGTAAAGTTTTAAATGAAACTATCTGTGAGGACTTTTCGACATTTGTTGTATGGATAAATATGATGGATATCCCCAATCTTGCGAGAATTCCTGATATTGAATACATTGAACTTATGCCTGATAAAATGGAGCTAAAAGTAGATGTTGCAAAACAAATCATAGGTATGAACTGGATTGACCAGGAATTTACAAGTGGGAATATCCCTGTAAGGCTCGACGGAAGCGGAGAGATCATTGCTGTATTTGATAGTGGTCTCGATACCGGATATGTACCAGATATAAATGCAAACAATCCTGACTTTGCTGGTCGAGTATTAGGTGGAGTAAACTATGCAGATTGCTCAAATTATTGGAATACTTGCAATCAGGGAACAACTTACACGCAGAGAGGAACAAGCTGTCGAGCATTTAATTACATAAGTGGTTTCAACCCACTTCAACATACTCGTACTGATTGGTGTGATATATGGGGACACGGTACGCATGTAGCAGGAATAATTGCTGGGACTGGTGCAAGATCAGGTGGTCAGTATAGAGGAGTAGCTCCCGGATCAAGACTTCTTATACAGAGAATTACTCCACGTTGGAATTTGAGAGATTATCCAGGTAACCCTGATTATCGCTATATACCAAGACTTCCACTACCTGCAAAGGCACATCCCTTCCTTGCACAACCGGCGATATGGGACTACGACCTTGATGCATGTAGACCTGGAATGTATCCATTAGACCATGTACCGTATAAATATGAACTTTCTCCTCTCCCACCAGAAGATATTCCACCTTTAGGTCCATTTACAAGTTTTCATGATGTTCCAAATGTAGCTGGAGAGGTTTATGGGCCAACATTTGGTGGTGCTTATGGTCCAGAAGAAGGTTGTCTTAATATTGGGCGTCATCCTGGTGCTCCGTATTATTCAGGTGCAGCTGGAACATTCAATTGGGCAATGAATCAAGCTTATATTAATGGTGCAAGAATTATGAATAACAGCTGGTGGTGGTATTTCCTACGTACTCGTCAGGGATACTCACCTGACCCGGGTTCTGAGACATTCTCTACTTATGACTATAATATGATCTCAAAGTTTGTTGATAACTTCCAGTATTATCAGCAAGACTTCTTAACTGTCTGGGCTGCTGGAGATAATGGTAGAGATAGAGATAGTAACGAAGTAACAGACATTGCAAAAGATTTAAATCATGATTTAACAACCGGGGATCCTTGGATAACCGGTGAAAACCAGACATTCTTTGCTCCTGCCCCAGTAAAGAATGGAATAACAGTTGGAGCCTGCGAAAACTATAGACCTACAATTAACCTTGTTTATGGTAAGAAGGGGGATGCTAATAGAGCTAATTTTGGTCTTTTCTTTAGGGATCCTGATTCAGTTTCAGGATTTCCTCTTCAAACAGTAAATATTGGACAGGGCTATACTATTACAGAAAAGCCAGAATATTTTTATGCTCCAAACTGGGAGGGAGTAATCAGGAATGACGAAATAGCAGATGGTAATGCTCCACCAGATAGTCCTGAGAGGGAATTCCATAGCAGGTTTGATATAACCAATCCTGACAGTGACTACTGGAAAAACCAGACTTTAGATGAGACTGATGGTAAATTCGCAATGTGGGCATTAAGTACGCGTGGTCCAACATCGGATGGTAGAATAAAACCTGACTTGGTTGCCCCTGGTACAATGATTATTGGACCACTCTCAAGATATACAACAATCAATAGAAATAGCTTTCCATTTGAACGTGACTATACACCACCATCAAATAGTAATTATGCCTATATGAGTGGAACGAGTACCTCAGCTGCTTTTGTTTCAGGTGCTTCAGCAATTGTTAGACAATATTATAGGCAGATCGAAGGTTTAACAGTAGCACCAACTCCAACAGCTGCTTTAATTAAAGCTACATTAATTCACGGAGCAACAAATATGGCTGAAACTGATTATCCAAATCAATACGATATAATTGAAGAAAATAGATATATAAATGAAACATACAATGATGTTACCGCAAGACCTGATTTTAACCAAGGGTGGGGTAGGTTAAATGTTTACAAATCTCTCTTCCCTAAAGCTCCTAAGGTTCAAAAGTATGATGACAACACAACTGGAGTTGATACTGATGTCGCTACATACAAAGTTTATGTTGATAATTTGGATGTTCCATTTGAAGCAACCCTTGTATGGACTGATGAATCAGCTAATCCAAATTCCTGGCCAGTTTTAAAACATAACCTTGATCTTGTAGTTGTCGACCCTGCGGGATTAATCTATAGAGGTAATCAATTCGGTACGCCACCAAGTCAGGACCCAAATGTATCTGTGCCTATGGCAACTACAACCGATACTATAAATAATGTTGAAAGAGTAGTTATTAGAGCACCAAAAATGAAAGGTGAATACACTATAAATGTTGTCCCATCCAGTTTGCCAAAGGCTCCTGGTGGACCTGTAAAATATGCCCTTATTTATTCGGGTGGATTCACAGAAAGACCCGAGGAGCTTCCTATACCATCTGTGAGTAAAATTGGACTTGGTATTCTCGGAATTGCTCTCCTATTCTTTGGTATATTAGAGCTTAGAAAGGCAAGAAAAGCAGTAGCCTGATTAAACAAAATATTATTAAAAGTAAAAACTTTTACTTTAGAGTGAGGGGGTTAACCCCCTCACTCTCTTTTATTTTGTTTACGCTATTTTAAAATTAGCATTTGCTCTTTTTCCTCAGAAAATAATAACTCCAAAATTGATCATCCTTTTAATTAATTGATAAATTTGTTTGAGTTTATTAAAATCAAACTTAAGCTATAGTAAAGAAATTGAATTGTATAGTTATATAGATGCACACGTAAGGATTAAAGTTATTATTTTTATGCTTGTGCTGTGGTAGAAATACAAAGAGATGTTAAAATGTTTTCTCAAGAAAATAAGTGGTAGAATTACTCATAAGAACAATAAGAGAAGCATATCTAAAAGCGAGGAAGGATCTCCTCATCTTTTGATTCCGCGATTTTTTTAATCATCGAATGATTTCGGGAGAATAATGGTAGTGACATTCCAAATTGCCCACTATAATTTTCTCAATTTAACAATATAATATTTGTAGTTAAGAATTTTTATTGTTTGGTAGAATGGATAAAAGCGAAAGTAAAGATATTTTAAAATTTAGTATTATAGCCACCTCGGTAATTGTTATACTTGTTCTGTTGTTTTCTATTAATATTATCGAGAATGCTCTTATATCTTTCACAGCAAAATCAACAAATGCATTATTAAATTTATTTGGAGTGAGAACTTCTTTAAGAGGAAACACTATTGCACTTCTTTCTGGGACTCAAACAAAACTACAAATAATACCTGACTGTACAGGCATTTATCCATTTATTATTATGGTTGGTTTTATTCTCGCTTATCCTTCGAAATTAAAAAATAAACTTTTAGGAATATTGTTTGGTGGAATATTGTCTCTTTTAGTGAACTATATTCGCTTAATTACTCTTATCGTAGTTGCAGAGAAATCGTATGATACTTTTCAATATCTGCATATCTTCATCTGGCAGACTACATTTATAATTTTAGTTATATTCTATTTTTTATGGTGGATAAATTGGAGCAAAAAACCCCAAAAAAAGATAAAAGCAAAGATCTAAAGAAATCAGAACCACGAAATAATTATTTAATCTCATTCTTTTTCAAATTTTTAATTTGGATTTTGATAATTAATGTTATCTGGTTACTTTTTGCTAAACAATATATTAATTTTAAAGTTGAAATTGTAAAAGCATTAGCAAAATTGTTTTACGGAGGTAGAGCTCCTTATATCCATGAAATTCCGATTTTTCAGGGGTTAGCTACTCCACTAATACCGTTTATTGCTTTAGTACTTGCTACTTTAAGTAAAGAAAATTTTAAAACGTTTTTTAATAAGAAAAAAATAATTAAGATTATAATTTCCCTAGTTTTATTATTCATTATTGAAATTTTTGGACATTTATTGGAAATTGTTGCAGTTAAGACAAATATTTCTATTCCTTATTTTTTGGCTACAATATTGTTTTCTATAGGGACTGTATTGTTTCCTTTTCTTTTATGGCTTTTTGTTATGGATGGGTGGCCGAGCGGTCTAAGGCGCGGCACTTGAAATGCCGTGGGCGATGAGCCCCGGGGGTTCGAATCCCTCCCCATCCGCATAGAAGTCATCTCTTTTGTCAAAACAAATTTATCTATTTTATGATCCAAAGTAACCATAATTCCTGAAATCTTCTATCAGGAATGGCAGTAATTATTTTCTTTATTTTTACCAACCTAAACAGGTAATCCATTCTTTTTTCTTTTCTATTCGAAAAAAGATACTTCCTGGATTCCCGCTTTCGCGGGAATGACAAGAAAAATTGCTAGGAATGACAGAAATAGGTCGCGGGAATGACAATCAAGGAGACCCTTTGTCGCTTAAATAACGCTCCTCAGGGTGACGGGGGTGGTGTCATCCTCGAAAGTACGCCCACTGTCATCCCCAACTTGATTGGGGATCCAAACTCTTTTAATCCTGGATTCCCGCTTTCGCGGGAATGACAGAAATGGATTCAGCATCAAGTGCGGAATGACAACACTTTGTCTTCCTCGAAATCAATTATTAGGGGATCCATTCTTTCTTCCTGTAGAACTGTAGAACAGACATTCTTGTCTGTTTTTTTGTTCAGATATAAGTTCAAAAAAAAGATGGGACCCTTTGTCGCTTAAATAACGCTCCTCAGGGTGACGGGGGTAGTGTCATCCTCAAAATCATGCCCACTGTCATCCCCAACTTGATTGGGGATCAAGACTCTTTTAATCCTGGATTCCCGCTTTCGCGGGAATGACAAGAAAAATTGCTAGGAATGACAAAGACAGAGAGTAAAGAATAACAAAGAAAGAGTGTGCGTAATGACAAAGAGGGTGTGTGCGGAATGACAAGGAGAAAGTATATAAAACGACTCCTTCTTGCCATTCCAAAAGCACATATTTTTGTAGTTATATTTCATGATATTCTTCATTTTATACTTTTAAAAGTAATAGATGTTTCATTTTAACATCTCATTGTATTTCTGCCACAATAAAGCATAAAAATATTGTCTATTATCCATTTGTGTACCTCTTATATATAATCAACAATTCAATCTCTTAACCAAATATAATTTTTGATAAATTATTTTCGGAGGAATAAAATGAAGAATCTCCGTATTTCTTTTTAACATCCTCGAATGTATTTATTGATGATCCATAATATAAAACGACACTCTCATCCTTAAGATATATAATGAAATACTAAAATATATAGAAAAAAAGATTTATAAGTTTAAAATAGTATTGATGAGAAGAATAATAAAGATTGAAGGCAAGAATTATAGAAAAACATTAAAATGGTAATAGGAGTATATGGAATTATTGGTTCAGGAAAATCCACTGTAGCAAGGATATTTAAGGAGAATTTTAATTTCAACGTTATTGATGTCGACAAAATAGGACACGAAGTATTAGGTTTTCCTGAAGTAAAGGAAAAACTACTTAAGGAATTTGGTGATATGATTCTTAAGGATGATGGAGTAGATATTGATAATAAAATTCTTGGTGATATTGCATTTTCGAACAAAGTTAAAAAGAAACTTCTCGAAAATATTATGTGGCCATTTATGACTGAAATAATTGAATCCAAGATAAAAGAAAATAATAGAGTATTAATAGATGCGGCTGTTTTATATTCTGCTGGATGGGATAAATTTTGTGACTATACTATATATGTTTATTCATTCGTTCCAATTATAATTCTACGACTTTTAAAGAAGAATAAGTATTCCTTCATAAAGATTTATCACATAATTAGAGCTCAAAAAAATATTATAAGGGATAGCTTTAGAGCAGATTTTAAAATCAATAATAGCTTTAAATTAGATTATATATATAAGAAAGTGGATTGCATATGGAAAAAAATATCAGCTTAAGCTATTCAAAGATTGGAACATTCTTGGAATGTCCTAAAAAATACTATTTTCAGTATGTATTAAAACTTCCAACAAAACCAAAATATTATTATAGTTTTGGTGAGACAATTCATAAAGTTTTAGAAGATATGTATAATCCAAGTAAATCTTTAAACAAACTTCCAAGGCTTAGTGAGTTATTATTACTAGTTGATGAGTACTGGATAGGAACAGGTTTCTGGAATGAAGAGCATGAAGAAGAGGCAAAATCTGAAGCAAAAGAATTATTACGCGATTTTTATAAGAAAAATATTTTTGCTTTTAAACCTGCATTTTCTGTGGAAGAAAAAATTTATTTTAATATATGTGGTATTAATATAGCTGGAAAGATTGATCGAATAGATAAGTTGCCAGGAAATGAATTTGAAATAATTGATTATAAGACCGGTAATGGAATAAGTACCTCTAATATTAATTTTATCGATAGATTGCAATTAATAATTTATTCACTTGGTTTTAAGGCAAAATATAGCTTTAGAGCAAAGTTAACGAGCTGGTATTTTTTAAAAAAAAATGAGAAATTAACTATTGAATTAAATGAAGAGGACTTTTTAAAAGGCGAAGAAACTATTAAAGAAGTTTCAAAAAGAATAATTGATTCCTCTTTCGAAAGAAAAGAGAATGAATTTTGTCAATATTGTGACTTTATAGAAGCATGCCAGGAATAAAATATGAGAAATATCACAAAGGGGCGTCATTCCTGAATGCACATCCTCAGTGTCATAGCCGAATGTCTCTATCGGGAATCCAAGGTAACTGTCATTCTTGAATGCATCAATTAGGAATCAATATTATTTTTCTTACTAATATTAAAAAAAGAAATACTTCCTGGATTCCCGCAATCGCTCTGAATGACAAGACTTATGTCATCCCCGAAATCACACCCACTGTCATCCTCGAAATCCTTTATCGAGGATCCATTCTTTTCTTCTTTTTTCATGTCTTCTTTTGTCATTCTCAGCTTGACTGAGAATCCACAGTCTCTGTCATCCCCGAAATCACACCCACTGTCATCCTCGAAATCCTTTATCGAGGATCCATTCTTTCTTCCTGTAGAACAGACATTCTTGTCTGTTTTTTTGTCCAGATATAAGTTCAAAAAAAGATGGGACCATACGTCACTTAAATGATGCTCCTTAGGGTGATTGGGTGATTAGTTCCTTCGGTCGCTGGGAGAATGCTCTCTTAGAAAGGCGGCGGATTGTAATATGGTGGACCTGACGGGATTTGAACCCGTGACCTCCTGCATGCCATGCAGGCGCGCTCCCAGCTGCGCCACAGGCCCACATTATTTCTATGCAAATTGTAAATATAAATTAAAAATTTGCAACTTTTCGGTTTGCTTTTACTAAAACTAAAATTTGATGAAAAGTAATTATTACAAGAATTGATTCATCAGAAACTTAGTAATCTATGTAACCAATTTTAAGAAATCTATGTAATAATAATATGATTATTGATTGACTTATTGAACAGGTTAATAGAATGAATTAAATGAAAAGGAGCAGTAGATGAAGAGAATTGTCTCGATTATTGTAATGTTTATTTTATTTTTTATCTCTTTTACCTATTCTTTACCCCAGGTTAAAAATTCTTTAGTTTCAGCAGAAACACCTTCTTTAACTGTGGCAATTGAGCACCTATATAAGGTTGGTTTCAATTATGATGGAACTCCCCTGAAGGGGAATAGGCTCTTCCCGTGGCAATCAACAAAGGAGAGTTTGTGGGGAAAAGAAAATTACCCAATGACTGAGATAATTAATGGTGAAGAGCTTAATCCAATATTTTATACTACCTTTTATCTAAATTTAATTCCAAATGGTGGGAAAAGCAAAGGTTTTAATAAATATTATATAGTAATAGATGATAAAAGTAATTTATGGTTTGATAAGGATGGAAAGTTTAATAATCCCCTCTACGATGGAAGCAGAGATCCTAAAAACCCCCATTTTGTAAAAGGTAGTTGCAATAATGCAAATATTTTGGATGGTAGAGTGAGGTATTCATTTGACCCTTCCTCAGACAATAATACATTAGGACCTTATAAATTATCTGAAGTATCAAATGAAAACTATTTAGTCTCTGAAATTGAAGGAAGAAAATTTATTCTTGCTCTCTTAGATATGACTGACTATTATGCACTATCTAAATTAGAAGATGATGATTGGGATTTGGGTTTTCCCCTAATAAATTTTAATGCCCAAGAAATGCATGCGGACAATATTTCAGCGAATGGTTCTTTTGATCCCTCTGAGTGGATTTACAGAAAAGGTGGTGTCAATTCAGATGCAAAGGTAGAAGTGGGCGATATAAGGCTAAGTCCGGTTCTGATTGAATCATTTGTTTATGAGCCAAACACAATTGTTGAGCAATATGATAAAGACATAGGTTTAACATTAATAAATTTTAAGGATGTAGAAAAACATACTGAAAATGTCGATTTAAACTCCCTTTATGATTATTCAAAGAAGTTCGATTATGAATATTTTAGTGAATTCATATATTTAGATTCTAATAATGATTTTTTAACTTCCTTAGGGGAGGTAAGACTAACTCCTGTAAATTGTAAAGTTGATAAAAATACTTTTAACCTTATTAACCTTGGACTTACAGAAAATGATGGAATAATATTAGCTGAAATTCCAGAAACTGGCTTATCGAGAGATTATGCCATACAGACAAATTATACTTCTTTTGATTCTATTAAAAATTTATCAGCATTGTTAAGTTCAAGCAATAAAGATATACCTCTTACTACCGTTTCTCTATCACATGGCACTCTCGTAGAAGGCGATGAATTCAGCAGCGTAGCATTTATTCAAAATGTAAAACCAACATATTTTGGATTTTTAGGTTTAGAAATTTTTAATGATAACGGCATAAACAATAAAATAACTTCTCTTGATTATGAAACACCTCTCTATCATGACAATCTTTCAGATGACTATAAAGAGAATGGTAGTTGTGAAGAAATTATAGGTATAAAGAGTGGTAGCCCTGACCTTGATTATAAACTTCCTTTATCCGACTTTTCAACCGATATTAAATTCTATGACTCAAGTGGGACTGGTTTTGGTGTGAATGAGCCGTTATATCGTGATAATGACCTATCTAATACAGTGTCAAGCGGAGATGAAAGGTTATTAGATGTAACATTAAATATGGGTGAAAATGATATAACTTATGATTCAAAAACATTTGTAGTAGATGGTGATGCAGATGTTGGTTTAACTTTAAATAATATTCTGCCATACTTTAAATATGTTGATTTAAATCCTTTAGACCAGGAATTAAGTGAAAACCAAAAGTATGATGCAGATGAGCCAATATATAGAAAGCATGATCCATCTTCTTTAAATAATTATGTCTCAGCTAATGATATGCGAATTGTAAAGGTTAAACTTCCTCAAAAAACCTATGATGAAGGAACACCTGTAAAACCACCACTTTTTCTTTATAATCAATCTAACATTAAAGGTCTTACAATGGGTAAAAGTGGTGATTTTAGATATATTGATATCCCATTATCCTTGGGACCAATTGTTGACCTTGATTTAACTACAGATGGTGAGTTAAAAGTTGAGAAAACAACAACCTTTAATCTATCTATGCCTCCTCTAATGAATGGAGAAAGACTTTTCATTTTTGTTGATGAGCCTTTAAAGAGAGAAACTACCGAAAGAGCACTCCTTCTTAAAAAAGAAATAAAATATCCATTTTCTGGGGTACTTAATTTTACGATAACTCCATACAGGAGTAGCTTAACTGAAGAAGGAACAAATCCATTAAGCGTGATTCTATTTTTTGATAAAGGTGGTTTTCATTTAGAGCCATTAAATTTTTATGACAAGACTTTATCAAGCTACTTTTACGAAGAAATAAGAGACTTAAGGAAGTTAAAATATGAAGAACTTCTTCCAAAAGACTTTACTGCATCCTGTTTTGATATTAAAGAATTTATTGTAGAACCAGAGGATGCAATAATAAAAACAAATAAAGAATGCCTTTCAACCCTTGATGTACGCTATCCAAACTTATTGGGAAAGTTAATTGATGCTGATAACCCAAAGGATATAAATGATCCGAGTATTGAGATATCTGGAACAAATGCTGACTTACTAATTGCTAACTATAATGCCTCCGGTGCAGGGATACGATATCTTTTTACGGCGTATAGCTCTTCTCCGATTTATGGTTTTAAGAGATATATAGTTCAGATAAATGATAATAATTATTGTTTCTGGGAGTGGAAAGATAGAATGCCACTTGGAGTCTTAGACTCAAATGATGAACTTTCCTTTGAGCCAATATATATCTATGAAATGCCAACTTTTAAGAATAATGATTGCTCCAAAGTGATATATTTAAGTAGCATTGATAAAATTGGCGTTAACCTAATCACTCAAAATGATTTTATTGGTATATTTGATGGGGAAACTCATTTTATAAACTATAAAGGGGTGGATTACACAATCGATAATGCGAAGGTTGAGAAGTTTGGAGTCGATGTAATGGTTGAGCCATACGGCAGCATGAACATGTCTGATATAGGAGGAGATTTTCCTCTATGCATTGCCCCTCAAAACGAGGGAGATAAAGTTCTTTTGCGAATTTATCTTAAGAATGGCATTTATGACTATAATTCAAGTATAGTGCATCCACCTTATTTCATAGAGAGTGCTATCGCAATAAACTACTTGGGCTTTAAAGAATTTAAAACTCAAACCTTAGCTGATATTAATTTTACAAACTTGGCAATAGTAGATCATGCTCTTGAATATTCAACTGTAAACTATACATATGGAGAAGATGCGCTCTCGCCACTATCATTTCCAAGAATATCATCTCCTTATGACCCATTAGTTAAGGATTTTGATAAAGATTTTGTTGCTTACCCTGGCGGAGAAGCACATACTGGAAGATCAATGTTTGGTGGAAGGGGTGGAAGAGCGAGGAGATCTGCATCCTCTTTTGGATATAATGCATACCCATCAGCATTTTATTATTTAAATAATTATAGTTCCTTCGTTAAGCTCGGGACTGAATTTCTTCCTTTAACTGACTATAGTTTTTATTTTACTCTTCAGACTAAAACTGGAGAATATTTACGATTTGGTGATGATGCTCCAGTAAATCTAAGAGTTGAAAAGATTGTTGTTTCAGGACCATTTAAAACGCCAGCTATGCTTGATGTGGAAAAAGGCACAGTCGTCACTCAGGCAGGGAATCCTTTAAGTTTTGACTATTCAGGAAATTTAATAATCGATAGGGTTAATGCAAGATGGTTCCAAACAGTAGGTGAAGATTGGAGTAATAGTATAGGCTTTGGGCCCAATATAATCATGTTTGAAGATGAAGATATAAACCCATATTTAAGAAGAACTAAGATATTAAATTACAGTGGACTTTCATATGTATTTAAAATTCCTGAGATTATTCCTACCGAGGGAGGGGAATTACATGTAAAAGTTTACTGTGCTGATGGAACAGTAGTTGAACTTGGTGATTGTTGTAAAGAAGAGCCGACAATAGGACTTAAAGTCCATGGGTTAAGAGTTGAAAATATGCCCGAAACGCTTGAGTTATTTGAAAATTATCACCTTTCTCCAACATTAATTGAATTTGAACCATATCAGGAAGTGTCTCGCTGCAATAATGCATTTGTCTATATATGGCAAGATAGAGGAATTAGAATGTATGCAGATCAGCTTTTGAACCCAATAGATATGGGAGCTGGAGATGGAAGAGTGAATATGCAAACAGGTGAGTGGTCAGACCTTAATCTTGACGGAAAAATATCATTTGCAGATTATGAAACCGAAATAATAGGAACATATGATCTTGCTTCTAATACTTGGGAGGGTGGAATCTATGATGCAAGAACTTTTAATGTCGATAATGGAGTATACCCTATAACACTTGATGAAGCATCTAATACACAGCTCACTCAGTATGGAGCTGATTTTTCAAGCAGAATTGGAGATAGTTATGGGAGAAGAAGCGACCATATAATTTCAGAAGAGGAAGTTTGTCCAATTTATATAAATGCTTATAAGTATGAGGACGATAATAATGATAGAGCTTTTACGCCACTTTATATGGGAAGAAGCCATGAAGTCTATATGGCAGGTGAGAAAAGAATAGTAATAAAACCAAAAGAAGATTTAATCGTTGATTGTTATCCTGCACCTTTAACAGCTGGATGCATTCCAGAGCTTGTTGATCCTACTGCTCCTCTTACATTTACTGTTATGGATTCAGGAGGTAGATATCTTGATTTAAAATATGGCGTAGCAGATGCACAGGGAAATTCTTATGTTGAAGATGATGATTTATGGCAACATTTATTTAAGGATAACGTGACAGAGCCATTACCACAATATTATTGGCTAAGGACAGACTTGCATAATGTTGATAACACTTTTGCCTGTAACGAAAAAATGTATTCTAAATTGAATAATTCCTTTAAGCCAATAACTGTTGATTTTAAAAGAAGTTTTGAAGGGAAGTACATTTTTAAGAATTTCTGCGCAAACGATAGCGGAAGATTTGAAGTTACAGTCTTTACCCCTGACCATATCCACTCAGGAAGAGTTATGGTGGAAGTTACAAACCCGAAAGTTGAGTATAATGTTTCTTCGGTATCGATTGGTGAAGGAAGAGGACCAAATGAAGGACCACAAATGATGTTTGACGCTGGCGGAATAGACCTTATAATGACAGGGGGAGTAAATAAACTATATAGAGTATCTGTAAAATCTTTTAATGCCCAAGGGGTTCTCATTAAAGGAGTAGATGTAAAAAGTCCATTTGTAAAAGGAGGAGAAAGGGAAGAGATACTTCATTCTGGAAGACTAACTCCCTATACGACAAAACCAGCCAGTTTTGATCTTTCATTAAAATTTAAAAATGTATTAAATCCCTACTTTATTCACTTAGGGATTATTAAAGATGAAGAAAGGTTTTTGCCAAGTAAAGATGATATTTTTGAAATTGGTGGATTTGGAATTGCTAAAAATATTTTTTATAATACGACTAATGTTCAGTATGAAAGTGGATTATTTTCCAAGGAGGGAGTAATAGTTCCAAATACGGGTGCTAATCTAAATGATGGATGGGGTTATGGGGCAATATATAATAATCCTCGAAGTGGTGTATATATGTTTCCTGATGTTAATAAAGATAGCAAGCTTACAAGTGAGGATTCATTTACTTTAGGTCCTGATGGAACTGCACAATTTTTAATATTTGCAGAGGATTTATGTAATGTTGGTGTTTTAGTTAGCGGAAATTACTTTACTGATTCAGATGTATTTGGTGATCTGGCTGGAAAACCTCCTCATTTTCGGGATGACCCTTTAACTGTGAGAGGCAGATTTTCTTTTAAAGAGCCATTAAGCGATGGAATTTTCGCACTTGATTGGGATGCTTTTCCTGATAACGAATTAAAAATTTCAAGTCCTGTTATTTCTATAAAAGAAGCTGAAACTAAAAATCCATTCAGAAGAGATCTACTTAATCCTGCTAATTATGATCTAAAATACGGGATAATAAGCAGTATTGAAATTGAAGTTTCTCCAGCTGACCAAAGAGATTTACCTGTCCAATCTGGATTTATACAGCTGCAGGGTAATAATGGAGAGGCTTTCTCTTATGGAAGCATTTTAAGGGAAGGAGGAACAAGTAAAACTGTGATTAGTTTTACACCAACCGGAATTGGTGAAGGTGTTGCAAGCTTACTTTTGGCTTCTCAAAATAAATATAAGGAAAATTCGCCATTTTTCCTTCAAAACCCTTCGAATTATATGATTGACCTTAATACATCTTTCGATGTCGTTAAAGCTCTAAAAATAATTATTTCACCAGAAATTGACATAAAAGCTGGTATTGATAATGAATTACCTATAAAAATTGTGGAAGAAGGAACACTTAAACCTTTACAAGGAATAAAAGTATCAATTAGTTCTGGTAGTTTTTCTATTGACTCAATAACAGATGAATTAGGATATGTTTATTTTAAAATTAAACCTAATTTAGGTGATAAAATAAGAATTTATACTTATTCAGAAAATTATATTGAGAATGAAATTTTTCTGGAGGTATCAAAATGATTAAAAAATTTGTCTCCTTATTAATATGTTTTATAACAATACTGTCAATCAGCACAACTTTTGCCACTCCTACTACTTCTGAAGTATGGAATTCAAACAAGGGTAATCCAGCTAATACTGGATATGTCGATAAAGAAACAAGCGAAAAAGTTGGTTTAAAATGGAAGTATTTCTTTACAGGTGATATGATTTCAAATATAGTTGCCTTTGAAAGAACAATATACTTTATAGATAGAAATGGATTTCTCTATTCAGTATCTGAAAAAGATGGTAGTGAGAATTATAAGAAAAGGATTGAAACTGATCGAGAAATTACCGGGATCGATATAGATTCTGACAATATTTATGTAACTACTACAACAAGAATGACGCGAAGAAATACTACACAATCGGTAAGAATTTCTGCCTATTCAAGGCTAACTGGAGAGTTAAGCTGGAAGGTTGATTATGGTGATACAGCCTTCATTACACCACCTCTTAAAGTTGGAGAGAGTGTATTCATAGGATTAGGAAAATTAGACTTAACTACGATGAAAACAAAACAGGGTTCTTTGGTTTCACTAAATCCTAAAACAGGATCTGAGAACTTTTCTACCAATATTGAGGAAGAAGCATTAGCTTTTATGAACTCAACTCTTACTGGAACTAATGAAGTAATATTAGCTCAAACTATTAAAATTACATCTGAAGGTGGGGGAGGGGGAAGAATGCGTATGAATATGAGCCCTCCAAAGTTGGTTGCTTTTTCGGCTTTAACAGGAAAAATTCTTTGGCAGGAAACTCCAACTGAAGAAAATATGAGATTTGGTACTCCCTCAATAAAAGGAGAGTATTTATATTTAACTGAAAACGCAGGTTTTGCTATGGGAGGTGGAGGTGGCCCTCCTGGAGGTGGACCTCCGGGAGGAGGAAGAGAACCTACTTCATGGATTTTAAAGATTGAACTTAAAACTGGTAAAGTTGTAAAATCTATGAGCTTTAAGAATGAAATGTTTGGTTCTTTTTCACCAACATTGGCTAATGATGCTATATATAAATTCCTTCATCGGGAATATTTATTCGATTTCATATGAGCTTGATAAAATATATTGGACCAAAAGATTAAATAGATTCTCCCAATTAAGTGAGCTCATTTCCTCAAAGAATTTTCTCTATACTGCAATCTATGATGGTTATTTAAACTGCATATCAAAATCAACTGGAACTGTTCGCTTTCAGTACAGAGTTGGGAAAAATGCTGGTACTCCAGTAATAATTGGAGATTCAGTGATTATTAGTGGTGAAGCAATATACTGTTTTTCAGCTGATGCAGAGCCTGTTTTAATTTTAGAACCTTCATCTCTATCATTTGGTGAAGTTTTAAAAGGAAACACTAAACAACTTTCATTCAAAGTAATCTACACAGGATTAGAAACTATTAATGGAAAAGTTACATCTCTTCAAAATTGGCTTTTAGTGAAACCTAAAGATGTAACCACCAATATGCAGACATTTTTTGCCGAGGTTAATACAACTAACCTGACTGCTGGAGAATTTGAGGGGGAAATATTAGTTGAGACTAATATAGGAGAAAAAAGAGTCAAAGTCTATTTAACTGTGTATGAGCCTCCTCCATTAAAATTAAATGTTAATTTACCAGAAGGAGAAATATTTACGAATAAAAAAGCTTTTTCGATAGTTGGAGAAACAGAACCCTTTACAGATATAGACATATGTGGTCTTAAAATAAAATCAGACCAGAGAGGATCATTCTCTCATAATTTAAAATTAAAAGAAGGTTTAAATGAAATTTTAATTGATGCTTTTTCTATTGATGGCAGAAGTAAAGGACTTAAAAAAATTGTAATTCTTGATACAATTCCGCCATTACTTCAGTTAAATTTAAGCAAAATAAACATTTTAAGTGAGAAAAAAATAAAAATTATTGGTAAAACTGAACCTGATTCAAGCGTTAAAGTAAATGATGAATTAGTAGAAGTAAAAGAGGATGGAACTTTTGAAAAAGATTATTTTGTAAACGATGAATACGAAATAATTACAATAATTGCTACTGATAAAGCTATGAATAATACAGAATACAAAGCAGAAATATATGTAAAAACGCCATAATAAATAATCTCTATATAATTTTCACTGTTCTCTCCAGTCACCCTGAAGGAATGTATCTGTATTTTGCTTCTTGAGAATCTTCTTTTTTAATTATACTTATAAAAATTGGCCTGGATTCCCGATAAATACATTCGGGAATGACAGTGGTGATGTCATTCCGCACACCCTCTCTGTCATTCCCGCGACCTATTTCTGTCATTCCCGCGAAAGCGGGAATCTAATAAATATTTCTTCTTCTAATGTTAGAGAGAAAATAACATAGATTCATGTTTGAAGATTTCAGGAATTACAGAAAATTAAAAATAACAAAGAAAAAGAAAGAAAACACTGGATCCCCAATCAAGTTGGGGATGACAGAAGTATTGTCATTCCCGCGAAAGCGGGAATCCAGGAAGTATTTCTTTTTCAAACAAATAAAAGGAAAAAAGAACGGAATTTCTTTTCGGATCGGTAAAAACAAAGAAAGTAAACACTGGATCCCCAATCAAGTTGGGGATGACAGAAGTATTGTCATTCCCGCGAAAGCGGGAATCCAGGATTAAAAGAGTTTGGATCCCCAATCGAGTTGGGGATGACAATGGGTCTGATTTCGGGGATGACAGTGATGATGTCATTCCGCACTTGATGCGGAATCCAAAATATATTCCCTCTTCTAATATTAATAAAGAAAAAATTGGTCTGGATTTTCTACAATATGATATTACTCACTTTCGCAAATTTTGAGAGACATTCCAGATTTTGGTTATGTAACTCGTTTCATTTATAAATCAACTGAAATCATTATAATTAAAAACATATTTGAAATAAAAAAGGTGGGCAAAACGTTTATAAAAGCTATAAAAACAGATATCTTGATGGAAGGCACAAATATAATCGATTTTATAAGCAAAAATCTTAAGGATGTAATTATAAAAGATGGCGACATCATCGTAATTTCTTCTAAAATTGTTTCTCTATCAGAGGGTAGACTTGTAAATTTAAAGAATGTACAAGTTTCAGAGGTAGGTAAAGCATTAGCTGTAGAATTTTGCATAAACGAAAAATTTGCTCAATTAATTATAAATGAGAGAAGTTTAATTCTCGGAGGAGTAAAGAAAGTAGTTGCAACAATAAACAAAAATATTGTAATACCTTTTGCTGGAGCTGATTTATCAAATACTCCACCGGGCTATGCCATATTATGGCCAAAAAATCCTTCCAGAACTGCTTTTGAAATAAGGAATTTTTTCTCAAAAAGTAGAAATGTAAAAACCGGCATAATTATTTCAGATTCTCAGATAGTTCCTCTTAGAACTGGTACATACGGAATTGCATTAGGTATAGCAGGATTTATTGGTGTGGTCGATAAAAGAGGAAGTATTGATATTTTTGGAAAAGAAATGAAAGTTACAAGGTGGAATTTAGCTGATAATCTTGCCTCAGCTGCAAATCTAATAATGGGTGAAGGAGAAGAAAGAAAGCCAATTGCAATTATTAGGGATGCACCGATTACTTTGACTGATGAGGATCCTTCTAAACTAACTCAAGCTTTAACTATGGATGAAGAAGAATGCCTTTTGGCTCAGTTTTTACTAAATAATAGTTAAGCTATAGTTTAACTATTACAGTACTCTATTCTTATAAATAAAATCTTTGAACTCTTTTCAGCAAAAACTTATTTCTAATAAAACCTCTTATTAGGAATTTATACTTCTTTTAATTGTTTTCTTGATTTAGCTTTTATGGAAACAACATGTCATTTTTTGTCTATCGCTGTCATTGAGGGATTGACACACACATTCATTCCTCGCTTCTACTCGCCATTCTGAAGTGCTTAATCTATAGCACAAGTCCTTAAGAATCTCCTTTTTTAGCATCTAAATAATGAGATCCTTTTTCGTTTATAGATACGCTTCCTTAGAAACGACAGCGGGGATTTGCCATCCTCGAAAGTACGCCCACTGTCATCCTTGACCTGATCAAGGATCCATAGTAACTTGTCATCCCCGAAAACTACTCCAATGTCATCTCCAACTTGATTGGGGATCCAGTGTTTTCTTTCTTTTTCTTTGTTATTTTTATTTTCTGTAATTCTTGAAATCTTCAAACATGAATCTATGTTATTTTTCTCTCTAACATTAGAAGAAGAAATACTTCCTGGATTCCCGCTTTCGCGGGAATGACAATCAAGGAGACCATTCGTCGCTTAAATGATGCTCTCAGGGTGACCGGGGATGGTGTCATCCTCGAAAGTACGCCCACTGTCATCCTTGACCTGATTAAGGATCCATGCTGTCTTTTTACTTTTTATTATTTTTTGTCATCCCCAACTTGATTGGGGATCCAGTGTTTTCTTTCTTTTTCTTTGTTATTTTCATTTTCTGTAATTCCTAAAATCTTCAAACATGAATCTATGTTCTTTT
>Ga0255346_1000790_pt1 | contig 49143 bp, 49 predicted proteins | sample wastewater_treat_FD_194410 | JGI IMG/M metagenome (GOLD analysis project Ga0255346, IMG submission 194410) | Wastewater microbial communities from Lulu Island WWTP, Vancouver, Canada - plant22 | ecosystem: Engineered > WWTP > Wastewater > Unclassified | place: Canada: Vancouver, British Columbia...
ACGGAAGGTTTAAGAAATTAGTGGCTATTATTGTCATGGTGGGGACACAGAGCATATGTATCTCATAGTATATAAACTATGTGATTAAATGTGCTCTGCCACCATCACTAACCTATGCGATAGTGCCATTTTTCGTTTATATCGCCTGCGATGAGACCCCATTTGAATCAAGCGTATTTGAACGATTTTTTGTGGAGATTGCAGCCATAGTAGAGCCTATCTAAAAATTATAAATAACTGATGGAACTGAGAGATTCTGGAGAAAAGAACAGAAAAAAACCAGATCAAAACGTAAAAATGTTTTCAATGTTCATTATGGGGGTCATCGAAGTTAAGTTAATCGGAATTCTTCTAAGAGATAAAATGGGAGAGAAAAATAGCAGACTCAACCATCTAATCTTTTCTCCTCCCCTTCATCGCCCCCACAAACGCCAGGAACGGCGGCGAAGGCCGGCCCGGCCGGGACTTCATCTCAGGATGGAACTGCGAAGCGAAGAAGAAGGGATGCTCAGGTATCTCGCAGATCTCCATCAGCTCACCATTCCTGCCGGAGAATATCATCCCCTTCTCCTCTATGGGCTTGATATAGGCGGGATTGACCTCATAGCGGTGCCTGTGCCTCTCCACGATATCTGTTCTGTCATAAATCCTGTGCGCCAGGCTGCCCTCCAGCAAATGAGCAGGATAATTTCCCAGCCTCATGCTCGCCCCCATCTCCCTGATCTTCTCCTGCTCGGGCAGTAGAGCAATCACTGGATGGGGGGTCTCCCCAAACTCTGTGCTCCCCGCCCCATCCAGGCCGCAGACATTGCGGGCGAACTCGATCACCGCCAGTTGCATGCCAAAGCAGATCCCCAGATACGGCACCTTCATCTCCCGCGCATACTGTATAGCCTTGATCTTCCCCTCCGTCCCCCGGGAGCCAAAGCCCCCTGGCACCAGAATGCCATCCACCTCGCGCAGGATGAGATCGGCAGAGCCGCGCTCCAGATCCTCAGCATCGATCCACACGATCTCCGGCCTGACCCCGGCCTCGATTCCCGCATGCTTCAAGGACTCCCGTATGGAGAGGTAGGCATCCTCCATGGGCTCGGCGCACTGCTCGCCCACAGTGTACTTGCCGACGATCGCCACCTTCACCGATCCGGTGGCTGCATCCATCTTCGCTACGAACTCATCCCAGTCCTTCCTCTCCTCCAGAGGAAAGAGCCTCATCTCCCTCATGATGTACCTGGCAACCCCCTCCGCCTCCATCTGCAGGGGCAGCTTGTAGATGTCATCGGCATCATGAGCGCTGATCACCGCCTCTGTGGGCACATCGCAGAACTGGGCGATCTTGGCCTTGGTCTCAGCCAGAAGGGGACGCGCACAGCGAACTACGATCATGTCCGGCTGCAGGCCCAGCTCCCTCATCACCTTCACACTATGCTGGGTGGGCTTGGTCTTCTGCTCTCCGTCGGTGGTGGAGGGGGCGAGGGTTACATGGACGAAGAAGATGTTTCCCGACTCCTCATACTTCAGCTGACGCATGGCCTCCAGGAAGGGCATGGACTCGATATCACCCACCGTTCCTCCCACCTCGACCAGGCATATCTCGCAACCCCCCTCTCGGGAGACCTGGCGGATTCGTTTCTTGATCTCCTCGGTGATGTGGGGGATGATCTGCACCGTCTTGCCCAGATACTCCCCTCGCCGCTCCTTCTCTATCACTGTACTGTAGACCTTGCCGGTGGTGATATTGTGATCACGGGTCAGCTCGACATCCAAGAACCGCTCATAGTTCCCCAGGTCTAAATCCACCTCACCCCCATCCTTGAGAACGTAGACCTCGCCATGTTGAAATGGGCTCATGAGGCCGGCATCGATATTGATGTAGGGATCGATCTTTATGGCTGTGACCTTATAACCCCGGTTCATGAGCAGCCTGCCGATGGAGGCCGCAGTTATGCCTTTCCCAAGGCCGCTCATAACCCCGCCTGTGACCACGATATATCTCATTTTTCACGCCTTCAGGAGCGTAGCCGCTCCGTATATGATAAGGGTGACGATCAGAATCGATGATACTAAAGCCCCGGGAAACTCAGGAATGCTCTCGGTGATGAATGTCAGAACCAATGTGCTGACCAGGCCCAAGAATATGATTGCAGGGATGATCTGCATCGCTCCAATTGCGCTGCCGAAGTCGTCCTCCTCGATTCCCTCCTCGATGCCCCCCTCGATTCCTTCCTCGGTTCCTTTCTCGATTCCCTCCTCAATCATCTCTCCTGAGCTGATCGAATCGGGGTCGAATTGCTTATTGAGCTCATCATTCCCAAGCTCTGCACCGTGGACCGCCCTCCTGCCCGCCCTTTGCCCGAATAGGCTCTCAGTATTCCTGTCGCCCCTGTCGATCCGCTCAGTCCAGTCGCTCTGCAACCCCTGCCCTCTCCGGGGATGATGGGAGAAATCAGGATCATCATCTCCACTAATGTTATCATCGGCGGCAAAATAGTCATCCGCTCCAGAGAGATCCTCGACCCGGCGGACACGTCGGGCGGACCGATACCTCTCCAGATCTGTATCCTTTGAGAATGAGATGTATCCGTCCTCTTTCTCCTCCACCTCACTCTGGCCGCCTCCAACCGGGATGAATTCTGTATCCTGGTCATCTGTTGAGCCGTCGAGATCATGGCTCCTACCCTCCCCCTCCTCATCCAATCCATCCGGATCAATTGGATCGATCATATCCAGACCGATCCCGTTTAGATCTGGATTCTCTCCCCCTTCCCGGCGATCCTCTGCATCCTCCTCTTCTGCTGGGACGATCTCCCGGACCCGGGCTCTGGATGCAGGCCTGCCCAGTCGCCTGGATTGGGCCATGGGGAGAGAGCGACCAGGCCTCTCGAAAGGCACAGAATCCTGCAGAATGGTTATGGGCACCCGGCTCTCACCACTTCTGCTCTGCAGGATGATCTCTCCCTCCAGCCGGTCTGTATCCTCGGGCATTCGGGCAAAGATGGGAATGATCTGTCTCCCTTTCACATGGCTGTCCTGCTTTCGGAAGCGAAGCACATTGATGACGGGATCGCTGGCCAGCAAAGAGATATCCAAAGGCTCTTCATCATTGATGAGCACGAGGTTGAAGATGGTCTCCTCACCGGGAAGAAGATGAAGGACGATGGGCTCTTTGATCTCGTCTCCCCCGTCGATGCGAACAACATGATCCAATCCCAATCCCCCCTCTCAGAACTCTTGCATGATACATCCATATGACACCATCATATGCTGTCATATGCTGTCATATGCTGTCATATGCTGTCATATGCTGTCATATGCTGTCATATGCTGTCATATGCTGTCATATGCTGTCATATGCTGCTACATAATGTTGTATAAATATTTCGCCTGTGGGGCAGGACACCCAATCCACCTCGACCCCTCCTCCCGCCTCTTCATCCCTCCTCCTATCCCGGGCCCTCCAGCCTCGGATAGGGGAAGACAGCCATCCCATAGGCATGATCAGTCTCGTAGATCCGGCGGGAGCATATTGGGGATCCCATCCTCAATGGGATAGGCCTCATTGCAGGCCGGGCAGCAGAGCCTGCCGGTTAGTATCTCCACCTCATTCTCTTCGAATACCTCCAGGGTCAGATCCCCTTTGCACAGCGGGCAGGCCAGGATATCGAGAAGATCGCGTCTCATCGCCGGCTGATCTGTTCTTATAAAGTATAAATCTTTGCTCCAGCGAGAGTCGATGATCACTCAGATGATCCCCATCTCCGCCAACCTCTCAGGCAGATAGGTCTTGGTGACGAAGTCCAGCCCCTTTCCAGCAAAAGCCTGCTGCTCAGCCTTCTTCTTGAGGTCTATCTGCAGACGGATCTGCCGTTCCCAGTAGGGATTGGCAAACCTTGGATCGGAGAGCTCGCTCTTTAAGGCCTGAAGATCCTTGTCCGTGAGCTTGTCAGTGGATAGGTTGTAGTCCACAATATCACTGGGCTGCACCCCCAGGAAGCGGGCCTTGGGGGTCACCAGGTGCTCGGAGAGATGGGCGCTCTTGATCGCTCCATAGGCGATGCTGGCGAAGATGCGATAGGACCAGGGGTCCCCATCGGTGAAGACCACCACCGGAAGGTCCAGCTCAGTGTTCAGCCTCTTTATGATCCGCCGGGTGGACCTGGCAGGCTGGCCTTTGATATGAACCAGGATGGCTTTATACTCCTCATCAAAGCCGTTCTCTATCAGCCGGGCATACATCCCGCCGGTCTCAACGGCCATGACCAGCTGGGCATCATGGCTGATGAACTCGATGTTGTCCACATTGAAGGGTATCTGATAGCCGGCCTCGCCCACATCCTCCTGGCAGTGCATCTGCTTCTCCCCCCGGCGGGTCTGCTCTTTCAGGCGCAGTGGCCCGAAGACTGCTGCCCCATCCTCCTCCGGGCGGACATGAAAGTCCTCTCGGTGCAGATTGGTTACGATCTCCATGTCCTCGATCAGCCGATCGCTCTCTGCCTGCTCATTGAACTTGGCTATATCCCAGTTCTCGGAGATGTAGTAGATCTCTCTCAATGTCGAGCCCCGATTGTTCTTGAGATGCTCATCTATCAGCAGCTCTGTCAGGTGGACGGTCTTGAGAAGGGTCTTGGCCCCCCGTACTGTCTTGACGCTGCGCATCGTCTCCTGATCTCCATAGACCCAGACATCATCTCTGCTGGAGAACTCTATATTGCTCTTGGTCCTGGAGGGCAGAGAGATATGAGGCACAACTCCCCGCTGAAACTGGTTGTAGAGCGACTCTGCCAGGCGGAGAAGATTCTCCTCTGCCCTCTTCGAGCGGGGATCCGTCCCCGGCCTCTCCGAGCTCAACTTATCCTTTGATCCCTTCGATCCTGCCATGCCCTCACACCGTTATCTGGAGCCCTTTTATCTCTCAGTCGAGGCCCCTCATTCATCAGATCACCCTGGCGCCGGTGACGATCTCCGGTTCCAGGCCCTCTACCACCGGCTCAGCCGGCTCTTTGCCATTCGCCCCTATCTGGTAGCTGATAGTGGCCTTCTTGCCCGGACCGATGGAGAGCTTCCAGTGATGATCGTACCCATCTCCCAGAGGAATCACCTTGGCCGGGGGGCTGACCGCCTCTGCCCTCTCCCCCAAGAGCTCATGCAGCTTGAAGGACCTTATCAGGTCGCTGTGGTTCTCGACCACCAGACGTACTGATATCCGGCCATCCTGCTGCTCTGACTCTCTGGAGACGAGAAGGTTGCCCATAATCCTGGCCACCACCGGGCCGATGTTCGGCTCGGGGCGGTCCAGGACATCGGAGAGCTTCTTTGCTATCCGGGGGAGGATCTTTCTGATGATCTCCTCCTTCTCCCGCCTCTCTGCCAGCAGGCTCTCTCTGCCCAGATAGCGGCGCAGCTTTCGTGCCACCTCCTTGAGCCCCAGGTCGACCTCGGCCAGTATCTCAGGCATATCAGCCACAGCATCCTTGCTCTCTGAGGTGAAGGGGATGTTGGTGGAGGCGATATGCACCAGCAGAACGGCCGGGCCGGTGGGAACACCGCTCCCCCCGGGCTGGCTCAGAGAGTAGTTCCTCCAGGAGACGGATTCCACTGCATGGGTGATGGCACAGGCCCCCTGCTGGTATACCAGGGGGACGCGATTGGCAAAACGGAGGATCTCCACCCGCCCCTCTTTTGTCAGCTCGCCGCCATAGCCCAGGCCCACCTCAATCAGAAAGGGGTTGCCGGAGTAGACGGATACCGGCCTGGTGGTGGTGGCGATGAAGTCCAGCCTGAACTCCTTCTCCAGCCCCGCCCGGATCAGCTCCTCGCTTATAGGGGATAAGCAGTCGACAGGTGGCGACTTGACCCGGATCTGCTTGAAGGCCGAAAGCAGGCGCACTGCCTCCTCATGATCAAGGCCTGCCGGAGACCTTTCCGGATCAAGGTCTGCTCTCTTGCATAGCTCCTGGGCGGTGATGGTGCCGATGGAGGAGAAGGTCTCCTTCAGAAATATCCTCAGCCTCTTCTTTTCAGTATAGCGCAGGAGCTTGATCAGCTCTCCGAGCTCTATTCCCTCCGGATGGGGCTGAATGGCATAGGCCTTCTTGGGGAGGTTCTCTGTCACCCGTTCGAAGATCTCGGCGTTCCCCTCCGGCTCCACCAGGGTTATGCGGGCATGGGGGTTGACGATGGCAGCGCTCTTCAGGGAGCCATAGACCGACTGCCTGCGGCTGCGGACATAAGAGCCCTCCATCTCCATCTCCACCCTCGTTCCTCGAGGCCTCTCCCAGTCCACCTCCTCTGCTCTGATGATCTCCGGCTCGTTTTTGGAGGTATTGATCATGAGTTCACAGTAGTATGCGGGCCTGTCCGGAGCGATCTTGGAGATGACCCGCGTCGGTTTGCCGCTGGTGAGCTGGGAGTAGAGCACTCCAGCGGAGATGCCTATGCCCTGCTGACCTCTGCTCTGGCGCAGAGAATGAAATCGAGATCCATAAAGCAATTTGGCGAAGATGGGCGGGATCTCCTCCGGCACAATCCCCGGGCCGTTGTCCTCCACTATGACCTGAAAGTACTCGCCGCTCTTCCTGATCTGAACGAATATGTCCGGCAGGATCCCTGCCTCCTCACAGGCATCTAAAGAGTTATCCACCGCCTCTTTCACACAGGTGATCAGGGCGCGGGGTGCAGAATCGAATCCCAGGATCTGCCTGTTCTTCTCAAAAAATTCGGCAACGGAGATGGCTTTTTGCTGTTTGGCCAGCTCCTCAGCGATCTCCATAAAGGGAAAGATGGGGCTTAAAGCTCAGCCCCGACCACTGTCTGGGTGGCATTGACGTTATCTATCTCTCTGATGACATCAACCAGCTTGTTGAGCATGCTCAGGCCCTCAACCTCGATGATCACTACGAAGTCGAACTCGCCGAATACATGATATACATCCTTGATGCCGTCGATCTCCTGCAGAGCATTGTAGACCGTCTTCTCCTGTCCCGGCACCACCTTGACCATGGTTACACCAATTACCATATTAACTCACCTGCGCTCTTAGAGCCTCTGTGGATTATATAAGACTTTTCAGCTCTTCTTTCCGAGGTTGAAGGTCTCCACCTCATCCTCATCCCCTGCCTCAGGCCAGGAATCCAGCGATCCTCCCTTCTTGGGCCTGCCCCTTTTAGGGGGCTGCCTCCCCTCCTCTCCTTCAGCCTCAGCCGGGCGGGCAAGAGGGTCGGGAGCACTCTTGAGAGCATCCCCGGCTGCCCTTACCGCATCCCTCTCCTCCCCCGGGGCGCTGCTCTTGGACAGGTCGGCCTTAAGAGAGGTGAGGGCACGAAGGACCATCCGCCGGTAACGTTCGATATCAGTGTGATAGTGCTCCAGTGCCCGAGCGGCATCCTGCTGGTCGGTGGCGGGAAAGGCCCGATCTGCAGTGGAGAAATCGCTTGACAGCGGTGCCGGCTCTGCCTTCTCCAGGATGGAGATTCTCTCTAAAGTGCGCCTGGCGGTATCCATTATCCACTGGTTTCTGGTTGCCTCATCCACCCTCTGGATGGACTCGGCACGCAGAGATATGAGAATGTTGCCGTCCTCTGTCTGGTAGAGGTTGGGCTTTCCCACAATGGAGACAAAGGCGGGAGCATCCATGCCGGCCAGTATCTGGGCGGCCTCAGGCTGGTACTGGCCGGCATAGATCAGCAAACTGCCCGTCGGGTCCACCACCCTTCCCCGCCAGTACTCCACATCGGCACCGATGTCATCCTTCTCAGTCAGCACTCCCACGAAGAAGACCCGGTTGCACTTGGCCCCGGTGGGGGTGAGAAGGTATTGAGGAGCATATTGATGCTGATCCTCTCCATCCCGGAAGGAGTAGTTTGAGCTCTTCAGCTCCTCAGCAAATATCCTGCGCGCCACCTCTCTGGAGAATCCAGCCATTCTAGATCGCCTCCGCCTGGCTCATCAACTCATCCACACTCGATTCGGTAACCGGCATGACCTCATTTACCGTCTCCACCAGAAGATAACGATCGACCCTGGGCCCGGTGATGGTGAAGTATCTGCCCACAAGCTTGCTCTCGATCAGGGAGCGCACTACCTCGTGATCGAGGGCCTCCATGGCCATCATCCTGGCCTCCTCCAGTGTCAGCCCCACCAGCCTCTCAGTGGTCTCCCGGTTGATGAGGACATCCTGCACCCGGCGGCCATCGTCCAGCACCGCCTTTATGCGCAGATCATATGTGCCGTCCACCTTTCCATGATCCGCACACACCCCTTTGGCTAAGGAGCGCTTGCAGACCGGACAGCGTTTGATCAGCCCCGAGCCCTTCTGCACATCCACCAGCGCCCCTGAGAACTCCGCCGCCTGGGAGCCGATCTGAACATCAATATCCAGCGGTTCGATCTGGCTGGTGCGGTTCAGCTTCACACTGAATCTCCCCTGGAACTCATCTGTAACCAGGTTTCGAAGAAGATAGCTCTTCCCTTCCTCCAGGTCGGCAAGGTCTGCTTTCGCCCATTTCACAAACTTTATGGAGCCGGTCTCGTCGCCTATCAGGCCCGATTGGGAGATGGAATCGCTGTTCGTCTCCCAGAGCTGGGCGACCTTGACCTTCAGATCGACCCACACTCCGGGCTCATCGATCTCTATCACCTTCATCTCCTGCGCTCTCTTGCTGATCGATCTTGCCTCCACCTCCTCTTCCAGGGGCTCGATCTGGCTGGTGCGATTCAGTTTTATGCTGAACCGGCCCTGGAACTCATCTGTGACCGCATTCTTCAGAGAATAGCTCTGCCCCAAGAGCATATCGGGCAGCTCGGACTTCTTCCATTTAACAAACTTCATTACGCCAGAGCTGTCGCCGACCAGTCCGGTCTGGGAGATGGCTTCAGTTGCCGGCTCCCATAGATCGACGACCTTGACCTTCAGATCCACCCACCGTCCCGGTTCCTTGATCTCGGAGATCTTGACCCTCTCCGAGCTGGCCCTGGCCAGTGGGGTGACTCCGTGCTCCTTTTGGAAGTAGTTCAGGACCGACCTTCTTGCTTCCCCTTCCGGCACGCGAAAATCGTCGATTAGCTTCTTCAGGCGAACCTCTATCTCCTCATCAGGGACAATGATGCTCTGCTCCCTGAGGCGAGCCGATATCTGGTCTATCAATTCTTTCATTATCTATCTGCCCCCTATTTTTCATTGAGAGGTAAGAGTAAGTAGGCCCTGGAACTATTTAAAGAAGATCAATGCAGTGAGAAAGTAATCCCCCAGGATAGCATAGACCTGGATAGCATAGATCTGGCCAATAGAAGGCGAAGGGCAATGATGGGGAACAGGATAATATAGGTCAATTCGGTCAATGTAGCTTGAAGAGGAGTTAACGATCAGAAATCGAATGCCACATAGCCGGGAGGTAGGGCAGAATGGAGATCGCGGCCTGGTTTGGAAGGGTTGACCTGGATAAGGAGCTGATATCGCTTGCAGAGGATGAGGAGAGCATGATAAATGCCCTTCTCAAGCGGCCTCTTCCCGCCGGCCCATCCCCTCAGCCTGACCTGCGCCGTCTGGCCTTGGCACATGGGTTCGCGGCAGATGATATCGAATATAATTCCCGCCTCAGAGGGGTGGCTCTGGAGCTGGTCCACCGCCAGCTCTCCCTGCTGGCCACAGCCGAGCAGGACCTCCTCCAGGCGGTAGAGGCGCTCGACGATATGACTGAGGCGATAAATCTGCTCGATGAGAGGCTCTATGAGTGGCACCGCCTGCACCGCCAGAGGATTGTGCATGGAAAGGACCTGGCAGAATCGCTCTGCGAGGATGAGACCCTGGGACCCTTTGCCCGCGCCATTCTCGGATTGCGGGAATCGAGGAGAGGCATGGAGATGGAGGTGAGCTCCCGGGCGGAAGGGCTCTTGCCCAACCTCTCTGCCCTGGCCGGACCGGTGCTGGCGGCAAGGCTCATATCCAGAGCGGGAGGCCTGCACAGACTGGCCAAGATGCCCTCCTCGCGCTTGCAGGTCATGGGAGCGGAAAAGTCGCTCTTCAAGCATCTCGAAGGCCGGGCCCCCTCCCCCAAGCATGGCATAATCTTCCGCCATCCAGCGGTCATGGGCGCCCCCAGGAGGCTGAGGGGAAAGCTGGCCCGCGCCCTGGCCGGAAAGCTCGCCCTGGCGGCACGAATGGATTACTATGGCGCCGGCCCCTCTCCAGATCTTGCCGCCTCCCTGGAAAAAAGGCTGAAGGATATCAAACACCGAAAATAGAAACCAGAAACCGGAAACCAGAAACCAGGATCAAATTTATATCCGATGCACCTGTATAGCGCTATCGAGATGGTGTTGTTCATATGAAATGGTGGCTGTCTGGATCTTTGATGATAGGGGCGTTTAGCATCATCGCCTTCTTGGGCCTTCAGCTTCCCCTGGCCCAGGGTGTACCCCAGAACATGACTGAGCACTCCTGGATCTACAATCAGGGCTCCTCTGATGATATGCGCATCTATCAGACGACCAGCGGATTCCACGGCCAGAAGATGGTCACCGGAACCCGGGGTACTGGCACCATATCCCGCACCATTGATGCTCATGTCTATGGCGGATTTGAGGACGGCTTCAATGAGATCTGGGCCAGTGAATGGGGGGTCTACCAGAACAAGCCATCCTTATACACCGAGCCCATCAGCAGAAGCGAGCTGAGAAATGCCCTCTGTGCCAAGAACTATGAGGCGGGATCGGTCTATTCTGAGAGCTACTCTGAGATCAGGGATCTGGTCAAGGACACCACCGTCAGCCAGACCAATGAGAACTCAGTATACGACATCCACACTGAGGTGGATGGGGCGGCAAGGGTGGGGGCAAGGGTGCAGAAGAGCGCAGGCTCAGCTCCTGCTTATATCATGACCGGCAGCTACCGTGGTTATACAAATATGAGAATGCAACTGGAGAGCGGCAATGCCTCCATCATGACCCTGCCCTGCCCTTGAGGCAGGCCACATTTTAGGTTCATCTGTGCCTTTGCATCCTTTGCTCTCGGCTCGTGTGCCCAGATCTAGACCAGTGGCCGGGGCTGTTTCCTCTCCGGCAGGACGGGAAGGGGCATGGTGTTTATCAGCAGCGGCCCGGTGACATCCTTTGCCCTCTCCACCAGCAGCTCCTTTCCCCATTGGGTCAGGCCGAAGAGGGGGATTGCAGTCCCCACCTGCACCAGTGGCGCCACCTCATCTCTGATATGCTTGGAGGCACAGCCGGTGACGATATCCGCCACCTTCAGCAGCCTCCTGGCATCAATCAGGCTGATCCCTGTGAGATGAACCCCGATTATCATTATCCTCACCCCGGCTGACTCCTCCAGTTCCCTCAGCCTCTCAGCACTCTCGGCATCTGCAACCGTCACTGCGAACCGGGAATACCCAGCATTTATGGCATAAGCCGCTCCTTCGATCTGGTCGATCCTGCCGCTCTGGGGAGAGAGAACATGCCCCCCCCTCGATTCTATCCCTTCAATGACCTCGGGGATGGGATCTGTCTCCAGCAGTCCTGAGATATAGCCTCCCATTCCCTGGACTAAAGATCCATTGGAGGTGATGACCGTCCCCGCGCCATCGCATACTGTTACAGCAGCATCGATTATCCCTCTCAACAGGCCGGTCATCATCGACTCCGATGCCCCAAAGCCGACGAATGTATCCATCTCCAGCTTGCGGCGGGAGGAGAACATGCCATGCTCTTTTATGCGAAACTCCATGTTCTCTGCTGCAGACTCCCTTGTCACCTTTTTTATTCCCCGAACCTTATCAAAAAGAGGGCACCATTCAATCACCGGCTCAGTGGCATCCACTACCTTCTCCTCGTTGACCTTTATGGCCGATCTTCCCAATAGTTCCATCACATGCATCTTGTACACTCCCAGAGGCTGTATAGATGCTACTATCCCTGTCTGCCTGTTCTTGTTCCTTTTCATCGCCATCCTGCAATTACTGCCAAGCCCGGCCAGAGATCTGAAGGCTGGACTGGATTGCAGATCAGGATGGAAAGAAGTCTGGAAAGAGGTGAGCTTATCGGTTGAGAGGCCCAGATCACCTAGAGCAAATTGATGATAAGTCCTCTCTATGCAAAAATCTATATACTAATAGATTACTAGAATAGACCCGAATAAAGTAGAGGGGGATGGATATGAAGTACGTCATCGACGATGCTATAAGCAGAGCTGAGGCTGAGAGCAGAATCAAGCCTTCCAGCATGATCCAGAGCGATGAGGAATTGGTATCAGTTCTGGAAGAGCTGACCACAGTGATCAGGGTAATTGGCTGTGGCGGGGGAGGCTCGAACACCATAGACCGGCTGGCAGAATGCGGCATTCAGGGGGCGGAGCTCTTTGCGATCAACACCGATGCCCAGCACCTCTTGCATATCAATGCCGATCGCCGTTTCCTGATCGGCAGGCGCACCACCCGCGGCCTGGGGGCGGGAAGCCTGCCTGCCATCGGCGAGGAGGCAGCGCAGGAGGATATCGACGAGATCAAGGCGGCAGTGGATGGGGCAGACATGGTCTTCGTCACCTGCGGCCTGGGCGGCGGCACTGGCACTGGAGCCTCGCCGGTGGTGGCGGAGGCCGCCCGGGAGGCGGGCGCCCTGACCATATCCATTGTCACCATCCCCTTCAGCGCTGAGGGATCAATAAGGATGCAGAATGCAGAAGCGGGCTTGAAGAGGCTGAGAGAGGTCTCAGACACTGTGATTGTGGTGCCCAACGACAGGCTCCTTGATGTCGTTCCCAACCTCCCCCTGCAGGCGGCCTTCAAGGTGGCGGATGAGGTGCTTATGCGCTCGGTCAAGGGGATAACTGAGCTCATAACCCGCCCCGGCCTGATCAACCTGGACTTCGCCGACGTCAGAACAGTGATGACAAACGGCGGAGTGGCCATGATCGGAATGGGCGAGGCAGAGGGAGAGGAGAAGGCGCGGGACTCAGTGGTGAAGGCCCTGCGGAGCCCTCTCCTGGACGTGGATGTCTCCTGCGCAACATCCGCTCTGGTGAATGTGGTGGGCGGAGCGGACATGACCATCGCCGATGCCGAGACCGTAGTGGATGAGGTCTATCAGAAGATCAATCCCGATGCTCGCATAATCTGGGGGGCACAGATAGACCAGAACCTCGACCATACCCTAAGGACTATGCTGGTGGTCACGGGGGTCTCATCCCCTCAGATACTGGGAAAGGATATGAGCAAGAGGGTGACCTCCAGGCACGGCATAGACTTTCTGTCCCGCAGGGCACGATACTGACTGAGCTCTTATGAGCGGGGGAGAGCCTCTCAACCAAAGCGCTCTCCATTCCCTTTTGCCCGCTGCAAAGCCCATCTCCCATCCCCTGACCCTCCTGCAAAGCTGTGCTAGCATGCACCATGTCAATCGATAAAATTATAAATCCGCCCCACCATTCTGTATCAGTTTATCCCTTGGACGGATGTGATATCTATTCTGACTGAGAAAGTGAGCGGGGAGCTTGAGATGCTGCAAAGGCACCTGCTCATACTCAAGCATGTAGTGGAGAACGAGCCCATTGGCATCCTCAAGCTGGCGGAGGAGACAGATATACCCAGCCATAAGGTGCGCTATTCCCTGAGAATACTGGAGCAAGAGGGGCTGATCAAGGCAACAGCTCCCGGCGCGACAACGACACAGCAGACCGGGCAATTTCTAAAGGAGCTGGACTCGATGATCGAGGAGCTCTCCAAGAGGGCGGGGGAACTGAGAGAGATCAAGATCGCGAGGTAAATGCTCTACCGCCAAATCGCTTCTGCCCTGGAGGAGCTCTCCTCTCTCCCCCGCAGCCAGAAGGCCGCTTTATGCTCCCGCCTGATTGCAGAGATTGAAGCTCCCCTGCTCTGCCCTCTTGTTCGCCTCCTTTTGGGCCAGCTCTGGCCGCCCTGGGAGGCCAGGGAGATGGGAGTGGGGCCGGAAGGGATCTCTGCTGCCCTGGCGGAGATCTCTGAGGAGGATATCACTGCACTGAGAGGGAGGTTTGGGGAGATGGGGCAGGTGGCTGAGGCTGCCCTGGAGGAAAAGGGGCAGAATTCACTCACAATTGAGCCGCTGCAGGATCTCTCAGTATATGAGCAGTTGAGGCGGATCTCCCAGATCAGGGGAAAGGACTCAGAGCAGAGGAAGAACGCCCTCCTCCGCGGGCTCTTCCAGGAGGCAAGCCCCCTGGAGGGAAGGTATATCGCCCGCACTGTTCTGGGAAATAATCTCACTGGAATCGGGCATAAGACCATGCTCTCAGCTTTTGCCCTGGCCTTCGGATGCGAGCGATCTCAGCTCCACCGGGCCTACAGCCTCCAGCCTGATCCGGGCATGATCGCCGTCATGGCTGCCGGCGGCAAGCTGGAAGAAGCCCGCATCCAACCGGGAATTCCCATCAAGCCGATGGTGATCTGCCCCCTGAAGGCAGAGGAAAGAGGGGCGGAGGATATAAAGGGGAGAGAGCCTGCAAGAATGAGGGTCCTTCCCCAGTATCATGCCCTTAAGGTGCAGGTCCATAATACTGCAGGTGGGACGTACATCTTCAGCTCCCGGCAGAAGAACATCACCTCATCATTGAACGGCCTGGCCCAGAGGCTGAGCAGAATGGATGAGGAATTCATAATCGATGCCGACCTGATAGGCTTTCGGGACGGGAGGATCTGTCCCCTCTCAGAGATCATCAGGTTCATCAATCGCCGCCGGCTCTCCCGCCGGAGCAGTCTGTCTCCTGCCCTCCTGGCCTATGATCTTCTCTATCACTCAGGCGAGGATATCACCACCAAGCCCTTTCTGGAGAGGAGAAGGAGGCTGCTGGAGGCCTTAGGTGAGCCCAAGCCCATGCCCTTCTCAGTGATATCAGTCGCCCGGGATTGGGATCTCCCGGAGAATTATACAAACAAATATATGAAAGACCGCCTGGGCCAGCTGGCAGAGGAGGGGGGAGAGGGGTTGATGCTGCGAAGCCTGCAAGGGCTTTACCGTCCGGGCGAATGCAGCAAAGCTGACTTCATTGTGGCAAGAGAGGCCCGTATATCGGCGGTCATCGTCCGGGCGGAGTGCAGCCCTAAGAGGAAGGATAATACCCTCTCCCGGTTTCAGGTCGCCCTGCGAGAGGGGGACGAGCTCATTTCTGTGGGCTGGATAGGAGGCCAATTGAGCCGGAAGGATGCCCTGGAGCTGGACCGTCTGCTGAAGGGCCTGGCCAGGGAATGGGATGATAACGGCGCCACTGTCATCCCCCAGGTGATAGTCAACCTGAGAATTGGAGGGGCTCGCAGGATCGAACAGGGCTATCTCCTCCTCCGCCCGGTGGTCGTGGGGATCGATCCTCAATCCTCCTGGGAGGAGGCCGACGAGCTGGAGAGGCTCATTCAGATCTCGGGGCTATGATCCTCAGAGCATTTGACCCCTGGAAGAGCGAGCTGTGCACCTGCCCGGATAAGCTCAGCCTCAATCCCTATACTGGATGCCCGCACGGCTGCCTGTACTGCTATGCCTCCTCCTACATCCCCTGTTTCTCCTCCTGCCGCCCGAAGGCCGATCTGCTGAGAAGGCTGGACCGGGAGGCGGCCAGGATCGGCCCAGGCCCATTTGTCGCCATCTCCAACAGCTCTGACCCCTATCCCCCAATGGAAGAGGATCTGGGGCTGACCAGGGGCTGCCTGAGGATATTGATGGAGAGGAATTTTCAAGTACAGTTGGTCACAAAGTCCGATCTGGTCACAAGGGATATCGATATTCTCTCAGGGATGGGAGCGACAGTGGCGATCACAATCACCACAGTGGATGAGGGGCTCAGCAGGAGGCTGGAGCCAGGAGCGCCATCCCCGAAGAGAAGGCTATCGGCCTTAAAGAAGCTGTCAGAGGCAGGGATTTATGTGTCATCCAGAATCGATCCCATAATTCCGGGAATCAATGACCGCAAGATCGAGGATCTGGTCATCGCCCTCTCCTCTGCCGGGGTCAGGCATATAACCTCCTCCACCTACAAGGCCCGGCCTGATAGCATGAAAAGGATCATCTCTGCCTTTCCAGAGGCAGGAGAGGAGCTGCAAGGTCTCTATTCACAGGGGGAGAAAATCTCTGGCAGCCGCTATCTTCCGCGGAATTTGAGAAGGGACATTCTTGCTGAGGTAAGGGCCTATGCCCATGAGGCAGGCATCACCTTCTCCACCTGCAGGGAGGGATTCTCCCCCGATACGGGGATCTGCTGTGATGGCTCCCATCTGCTTTTCCGGTAATCCGGCTGGTCGATCGGCTCTGCTCGCCGGCCTATGTGGTGCTCTGCTGCAGAGAACAATACAAAAATTTCAGCCATCGACAATAGTCTAAATCATCTCGATCATCAGCCGCAAAGAGGGCAGTATTCCAGGATACAAAGAGAATCATAAGTGCAATGCATCAACCCTCTAATGCTTTTCGTCTACGAAAGTTTATTTATATGAAGAATAACTAGAATCCACGACAATTCTTCTCAGAAGGGAGGATGTTCAAGCCATAATCATAAGTACCATATGCGAGAGCGAAAGGAGGTATTCAATATGAAAAAAGTTCTGGCCATCGCCATGGCCATCATGATCGCGGCCATTGTTATAATTCCTGCTCTGGGTTACACAGGAGAGACGGCAGGAGATAGCTCTTTCTCAGTAACCTCAGGAGGAGAGCAGTCCTATTCTGCATCCTCGACAGGGGGTCAATCCTATTCTATGCAAACAGCAGGCGAAGTGCCCAACACCGCTGCTGTAGCCGGAAGAGCAGGCTATAGCATATCAACTGGGACTGCCGCTCATAACCTTACCCCAGAAATGGTGACAGAGACAAAGTCCTTAACAGCCCCCATCAAGGGCATGAGGGTTCCTTACTCGATCAAATATCAATCTGCATCCAACTACTCAATCCAGAAGGGATCCATCGTTCCCTACACAATCAAGCAGGGATCAATTGTTCCCTACACAATCAAGCAGGGATCTATTAACCCATATACCGTAAAGCTGATGGATGTCAATAATACTGTCAGAGACGCCTATCAAAAGGTGAAGATGGAGCCAAAAAAGCTCGGCAGCATTGTGGGCAGGGAGGTAGTTGTCCCAGCACCATCTGTTATAGTGGAGGAGACGCCTGTTGTTGAAGAGGTAGCCCTCAATGAGACCGCTGCCGTCAATGAGACCGCTGCCATCAATGAGACTGCTGCCGTCAATGAGACCGCTGCCGTCAATGAGACCGCTGCCATCAATGAGACTGCTGCCATCAATGAGACTGCTGCCATCAATGAGACTGCTGCCATCAATGAGACCGCTGCCATCAATGAGACTGCTGCCATCAATGAGACTGCTGCCATCAATGAGACCGCTGCCATCAATGAGACTGCTGCCATCAATGAGACTGCTGCCATCAATGAGACCGCTGCCATCAATGAGACTGCTGCCATCAATGAGACTGCTGCCATCAATGAGACTGCTGCCATCAATGAGACTGCTGCCATCAATGAGACTGCTGCCATCAATGAGACCGTCTTGACAGAAGAAGCTGCTTTGAATGAGACTGTTGCTCTTAATGAGACGATGGTGTACACCATTGAGGGTGTGGTCTTCGAGGATCTCAACGGAGACGGGGTCAGGGATGCCAACGAGGATGGCCTTGCCAACTGGACTGTCAATTTGGAGCAGCCTGAAGGAGTGCTCATCAAGAGCGCCAATACAACAGCAGATGGCAAATTCGCATTCCTTGATCTGATTCCCGGCGTGTACACAGTCAAAGAGATCCTGCAGCCAGGCTGGACGCTTGTCGACCCCGCGAAAGTCAATCTAACCGCTGAGATCAAAAACGAGAGCGTGACCAACCTGGAATTCGCCAATAAGAGATCCTGAGCCGCCTGGATTCATCCAGGAGCAGTATCTTCCAAGATCAGATAGCAACAGGAGTTCTGGGATCCTTCCTGGAACCCTTCCCTTCTTTTTGTTCCGGCCACCTGAATGAGGGCCTTCATTCCCTGCATCAGGGATTCATTGAATTCAACCAAAAATCTTTCATAGATGAGAGAAAAGATAAGCTCACAAACCAGTGGGGGATAATATGAGAATAAGAATTATGTTGATATCTCTGACATTGCTCCTATTGATATGGAATCCAGCGGCTGCCATAGGCATGAGCAGCAGCAGTGGTGGCTGCGTGGCGAGGAATGCCCTGGAGGCCTATTGCATCAATCACGGAGGATGTCCTAAAGATGGAAACTGTTATTTTCCGGATGGCGGATACTGCGACCTGAAATCCTTCTATCAGGGAACCTGCCCGGGGAGAGAGTACTATGAAGATGCCCTTTGGATGATGGAGGCCTATGCCTTCCTCTACGGGAATTACGTACCATATGGCCAGTATTATGTGCCTGGCGTGGGGTACCCGTATTACGCCAACCTCTATGGCTATCAGATCCCCGATTCCCAGGTAAAACCTGAACCGGGCAGCCCATACTACCCGTACTTCCTGCCGGTATACTCCCCGGAATACGGGAGCGGCTATGGCAAAGCATATGGCACAGGCTCTGGCATAGGATCTGCTAAGTGATATCATGATGATACAGTGTGATACGTGATACTGTGATACGGTATACTTGACAAAGTGATACAATGTGATACAGTGCATCTTTGGCTTTGGGCTTGATTCAATTGCCCTGCTCCAGAGCCATCCTCATTTTAAAATAGACTCCTGCTTTCCTGCCCCATCCTTGATCGGGAACACTTCCCGTCAGATTGGCAATTGAAGACTCCTTGAGATTGTACCAGTGAAAAAGGCTGGCATTAATGGAATTATCTCGGTTGAATGCCGCCAGCTCCTCCTCCAGGAACCTGGCATCGATGGTGGAACTGGGATCGTCTGCAAATAGCCTGCTCACATTCAGCCTCCCTGGAGGGAGAATCTGAGGGGGAAGGCCGCTGCCCGAACCCATCATCTCCATCCGGCTTATGCCAGACGGATCATCCGATCTGCCCAGCACCATCATTCTCAATGAGTATCCCGATTGACTGCAGTCTGACCCGCTCATCCACTGCAAAGATGCATTTCCCAGGAAGGCGGAGTCGACTCGAAGCCATCTCTCAAATCCTTCGATCGATAGGCTCTGATCAAACCCTCTGACATCCCCTCTGCCTGCTGCCCCGCTGCCAAGGGAGGAGAGAGAACGGGGAGAGATGACTGCTGCTTCCTGAAAGCTGGAGTTCAAGAGCCGGAGGCTTCCCGATACCGCAACATTGGAGTTCCGGTATAGAGAGGTGAGATTACCATCAAATACAGATGCCCTGGAGGAGAGTGTGGCTTCTTTGCGATCAATAGCCGCAGTGGCACTGCCCCGCCAGGCCAGCAGACCGGAATCTGTGCGGGCAGCGGATTGTATGCGATCCTCTCCGAGAGCCAGCTCATAAGAATAAAAGCTGCAATTGTTGATCGCCGATCCCCTGCCCTCCAAAGATAAGAGATCATTCTCCAGGATGGCCAGGCCGCTGAAGTCCAGGTTCTCACCAGCAATAGATTCTGATGCAGAGTCCGCCGTATTGTATATGCTACAGGAAAAGCTGATCTCCGCTGATCCTGACTGGAACGATCCCGGAACAAGGATGACGAAGACCAAAATCCGGATGAAAAGATCCTGCTTTATCATGTAGAGCATCTCCAACAGAGCATATCTGGCAGAGAATATACGGCAGAGAATATCCGACCCAGTGGCTATATCCCGGCTATCCCCTCACCACACCATATTCCATCTCTGACTGGCATCTTATGCCATCATTTTCTACTGATCGAGAGAGGCTGTAGCCTGCATGGCTCGATTGATAATCCGGGGAGAGGGCAAAGAACAGATCGATTCTCTGATCGAATACTTCGAGCGGCTCATCAAGCCTCAATTCATCGCCCCGGAAGCCAAACTCATACGCCGGGAGGGTTTGGGCAGAGAAGAAGGGCAGATCGCAAAAATCCAGTTCCAGATAGTGCCCGCCCGTCAGGAAGAAGGCATATCTTCCCTCGCCCGGATAGGCCATTGCCAGACTGGAGCTCTCGCTCCTTATCAGGCTGAGGTTATTCTCTTCTTGGAGGCCAGCGGAAGATATGCCCAGCAAGGATACATCCAGCCCGGTCAGATTTCTTGCCCGGATATGGGAGGAGACCATGCCAAGATGCTGGGAGCTGATTGTGCTGAAGTTTGCTGACTGCTCGATGATCATGGATTCCGCATTGCTGGATTTGACAGCAGACTCCGCCTCCCCATAGCCTTTCACATACAGGCCAGGATAGTAGAAAAAGGTGCTCTGGGAGATGCTCTTCAAGCTCGCCGTGCTGGTATCATTCAGGGACAGATACGATCTGCTGAAGGCCAAAGCCCCGGAAGAGGCATCGGCCTGGGTAAGAGAGAGCAGCATCATGGCTGCTATCAGCATGGTTGCTACCGGCATGGTCGCTGCTGGCATGGCTGCTTTCTGTGTGGTCACTATCGGCATGGCAATTCTCATATAAGCCACATAAATATGGCAAAGAGGATCTCGGCGCTTATCTGACTGCTCCTCTATCCTCTAATCCCAGCTCGTCATCATGAAGCCCTGAGTTCCCACCTTCGAGAAGTCGACACTGATATCTGCATCTTTGAAGCCGATCTCCGATCCATCAGCAGTTGGATCATAAGCGCCGTTGAAACCTCCCCAGGCCCTGAAGTCGCCGGACATAGTGGTCAATGCCCCAGGAGCCATAAGCTTCTCGAAGCCCACTGTGGCCTCCGTTCCCATATTCGCCCCGGAGAAACGGGAGTCGTCATTCGCCCAGATGCTGATAGAGGGATACGCGGTGGGATTGGCCCAGTCGTAATAGGTATACGCACTATCCTTGCCCAGCCCCACCTGGGCGTAATTGCTTCCCCAGAACTGCACATAATTGAACAATCCAGAGAAGGCCATGTTCTGGCCAGATGTGGCCGAGGCGAAGCTCATCACCTCTCCCGGGGTCTGAAGGTCGGACGATCTGGAGCCCAGCTTGGCGCTGCCATACTGGGTGAGAACATCGCTGGTATCCACTGATTGACCCTGATAGAAGATCTGATCGGAATAGGCGCCTGATGCATAGTTGCCGACGTCTGCACCGGAATATCCATACGGTCCATACTCATAGAAGTGTGCTGAAGACTGAACACCGCTAAGCCACTGTAAATTCTCCCCGGCCTGGGTGTCAATTGTCTTTTTAAACTGATAGTTCAGATAATTTGTCTCTTCCCAGGCGCCAGATATTCCAGTGACCGCCAGGGCTACCAATATGATCATCATCCTCATAACCTGCCACCTCTTATCTTTTTTCATCCTTGAAAGCCGGCCACTTTTTCCGGGCTCAGGGATGATTTCAAAGCATAGTAATATTACTCCCCAATATATATAAGAATAATGCATGATACACGCATTCATAAAAATTCATCAGGATCGAATTATATGTAATAGCTCATGGATCAGGGCGGCAGCAGTCCAGCCATCCCCGGTCATCATCCGGTCTCATTATCCAGTCACCCATATTCAGCCTCATGGTGATGTTCTGCTGGCCGCTGTAATCCTCTATAATCCTGCTTTCGCCCTCATTCGATCGATCGGCTCTTCCTATATCGAAATGGGTATTTCTTCCGACAGAGCCATGCTTGAGCATAAAGAGGGTTGATCGGTTGCCCTTCTGATCGATATCGACCCCGTGAGCTGTCAGATTGGCAGATATAAGAGTGCGATTAAGAGCCGTCTGGTAGAGGCTCTCTCTGTACAGCTCCCATGATTCCATGCAGTTTTTGACATAATCGCCATTATTCTCATACGACTCCCTCACACTCATCCCCGGGCCGGAGTAAAGAATTCTCTTTCGATTGCCAAAGAAGGCCTTCCATTTCTCATCCACTTCAATGGCCCCATACTCGGAAATGGCCACCTTCTGGGATTCATTGAAATTCGGATCGCTGCCGGAATACAGGACATTGCTCTGCAGCCTGGCTGCAATCTGCACCGGCCCCTCGCCCAGGCGCAGAGCCAGTTGATCTGCATAGCCAATTCTGCCTGACCGGGGGGAGGAGGAGACTTCATGGGCCCTGATTCCAGCAAATCCCTCTATGCTGCTGAATCTGGAGAAGTTTCCAAACCCATCGACAAGGCCTGCAGAATTGAATCTCATCTCCTGGATTGAGCGGTGAATCTCCAGGGAGGAGTCATTCACCCGGACAGAGATGTCGTAGCCCATGATCCCGTTTGCTGATGGAATGAGCAGGAGAATAATAAAGACAATAATAAGCATAATAATAAGCATAATGAGCACAGCCAGTAGTTGCCCTCCCCCCCACAGCCTCATCCGCTCACCCACCCCCTTATCTCAATTCATCTCTATGGAAAATACAGGCGTTCATGCTCACTGGTATCAGAGCAGCATACTATTATGGCGCCATAATCGACTGTATATGAAGACATATATATTACTTTTGAATGCTGCCTGTAAAATCCAGGAGAGAACTGCACAAATCCAGGACAGGACCGAAATCTTTTTATGCTAATACATAATAATTAATAATGATAGATTTTGAATGTGTGTCAGACGGAGGATGATGAAGATGCCTGTGCTGGAAGATCTCTCGCGCCAAAAGGCTGCTCTGCTTAAACGCAAATCAGTGCTGCTAAAGCAACTGGAGCGGTGCATGGCTGAGACTGAGGAGATAGATCGAAAGATATCTGTGATAGAGAGCTGTGAGCTGGAATATGATCTGCATAAGAGCATAGAACTGATTGCTGCCGAGCGGCGCATACCCAATGCCCTCCAGGCAGTATGAGGATGGAATATCGGCCATATGGGGCACAGAAAGCAACTTATGAAAACAAATCGATGAGATATCGATGCGATCGTAGCCTGCGATCGCATACCTCCTACCGCAGGTTATATTTCCCTGGCGCCAAATGCTCTTTTTTAAGATTAAGCTCGATGAGGCATGAAGATGGGACCGTCTGCTGGCAAAGTTGTATTGATAAGCCTATTTTTAGTCGTGGGAATGCTGGTGCCAGGGATTATATGGCAGCCGAATGAATCCCTTGCCCCCTGGGGCGTCAAGGAGAGCGATTTTCCTCAAAACGGCAGCTCAGAGGAGAGGATGGCCTTCCTGCTCAATTATGCTATACTGGCCCCATCCATCTACAACACCCAGCCCTGGAGGTTCGATATCTCCTCTGATGAGATCATGATTCTTGCTGATGAGTCCAGGTGGCTTAAGGCTGCTGACAGCAATAAAAGGGAGATGTATTCCAGCATTGGTGGAGCTATTGAGAATCTGATCATCGCTGCTGACCACTTCGGCTACAGCAGCACTATCAGCTACTTCCCCAAACCAGTCTCATCAGCATCGAATGCTTATCAGTCCAATGATATCGTCGCCAGAGTCTCATTGCAGCCCGGCGCCATGCCATCAGCAGACCCCCGCCTCTTCTCTGCCATCACCCCGGACGGGATGAACGCCAGCCAGAAGAGAACTGAGAGCCCCATTGAGCAAGAAAGCATCAGTAGACGCACTGAAGAGATTGCAGCTGCCATCAGAGCCCTCAACACCGACCCGGACATCAGCATCATCCTACTGGACGACCCCAAGGCCAAGGAGAGGCTCTTGAGCCTGACTGAGGCTGCCGACAGGGCGCTATACTCCAATATCACCTTCAAGAGCGAGCTGGGCCATTGGCTCTCGCGGGGTGGTATGGGGCCGGCAGGAGTTCAGGCCAAGATTGCGCAGGCAAAGGTGGCCTTCTTGGATAGCATTCCCGACCGGATAGAGGCGGACACCGAGATCATAAACAACTCCCCCTTTCTGGGAATCATCGCCAGCAAAAGGTATGATCGAGAATCCCAGGTCAGAGCAGGCAGGCTCCTGGAACGCATATCTTTACTGAGCAGCCACTATGGGCTTGGCCTGGAGCCGATGAGCCAGGCACTGCAATGGACGGAGACGGAATCGAGGGCATCTGGCCTGCTGGCCGGGGAGGCCTGGGAGGGCGAGGAGACCGAGGAGGACAGAGCAGCAGATGGATCGATCCTCTATATCTTCTGCCTGAAGGCTGGCACCAGAGAGCCGACCCCCAGAAGACCGCTGGAAGAGGCCCTGGTTTAGGCGGGCGAAAAGGGAAAAATAAGAGAAATAGTGGAGAGCGAGAACGGTCAGAGCCTGCCTATTTCAGCCCCCGGAAACAATCCTCCAGGTGTCCTCTGTCCATTCTCTTTGTGATCAGGCTCACCACAACTGTGACAAGCGCTGCCAGTGGCAGGGCAACCATAATCGGGTCCACCACCGGCCAGGGCATATCCGCCACCAGCAGGTCCCGGCCCAGGAGCATTTTGCTTATTCCCAGTGGCACTGCCTCTGCTTTGTGGATGAACAGATACCATAAGATGGTTACAAATGTTCCTGTCAACAGGCCGGCGATAGCTCCTGCTTTAGTGGCCCTCTTCCAGTACAGAGCAGTGGTATACATGGGAAGGAATGCAGATGCGCATAGGCCGAAGAAGATTGCAGTGCCCCGAGCGATTATATTGTCTGGAAGGATATATCCGAGTATGACAGCGATCACCATGGCCAGAATTATGCCTGCCCTGGTGACCATGATGGAGCTGCCCCCTCTCTTCTGGCTTATCGTCTCATATACATCCCTGCCAATGGCGCTTCCCTGGGTATGGAACTGCGAGCTGGAGGTGGACATCGCTGCTGCCAGGAGGGTGAGCATGAAGATATAGACGAACCACTCCGGCATCGCCGCATTGATATAAACGGGTATTATGCTATCGGCATTCCCGCCGGCAACCTTAATGGCTATATCGCCCTGGGTCTGGAGGAAGAAGACATTGGAGAGGGCCCCCACAGTGAAGGCGACCCCGGTCATAAAGAGGATGAATATCCCTCCAATCAGAACCCCCCGGTTAAGCTCCCGGCTGGATTTGACAGTCATGAACCGAACAGCAAGCTGTGGCATGGCCAGGACTCCTATTCCCACCCCTAAGACTATGGTGGAGACCAGCGTCCACCACCAACTGCTGCCCGAGACGGGCATCTCTGTCCAGCCTTTATGTCCCATCTGGGCGAGATTGCCGGGAACAAGATGGGCCATGTCTGTGAGAGACTGGTGAGAGATGGTTATTCCTCCCAGATGGGAGTAGGTCATCAACAGGAGGAAGGCCATGCCGATGAACATGATGGTGCCCTGAAAGGCATCGGTGTACATGACCCCCCGAAGCCCTCCCCAGACAACATAAGCAGCGATTATAACTGAGTATATCAGCAATGCCACATCAAAGTCTATGGCCAGAGTGGTCTCCATGAATCTTGCTGCCCCTATCAGGACCACTGAGGCATAAAGGGGCATTCCAAGAAAGATCACCAGGCCGCTGAAGTACTGGATGAATTTGCTGTCGAATCTCCTCCCGAGCAGCTCAGGAAAGGTCATGGCATTGAGGTTATGCCCCATCTTTCTGGTTCTTTTGCCATAGAAGACAAAGGCTATGAATATTCCCACAAATATATTGAAGAATGTAAGCCAGAGCAGACCCATACCGAAAAGCCCTGCATTTCCGCCAAATCCCACTATGGCCGAGGTGCTGATAAATGTCGCACCATAGCTCATGGCCATGATATAGGGATGGGCCTTCCTGCCTGCTACAAGGTAGCCCTCTGTGTCTTTAGTACCCTTCCATCCACGATAGCCGAGATAAAGAGTGATCAGAAGGTATATCAATATGATGACATTGAATAGAAGTAGATTCATCCTTATCACAACCCCAGCTCTTTCTCCTCCATCTCCTCCTCTTTCGATTCCCAGGCAGCCTCCTCTAAGATCTCCTGTGCCTCAAGCTCACTGCCCCGATTCCAGTTGACAATGCCGTAAATCACGCATAAGAGTGTGCTTAGTATACAGAGGATATAGACGCCCCAGATCCAAGGATCCTCAATGCCGAGCATGCTTAACACCAACCCCATTGCTGCAGCATATCTCTACACGCCGCAGATCAATGCAGTGAATCATATCTCCGTCTGGTTCTTCTGGTTGCCCAATCAGCCCTTAGAATGGCAAGGGCTTTTTGTGGCACGTGATAGCATGTAGCAAGTTCAAGCTATAAGGATGTCGGTCAGGATTATACATTATGTTTTTTTTCCATGCATTGTATAGATTATCTAAATTGTATATTTATATCAATAATTCCGAGACTGCCCTGGGTGGAAGATTGAGGATCTTCACTGTAATATCCACAAAAAGGTCCTCTTGCTGCTGCCGGTCCATTCCAAAACTGTCATCCATATTGAGCCGTTCCATCTCCAAAGCTATGAGCCTGACCTGCGTCTTAGCGATCTTATGGCGCTGGCCTAGATCTGCAATCAGATTCATAAAATATCCTATGCTTCGCGGCCTTTCAGAGGATAGATTTTTGACCAGTCCGCATTTGGTGCAGTAGGAGTGGGGCTTGAGTCCCCGTTCTCTTCCCTCGAAGTAGTACGGCAGCCAGATCTTCTCTTTGCTGCCAGATAGCTTATGTTCGCAGGTGGGCATCTGACTCTACGTCCTTTGAATTAAAGATAAGCAGGCAGAAGTTTAAGTACTTTTTGACCAGAACAGATCAATTTTTTAAAATACATTAATAATATTTTATTTAAGCTTAAAGGTAAACAGATGTAGAAAATTGACCTTTATGCCATCGAAAGTTTTAAGCATCAGCATGATAAAAACCCCAAGGGTGATTCTATTGCATTTGATATCAAGAATTAGCATCTTGCTTTTGGCCATTTCCATCCTGGCCAGCCTCGCAACTGCAGCAGAAGAGAAAGGAGCGTATACAATAGATCTGAGCAGCAACGAGAGCCTGGGATTGTATATGGTAAATCAGACGGGATTTACCCTTTACTACTTCATAGGCGATCCAGGAGATGGCAGCAGCACCTGTTATGACGATTGCCTTGAGTTTTGGCCTGTCTTCTATGCCGAAAATATCACCCTGCCAGAATCTCTGAACTCCTCAGACTTCGCTCCTGCCATAAGGAAGGATGGGTTGAATCAGACCGCCTACAAGGGATGGCCTCTGTACCTTTATTATGAGGATTCCGCCCCCGGAGACCTCAAGGGTCATGGAAAGGATGGCGTCTGGTTTGTGCTCAGTCTGGATGATTTTATAATCATAGAAGCCTGAAGATACTCATTCTTCAGCCCTCTTTTTTTCCCAACTCCTCAGCATACCTCAGATAATTGCAGACCGGATCTCCGATGGGAATGATCCTGCCCTGCACCCTGCCTTCTTTGATCTCAATCTCAGCCAGCGAGGGAGCAGACATCCGGGGAAGAGTGGTGCTGCCAGGAGAGATGAGGAGCCTATTGCCCCTCTCTATGATGGGGCGGTGGATATGTCCGAATACCAGGACATCGCAATCCATCTCCCTGGCCATCATCTCCGCCCCAAGCAGATCGGAGCTGTGTGAGGCCCTGTGAACAAGGCCGATCCTCACCCCCTCCACATCCAGCACCTCCCTCTCCGGCAAGAGGCTCTTGAGCTGGGGCGAGTCCGAGTCTCCCCTCACTGCCACCAGCCTTCCTAGACTCTTCAGGTCAGAGTAGGCCTGAAGGGAGACGAAGTCTCCGGCATGAAGGATGATGTCCGCCTCCCTTGCCAGTGCCACCACCGCCACAGGCAGGCGGTCGCCATTCATCAGGTGGGTATCTGAGAGAGCTATTATCCTGGTCATTCAAATCACAGCATCTATCACAGCATCTTGGAGAAGGTATATCGGGAGAGCTATCCCCTGCCGCTCAAACGTGCATCCGCCTCATGCCAGCCTCTACTATGCCCAGGAACTCCGCCCCCACTGCCACTACGCTGTTGGTGAATATTGAGGCATTGATCTCAAAGATGGGATACCTGAACTTGGTATAGTCTGACATAAGCCAGGTGGTAGAGGAGGAGTCGCCGCTGAAGAGGTTTTGGTATTCCTCCTTCACTGGCACCACAGCGATATCCCTGTCTCTTTTGCAATTTTTCAGTATGGAGGCCAGGCGGGATGAGGGATTGGCAGTTATAGGCATGACATCAGCTCCCTTTGCCAGGGCCATATTCGTCCCCTCCAGAGTCTCATAAGTGTTACCGGTTCCGGTAATTGGTATGTAGACATCCCCTATCTGAAAGCTGGGGGTATTGAAATCCCTCTCCCAATAGCTGATCTTATTGAGATGGGTGAACCTCATCTCAAAGGCCCTCGCCACCAGGCCCGATCTGCCCACTCCGCCGATGATATATCTTCCGCTGCGGGGCAGGAGCCTGATCAGCCACTCCTCCAGATGCTGGGGGTCCATGCCGGAGATGAGCCTGGCATTCTCTATCAGATCCATGATTATGGATTGATACTCCGGGCAGCTTGTATCGCAGATACCCTTGAGCCGGCATTGAATATCTGCGAAAAGGGCATTCAAGAAGGCCAGAACCTCCAGCTCGAACTCCGTGCCCAGAGGGGATAGCCTGGAACGCGTATCCTTCTCTGTAGCATGCTTCGTCCTGGCCTTGATCACCAAGACCTCCCCTCTCTCATATTCGCTCACCATCTTGTAGGCGGTTCCTCTTTCATTGGCGGTGATGAGCTTGATGTCCCCGCCGCGAGTGATAAAATCGCTTATATATTTATTAACCGATTGTGTCTCCCCAGAGCCCGATATGGCAATGCCCAGGTTCATCCCCCTGCGGTAGTGCCTCTGAACAGGGTCCTCCAGGGTGAAGGGAAAAACGTTCTCAAAATGGTTCTGGATGAGCTGCATGAAGCTGTAAAGGGCAAGAGCTGACCGCCCCGCCGCAAGGCCGTAGACGAATTTGTTCTCTGGCGAAGGCTGGAGGAAGTCCACCATGGACTCGGAGAACGCTGCCACGCTGGGCATATCCAGATGCAGCAGCTTCTCCAGAAAGCTGCATTGCAGATCAGTGGATTCGTGGAAGGTTTTTATCGGTTCTGACATAACGGCCCTCTGTGAAGCCGGGAAAAGATAAGCCTTCTGGGCCGGATAACGCCCTCGCGACTCCCCTCCCAGTTCCCCTTATAATTCCCTTCACAGTGCTCTTTTGCAGTGCTCTTCGCCGGGGGGGGGGCTGCAGGCCATCTTGGCCTTCTAGCTCACTATCTCATCCAGCAGCCCCAGTTCATTCGCCTGCTTTATCTCCTGGGCAATGCGCCGGCCATTGGATAGCTCCGGCTCAACCAAATCGGAGTAAGGAGAGCCGTTGATATAGAGATTGGTTCCAGCGACTATCCTGGCTGATATCTCAAAGACCTTGAACTCCAGCTCATCGGTCACTATGGTCTCCAGGCTGAAGGCACCGATCATTCCCCCGAAAAGATCGAGGCTGGTCTCCACCACCCGCTCCCCCAGCTCAAAGGCTCGAGGGAGAAGGGACTCGCGAAGCACTAAGGGCAGGTTGCCGGTGACCACAAAGCTGGGATAGATGCCCGCCTCGGCCAGCTCTTGCATGCTGCCGATGCGGAATATCTCGTCGGCATTCGACTCCACCCTCCGGTCTATGCCCAGCATCTCCAGTGACCCCTTGCTCAGCCTGTATCCCTCCTGCTTAATGGGCGAGTAGAAGAAATGGATATAGTATCTGGTGCCCAGAATGAACTCCTGGATGGTGTACTTATCCTGGCTGCTCATCTTGCTCTGCAGCTCTTCTTTGGTCTTGGCTATGAAAAACCCCCGCCCACCCTTGGCTCCATGATACTTGACCATCACCGGGCGGTCGATATCATCTGCCTTCTCAAACCGCATGGGCACATTGACTCCCGCCCTCAGCATCCACTCCCTTTCCATCTCCCTGTCGCTCTCCCAGGCCAGGACGCGACGGTTGCCGAATGTGGGCACTGCCAGGGACTCGAAGCGTTCAATCCCCAGATATTCGACCAGTGACCCGTGAGGGATTACAATGGCGTTCTCTGCGACAAGGTCATCAGCATAGTCCAGCAGGGCCTTATAGCTCTCAATGCAGGCGAACCTGTCAGGCTTGGCTAAGGGAAAGGCATCATAGAACCGGGGTGGCTGGCCGATGCAGATGCCCAGGGTCTTGAATCCTTCCTGGCGGGCGCCATGAAAGATTTGCAGGCTGCTGTGCGAGCAGATGGTGGCTATAGTGATATTTTTCTTATCGTATCCCTTCAGTATCTCCGAAATCTCCTCTTTAGAAATCATGATGATATCCCTTTGAATTATGATCTTTGAAATATCTGGGTTGGCTCAAAGGTAGATAAGCCCTTCGGAGAGAGCAAGGTGCACAGATAGGATGGATGAAGATAGGATGGATGAAGATTGGAACACAAAGAGAGATTGAGGGCGAGCCACAGAATCAAACCCATTTAAATTAAAATGATTTGTATCCCTTTTCCGGATCGACGAGCTTAAAAGTTTCAACGAAGGTAATGGCATATCATGCTACAGCGGAACAGGAGAGAGACAAAGGAGACATGCATCGATGTGTCCTTGGAGACTGAAGGGTCGGGTCGCATTGATATCAGGACAGGGATTGAGCTCTTGGATATGATCTTGACCAACATGGGAAAAGGGGCATCCTTCGATCTGAAGATCAGGGCCAGAGGAGATTTTCAGACCGGAGACCATCATACAATTGAGGATACGGGGATAACCCTGGGGAGGGCAATCGCCCAGGCGATAAAAAGTGGTATTGGGAGTTCAACTGTGCCCTCGGGCCAGTCCCTGGCGGCGGCAGCAGTGCGCTTCGGAGAGCCCGGATACCGGGGGGAGTTCAGCCTTGAGAGCGAGAGCTTTGGGGGCATGACCCTGGAGAACCTCAGCCACTTCCTCCGTGCCCTGGCCTACAGTGGTGGGTTCACTCTGATAGTGAGAGCTGATGGCGGGGATGACAGCAGCAAGATCGAGGGCATGAGCATCGCTCTGGGCAGAGCGATTAAGAGGGCCCTGAAAGACTCCGGAAAATAAAAGGCCAAAGAGCAAATGAAATAATCAGAAATCAAGAGGGCCTGCCCCACTGCCCTTGCCTAGCCCCTGCGCCTCAGATGGAGTGCAAGGGCCAGGGACACTGTGATAAGAGATACGGCATAACCCGGGGCATTGCTCTTCTTTGTCTCATCTGCAGTGCTCTTTGGGGGAAGTACGGTTATGGTGCCATTGGTGATATCCTCCGGCTCAAAGCCAATCCATCCAGTTGCATTGATATCGACACTCGAATTTGACCCAACCGCTCTGAAGCTCAATTCCGCCTTGCTGCAGTTGGCAGGGAAGTTGATCTTGATCCTTCCCTCGCCCCTCTCAAGCTGCCCTCGATCAAGCTGTGCCCCATCAAGCTGCCAGGTGGGGCTGCAATTGCCAGATATATCAAGAGCCCGAGCAATGGTGGAATTATATCTCAAATCGATCGCTCTTTCCATTCCGGAAGATGGGACCTCCACTGGAATGGAGACGGTCTCGCCGGGCAGGGCCTCTGCCGAACCCAGATATATGTCGCGCATGGGAGCGGGAGTGACATTGAAGTACTCTCCCGTCACCTGCATGGCATTGACAGCATTCTCTATCCTCGCCCTTAGCTCATACCGACCGGGATCTGCTCCAGCTTCCCTTGCATGGGGCTCAAGAGCGGCAATCGTCCCCTGCAAGGTATGATTCTCGTTGCTGGGGTTCAATCTGCCATTTACAATATCCTGGAAGCGCAGAGTGCTGACCCCTGGCTCAATCTTTATAAACTGCCTCCTGAGGGTATCATTGGCGATCATTGTATCATAATCCGAGGCGACCTTCAGCTTCTGATACTCGCTCCTGGATACATAATAGATGGAGTTGCTGTCCAGTATCCTGCCGATCCTCCCTGTCGAGTTGAAGTACACTCCCACCTGCTCTTCGGGAGAGGACTGGTTCAAACGCAGCAATGCTGGTACCAGATTATCCCCCATATCCATGATCTGGCTGTTGTCATCGCTGAGACGAAGGACGGTGGCATTCCAGGTCCACTCAAAGAGCCAGAACTCACCCGACCCCCGGCCGAGATTTGTGATATCCCTGGAAAACACCGTTCGGTTTGAGGAGTCCACAATCTCCACATTAACCCGTCTTATCTCCGCTGCCTGCTCGAACATGGAGATATTCACGGGAGTGTTCGAGGTTATGTTATCTGGGATGCTTATCGATGGAGCACCTGGAGCTGGAACAACATACTGCTCGTTATAGAGATAGTATCGCAGTGTATCGTTGTCCGCCACCCGGATGTTCATCATTGGGGCAATGTAGATCTTGGAATTACGGTTCAGATGGATGTATTCATCATTGACCATGATTATGCCATAAGGATAGATCCCCGCAATCTGCATCTTGCCAATTCCATCGCCTCTCTCCACTGGAATCAGATATTGATCAGATATCTGGAAGATGGCATCGATGGTGGCGAAGCCCTTCGTCCCGTTGGTGAATACATTATCGACATGAACCATCAACACCGGCAGATCATCCACATCACCCAAATCCTTCTTATAGATATATGTGGAGTTGGGTTTGACCACTGAGCTCTCTATGAACCTTCCATCCTTTGAAAGCTCAAAAAATATGCTGTCATTGCTCACGTCATGAATGCGAATCTCATATCCCTCCTGGAGGGTGTAGTTGCCAGCAGGTGTCATTCCTTGCAGCTTTGTATCCCAGAGGACCTTTCCCAGATACTCCTGCTCCAGCAGGCTTTTCTTTGCCTTTGTGCCGGTTCCACTGCTATCGTATCCAGCAAACCACTGCACACCTAAGAAATTAATCACATAGTATTCTCCCCAGGGCTCGAAATCAAATTCTCTGGGTTCTAACATCGTTGTGTATTGAAAGCCTTTCTGAAAAACGGTATTGTTTTCTTTGAAGATGATTGGATTAGTGGGTGGAGAGACCATCCGACCGTCGACAGAGTATAAAACCAGGGCCTCATTTCCCAGCATATCTTTTGGATCAAAGAAGAAACCGCTGTAGTTCGCGGCATTCCATCTGGCCAGGGCGGTTGAGTCATAGCTAGCTGTCTTCACCGGGAAGAAGCTGTCGCCGCTGAATGTTGGACCCCTTATCTCATGAACCCCATAGTCGTCGATTATGCCCAGTGGATAGTAGATCAGCTCTGGCTGATCAAGGACAATCAGCAGGAGAGGGGGAATCAAGCGGATACTGCTGTCTCTTTTAAGGTTCAGCTCGATGTCATTTCTGAACTCGATCCCATCCTCTGAGAGATCATCCAGCTTCATAATGCCCAGGACTCCTCCCTCGACGAGCTTGGCAATCGGGCTGTCGCTTATCTGGAAGACACCGTCCACTGAGACGAATCCTCCATCATCGCCTCCCATGGAGTTGGCCAGATGCGCCAGAATCACCGGGACATCGTTTACCTTATAGACGAAGGTGTCGCCGATGCTCACCACAGATCCGTAGACGGGCTTTCCATCCTTCAGGAGGATGAAGTTCACCACTCCGTTCTTCTTCGAGGCCCCGGCAGCGAGCAAAGAGTAGCCCTGAGCGAGAGGAAGGGTATCATTGGAGGTCAGGGTGTACTCTTCATCCTCATCTCTGAGTATCTCTCGCAGCTCTCCTCTGGCCAATGAGCTGACCTCTTCTGTAAAAGAGCTCTCGGGATAGCTGGCCAGATAGGGTTTTCCCATGAGGCCTACCACCCCGTAGCTCCCCCAGGGGGCGTATTCAAACTGCTTTGACCATGTACGAGAGGAGTAGATTATGCTGCCCTTCTTTGCCCTTCTTCCCTCCAGATCTTTTATCAGCAGTTCTTCTCCCCCTGAGTTCTTATCCAGATCGTAGTAGAACCAGCCGAAGTCATCCGCCCTCCAGATGGCATTGCCATCGGCGAGATGGCCCCGGACTGTGGCTACCTCTATTGCATCCTGTGCAATTGCCCCGGAGAGAAGCCCCAGATGCATAACAGTGATGGTCAATGCCATCACCAGAACGATTCTGATTATCACCATTCACCTCTTTGTAGATCCATGATGGATATGCATACTCGAATAATGCCCAGATGAGCTATGCCACGATAGGTCATGCCACGATAGGTAATGCCACGATAGACTATACCGTGATCGACTGTACCATGACAGGCTATGCTTGGATACCTGGATAAGCTGTATATCCTAGGGCAGACCATGAGTGTAGCGGAGTTAGATGTCATCTATTAAACACGTTGCGATATATGGCAAAGGCGGTATCGGCAAGTCGTGCACGGCCTCGAATATCGCCGCCGCCTGTGCCGAGGAAGGCCACAAAGTCCTGGTTGTGGGCTGCGATCCGAAGAGCGATTCGAGCATCACCCTCGTAGGCAGGAGAATCCCCACGATGATGGACCTCATCCTCAAAGGAGGGGAGATCAAAGAGGAGGATGTGATCCATGAAGGATACAAGGGGGTCAGATGCATCGAAGTAGGAGGCCCCGAGCCAGGCGTGGGATGCGCAGGACGGGGCATAATCGTTGCCATCGATTTTCTGCGCAAGGTATCAAAAGCGATGGAGCAGGTGGACCTGGTGCTCTATGATGTACCAGGGGACATCGTCTGCGGGGGATTCTCTGCCCCCATCAGGAAAGGGCTGGTGAGCCAGGCCTATATCATAACCTCTGGCGAGTACATGCCCCTATATGCCGGGAACAATATCAGTAAAGGCCTTAGAAGATTGAACACCCCTCTGGCCGGAGTGATCTGCAACTCCCGCGAGTCGACGGGGGAGAGGGAGGGAGAGATAGTGGCCCAGTTCGCCCGCGAATTGAACAGCCGGATGGTGGCCTTCATTCCCAAGGATCCAATAGTGCAGCAGTGCGAGAGGAGGGCAGTGACTGTGATCGAGGGAGCGCCCGGATCGAGGATGGCTGATGTCTACCGGGCTGTGGCAAGGGAGATCATGTCCGGGGGGGAGGCCAAGATTCCTGAGCCGCTAAGCGATGAGAGGCTGATGGAGCTATCTAGAGATCTGGGGTCAGAGGAGTGAAGGGGAAGGAGAGGGGCTTTCAGTGAGAATGGAGATGAGGGCAGACTGTCCGCGCATCCTCCTGGCAGGGGATAGAAGCTCCAGCGGCAAGACGACAATAGTGGCGGGGCTGCTCTCTGCCCTGCGAGACAGGGGTCTGGAGGTTCAGCCATTCAAGGTGGCCATGGACTACATCGATCCCAGCTATCATACCTGGATCACCGGCAGAAGCTGCCGCAACCTGGATGGCTATCTGATGAAGGAGGCTGCCGTCCGCGAGATCTATGCCCATGCTGCTCAGGGGGCAGATGTGGCTGTGATCGAGGGGGTGCGGGGGCTTTATGAGGGATATGATGGGGATCTGGGCTCGACCGCCCAGATCGCCAAGATGCTGCAAATGCCGGTCATCCTCGTGGTGGATGCACGCAGCATAACCCGCAGTTGTGCTGCTTTGGTGAAGGGGTACATGGACTACGATCCTGCCGTCAATCTCCGGGGGGTGATACTGAACAAGGTGGGCTCGGCCAGGCATGCTGATAAGGCGGTAAAGGAGATCGAGCGCTATGCAAAGGTGGAGGTGGTGGGCACCATCCGGCGCAATGAGGAGATGTACCTGGCCATGCGCCATCTGGGGCTGGTGCCGGTGCTGGAGGGGAAGACCCGCCACGAGGGCTTCAAAGAGAGGGTGGACAGGATCAGGCAGATTGTGGAGGAGGGGCTGGACCTGGATAGAATACAGGAGATAGCTCGCGAGGCTGAGCCCCTTCCCGGGATCGAGCCGGAGCTCTACCTGAAAAACGATTCCGGACGGGGCCTTTCCATAGGAGTGGCCCAGGATGAGGCCTTCAACTTCTATTACCGGGACAACCTGGAGCTGATGGAGCTGGCAGGAGCAAGGGTCGTTCCCTTCAGCCCGGTGCATGACAGCTCTCTGCCTGAGGTGGATGGGATCTACATCGGTGGAGGCTATCCAGAGATCTATGCTCGCGAGCTCTCCGAGAACAAAAGCTTCCTGCATTCATTGCAGAGGGCGCACCAAAGGGATATTCCCATCTTTGGGGAGTGCGGGGGGATGCTGTACCTGAGTGAGGAGATAGAATGGGATGAAGAGTCTAATCAGATGGCGGGCCTGATTCCTGGAAGGGCAAAAAGAGGAAGCAAGCGAATAGTCAGTTATGTGCACGGCCATCTGGCAAGAGGCTCGATCCTGGGGGAGGAGGGCGAGTATATCATGGGCCATGAGTTTCACCATTCAGAGATGCAGATCGACCAGGGGGCAGATGTGCAGTATGCCATCCGGCTGGAGAGGGGCACGGGGATCACCAATGGCTGGGATGGCATTCAAACGGGAAATCTGCTGGCCTGCTACTCTCATATTCACAGTGCATCATATCGTGGCTTTCCAGCCCACTTCCTCCGCGCCTGCCGGGACCTGCGGCAGTGACCCACTACGGGAATAAATGAGGCTGAGCGGATGCGATCTCCTGCGGGAGTTGATGAGGCCGGATAGATGTGATTGAGGCCGGGCGGATGTGCACTTGACGCTCAGGTATTTATTTAATGCGGACATCTATTAGCACCAAGGTGAATTATCATGGTGAAAATGCCAGCCGATGTAAAAGAAACCCTGGAGAAGCAGAAGCCCGTGCCCATTGCCACTGCCAGCAGATCGGGGATCCCGAATGTAGTATTTGTAGGGCTGCTCAAGATCATAGATGATGAGACACTGATGATCGCGGACAATTTCTTCTACAAGACAGCGCAGAACCTGGAGGAGAACCCCAAGATATCCATCCTCTGCTATAATAGCGAGAGCAAGAAGTCCTTCCAGATCAAGGGCAATGTCACCCTCTGCAAGGATGGGGCGGACTTTGATGCCATGAGGGCCTGGGTGCACGGGGTCAACAACAAGCTACCGGCCAAGGCCTGCGTCATGGTCAAGATCACTGAGATCTACAATGCCATGTGGGGGCCGGCAGCAGGGAAACAGATAGCTTGAAGGCCATCGGGAACCGGAGGACTATCAGGGACTGGAGGAGCATCAGGGGCTGGAGGGCCGTCAGGAACTGGAGGATTATCAGAAAAATGATGGGCCATCTATGCCCATCGCCGCTCATTTTCAGTGCCGGTCTCTCATCAGCGGCACATACTCCACCCCTGGTCGGCTCCTGCCCATCTCCATACGATACAGCTCCATCAGGGAGTAGACCTCCTCTGGCACATTGATCTCTACGCACTCACCCAGTAGATCTCGGGCATCCTCCGCCATGAAGGGGTGGTCATGGGTATACTTTCCCGAGACAAACTCCTCTATAATCCTGTCCCGCCTGGCGGCATCATTGAATTTGCCGTCCAGAATCTTTTGCAGGAGCTCTCTCATCTGGGCCAGGGCCTTTCTCGCCTCCTCGACGTAGACCAGAGTCTTATCATCCATCTCATCGATCTTCTTCTTCTCTGCTACCGCCAGGAGGGATGTGGCCGGGTAGCTGCCCTGGGCGTCGCCCAGTTGAGGATCGACCGGCCCGAGGGCGGCATGGGGGTCCATGACGATCTTATCGGCAGCAAAGGCGATGAGCGTCCCCCCGCTCATGGCATAATGGGGCACGATCACCGTTTTTCTGGCAGGGTGGGACTTCAGAGCCATGGCGATCTGGGTGGCGGCCAGGGCCAGGCCACCGGGAGTATGAAGGATGATGTCAATGGGCACATCCTTCTGCGCCCGGCGGATGGCTCTCAGGACCTTCTCGCTGTCCTCGATATCGATATACCGGGCAAGGGGAATGCCAAGGAAGCTGATCGTCTCCTGGCGGTGGATGAGGGTTATAACCTGGGTGCCCCTGGATTTGCCCAGACGGGCCAGGACGCGCTTTCTTTCCGCCTGCAGATAGTTTTTCTGCAGCATCGGAACCAAAAAGAGCAGTATGAATATTATGAACCAGGCATTGCTGAGCAGGGAGTTGAAGACATCTGTGCCGGTCTGAGCTAAAGTCGGATCCATCATTATCTATAATCAATTAACCCGGATCGTATTTAAGCTAAATCTTATGCCCTATGGCAAAGCGCCTCATCACCTTGTCGATCTGGATTCTGACAGCGTCGCCTACCTTGGTATCGGCCACGAAGATCACAAATCCCTCCACTCTGGCAATGCCGTCGCCTTCGCGAGCTATGTCCTCGATCTTGACATCATACTCTCCATCCACCTCTACTGGAGCAGGAGGGCTCATAGAGGACCGATCTCTATCATAACCTGCCAATTGCATCATCATCCTTCGCGAAAACAAGGAAACTGTTTTGCGCTGGTCTTGGCCTGGACATCCCGCTATTAAATTCTTTTGCTCAATTAGGCCAATCTTTTTCTGCTATAATGTATTCTCTGTTATAATGCATTCCTTAAAAAATATGGAATGGCTGGAAAGGTACAGGGATATGATACCGGACTTCGAGGGCTTCCGGGAGGTGCAGAGCCAGGCTCTCCCCAGCACCTGCCGGATCAACACCCTGAAGATCGATAAGCGCTCCCTGCTAGACCGATTTTGCGAGTCCGGGATTGATTATCAGAGCTTCGCCTGGTATCCCCTGGGCCTGAAGCTGAACCTGGAAGGCCCGGGAAAGCTAGTCGAGAACCTCTTAGGCTACATCCATATCCAAGAGGAGCTATCGATGCTCCCGCCCCTGCTGCTCGACCCCCAGCCCGGCGAGCTGATATTGGACCTTTGCGCCTCTCCGGGCAGCAAGACCTGCCAGATATCTCAGATGATGAAGAACCAGGGAAGGGTGATCGCCAATGAGCCATCTCTGGGAAGGGTGGCTCCACTGCGTTCGAACTGTGATCGTTTGGGGGTCATGAATGTTGCCATCACCCGCTATGACGGGCGCAGGTTTCCCTCCCGCCCCGTCCAGTTCGACCGGGTCCTGGTGGACGCTCCCTGCTCCAGCGAGGGCCGGGAGAGGAGGGGGCCTGGAGTGCTGTGCAAGAGCAGCAGCAAGAGGTCGATGGATCTGCACAGGCTGCAGGTCGACCTGCTCAGGAGTGCCATCCGTCTGGTCAAGCCCGGAGGGATAGTGGTTTACTCCACCTGTACCTATGCTCCAGAGGAGAACGAGCTGGTGGTCGAAAAGGTCCTCGACCTGGCCCGGCTGGAGGAGATATCGATTCCAGGTTTAGCCGCCTGTCCGGGGATAACCGGATGGAGCGGCAAAGACTTAAACCGTGAGCTGTGCAAGACGGCCCGTTATTACCCTCATCTCAATGATACAGGAGGATTCTTTGTCGCCAGACTCGTCAAGAAGCAGGAACATCTTTGAGCCCTTGGACTGCTCCTTTGTGGCAGACCTTTGGGGCGAGCGGTTCGGCATTCCCCCGTCAGCCTTCTCTGGATATGTCTTCTTCAGGAAGGCAAATAGCGTCTGGGCGGCCAACAAGTCCATCCTTCCCCGGCTGAGCTACGAGGCAATTGGAATGCGCATTATGAACCTGAAGGACCGGCCTTGGAAGCCCACCACCAGCGCCCTGCAGCTCTTCGGCCAGTATGCCACAAAGAACCTCATCCACCTGGATTCAACTGATGCCAGGGCCTTCATGGAGGGCAGGACCCTGGCAGTTGAATCGGATGCAAAGTCTGGTTATGTGGTGGTGTTTTATGGAGGAGAGGTGCTTGGATGTGGTCTGTACTCGCGCGGAGTGCTGACAAGCCAGATTCCAAAAGAGCGGAGATTGGCGAGCGCAGAGCACAGCTCAGAAGATCTCTCTCTTCGCTGAATTAGGCCAGCGGTGTGCTACATCCAGATGCTGCTCGATAGGCGACAATTCCATATAGATCGCCCTGCAGTTCTCTGCAGATATTGCCCTTAGGAAGTGTGAGGATCATTGATCGCCTCAGATCTCTTGGAGATGGAAGGGATATGCCCCTCTCCAGATAGCACCGGCAATGATCATGACCTGCTGAAGGGTCTATGGTCAGAGCCGGTGAAGCTATACCGCCTTGCCAATCTGCTGCGCCAGAAGAGCGGCAAGGATGAGGTCTCTTTTGTGATAAATCGAAACATCAACTTCACCAACCAGTGCATTGGAAGCTGCAGGTTCTGCTCCTTTAAGCACAGCAAAAAATTCCGCCTATCAGACCAGGAGATACTCAGCCGGGCGGACGAGGCGGAGGAGCGGGGGGCGACAGAGGTCTGTCTGCAGGGAGGGCTTGCGCCCGGAATGCTCCTGGAGGACTACTGCAGCATCCTGGAGACCATCCACCGCAGCCATCCCCGGCTGCATCTTCATGCCTACTCCCCCATGGAGGTGCTGCACATGTCCCGCAACTCCGACCTGGCGGTGGAGGACTGTCTTAAGGAGCTGAAGAGAAGCGGACTTGGGTCCATGCCCGGCACAGCGGCGGAGATCCTGGTCGACTCCATCCGCCAGGTGATCTGCCCGGAGAAGCTGAAGACCGAAGAGTGGAAGGAGATCATCACCACTGCTCATCACCTCAAGATCCCCTCCACCTCCACCATCCTCTTCGGCCATGTGGAGAGGATGGAAGACCGGCTGGAGCACCTGGAGATCCTGAAGGGGATTCAAAACCAGACCGGAGGCTTCACAGAGATGGTCCTCCTCCCCTTCATCCCGGAGAACAATCCCCTGGGGAAGGCCGTCCGGGGAGCGGATCTACTCGACCGGCTGAAGATGCATGCCCTGGCCAGGGCGGCCCTTTATCCCGCCATCAGCAATATCCAGGCGAGCTGGACCAAGCTGGGGCGGGAGGCGGCAAGGGCGGCCATCATGTGGGGGGCAAACGACCTGGGAGGAACCCTCATGGACGAGAAGATCGCCCGCAATTCTCAGGAGCAGCCGGGCATATCGGCGCAGGAGATGGAAGAGCTGATCGAGAGCTGCGGACGGAAGGCGGTGCAGAGGACGACGCTGTATGAGAGGATCTGACTGAGGCTCAATGCTCAGCTATGTGGGGGATGTGCGGCAGAGGATTTTCCTTTGTGCTTCATTCTATTGTGGCGAGGTCTAAATATCCCGGTTTCACCACAGAGAGGCAGGGGCACAGAGACGGATGAGAGATTGTGACCACAGGCTATCTGCAGAAAATATCGAAGAGCCCCAAACGATCACCCTGCCCGGCTCCTGGCCGCCTTCTGCACGCTCTGATCGGGATCCGCGGCCAGCCTCTTCAGAGTCTCTGAGGGCGTATTGGGATTTTTTGCCACCGCCTCCCTCACCACCCAGGACCAATGGCCTGCCAGCTCATCCAGGATCCTTCCATCAAGCCTGGGATTGCGGGCTGCGGCCTCTCTTATCTCCCAGCTCCTATCCCTGGCTAAAGCGTCCAGCGCCTCTGCCGGGGTGCGGGGATTCTGCGCTGCCGTAGCCCGGACATCCAAGATCCTGTCAGCAGATAGATAGGCCAAGAGCTCCTCCGGGGTGGATGGATTTCGGGCGATGTTGTTTCTCACCAGCCAGCTCACATCCCGGACCATCTTTTTCATCAGCTCTATTGTGAGCAGGGGATTGCTGGCGGCTGCTGCGCGGACATGCTCATCTGAGTCGCGGGCGAGAAATTCCAGGGTCTGGGAATTGATATTGGGGCTTTTTGCCACTGCCTCCTTCACTAGATAGCGGTTCTTTCCCAGGGTGCAGTCGTAGTCGCTCATCTCGTCCCCGGCCAAAGTCTCCAGCATCTCGCTTGTGGCATTGCAGTTCAGAGCCACAGCTGCTCTCACAAACCCCGAGCTGTCCTCGGCCAGCCGGGCCAGGGTCGAGATCGGGGTGCGGGCATTGCCGGCCACTGCCTCTCTCACCCACTGCACTGCATCCCGGGCGAGAGAGCTCAGGATATCCTCCGGGGTATCCGGATTCCAGGCCAGCTTTCGTCTCACATGCCAGTCCCAGGAGCGGGCAAGCTCTTCTGGATCTTCAGTTGCCTCCTTTCTGTCCACAGCCTTCTCAGATATCATTGTCAACGCACTTTTTCCATCAACTGCACTTTTTCTTCCATCAATGCACTCTTATCCCTTACTGCCTATATCTCAATCCGGTAGCATAAGAATCCATAGACCTCTTCCAGAAGGGAATCGATATCCTTCTCATCATGCTTCTCCAGCTTTCTCTCCACCAAGGGCAGGTGGATGGAGCTCTTGATCTGCCTGACCAGGCTCTCCTCTCCGCCCAGAACAGCATAATTGGCTATCCCCCCGTAACTGGCCTCCATTCGGGCCAGGCCGTCAACAACAGCATCGATATGATTTTTGATGTCCTCCTCGCGCAGCCTCTCGAACCTCTTCTGGCTCCACCCCCCCTTGGAGTGCTTCTCTTTCACCTGGCTTTCCACCAGCTCCTTTATCTCAAAGGCTCCTGCGCTCAGGGCCACCCCCAGGAGGCTGCTGCCGGCATGGACGGATACAACCAGCACCGGTGTATAGAGCATCTCCTCAATGAGTCCGAGCTGAAAGGCGCCTCCCTCCCAGGATGCCCTCTCCTTGATGGGAAAGGGTGGAATTAGCTGCAGGGCGAAGAGCTGGGGGGAGTAGATGATTATTCTGCCCCGTCTGGATTTGACTGCCATCGCCGATTCCCGTATCTGCGGCGGAAGGGCGGCATCCTCGGGCACGGAATCAGTAAAGGCAGCCACCAGCAGGTCTTCCCGAGGGGAGCGAACTGCTTTGAGCCTCTCAATGAGGATATCAAACTCCCTCTTTCCCGGCTTCCAGGCTTCAGAAGGCCTTGTTATCGGTTCCTTCCTCTCTATATCACCGGACGGGGAAGATTTCAGTGCTGCCCTCTGTTCCATGGCCTTCAGAGCCAGGTTTGCCTCCTGATTGGCACTGGCAAGCCTTTTGATCCTCTCTTCCCTCTTCTCCAGTGTGCGCCGCAGCTCATCCGTCTCCTTCGCCTGTGCGGCTAAAGCCTCCTCCAGCTCGCTTATGCGTTCTTCCAGCTTCTTCCTGCCGAAAAGGTCGACCAATTCTCACCCCATCCCATCTCTTCTCACCCTTCCTCCTGCCTTTCTCGAAGAGGACAGAGGCCTCATCCAGATACATATTTCTGTACGGGAATTTATATTTCCCGCCAGCATCAACAGGGAAAAAAGAGATGACGGACTCGCTGGGACTCGAACCCAGGTCAACGGGTATCCTCGACAAGAGTCACCGAAGCCCGCTAGGATGTCCACTACCCTACGAGTCCATATGTGAGGTAGTCACTGCTCCTGAGCTATTAACCTTTCCTGCTCAGCCTGGCGGCTGGAGATGCCGGGGAAAGAGATAACTTGTTGAAAGTCAAAATAGAGCCATCACCCTGAATTCGTATCTCAGTCCATTAAAATATCCCCCGGTGAGGTGATTCCAATTGGCCGCCAATAAAAGAGCCTGCCCATTTGTAGACAGGCAATGCTTGCAAGAGGGCTGCATGGCCTGGAGACAGGAGGACTGCAGACTGATCTTGGGATCTGGGATCCTGAGCCCCTTTGAGCACAAGCTCCAGGATGCTGCTCCTTTGATGTATCGCTCCCTGCTCGATCTGGTCAGAATCCTGGAGGAGGCTTCCAAGGACTGCGGCAAATGCGGGCCTGATCTGTGGAACTATGCTCAGCAGACCCGTGCCGGCCTCTTAAACGAGCTGATTTCAGCGGAGCTTGCCGGGGCGGGCATCAAAGCCGGCGGCAAGGAGGATGAATGAAAACTTCAAACGCCAGCATGGAAGAGGAGGTGCAATGCCGGGAACTCATTTTCTAACCAACTGCCCCAGGTGCGGATATGTGGCCAATGCCCAGAGCATAGACGGATTGACGGTGAAGATCTGCTGCCAGATGTGTGGCTTCGAGGGCAGGATGCCCCATCCCGATCTGAAGGATGGTGCCTGGCGGACGGGCTAACAGAAGAGCATTGCTGTGCATATAGGCATCCGGGACTGGACTGAGCAACGCTAACGGATTGTGATCGATGATGAGAACCAGTCATGCCCTCCTGCTCCGCCTCATCCACGATCCCCATTACGATCTCTCAGCAGTCAGAGTCGAGTACCTGGACCGGGGGGCTCCCGGCGACAGATCAACATTCTCTGGGGAGGAGATCATCAAGATCGAGCAGGGCTTCGTAGAGATAAGCTCCGACCTTGAGACGAAGTTCATACCCATTCACCGCTTAAGAGGCATCTTTTATCAAGAGGAAGCTCTCTGGAGGAAGGGGGCTCATGGTGAATAGCCGGATGATTAGCAGTCTCAGGATGATTGGCTGTCTCAGGATGATCAGCCACCTCTGGATGATTGGCCGTCTCCAAAGGGGAGAGATATCTGCATTAAGCAATTCCGATCCATTATCAAATTGAGGCAAATACAATGGAGATAATATTTCTTGGCACTAATGGCTGGTATGATAGCGATACCGGCAATACTGTATGTACTCTGATCAACTCGGACAGATATCACATAATTCTCGACGCAGGAAATGGCATAAGCAAGATAGACCAGCATATCCATGATGATCTGCCCGTGTACCTCTTCTTGAGCCACTTTCACCTGGACCACTTAGTAGGGCTGCATGTGTTGAATAAGTTCAGATTCGCCCAGGGGCTGAAGATATTCGGGCAGAAGGGGACGAGGGCGATCCTGGATACAATCATAAACGAGCCGTTTACAGTTCCTCTGCAGAAGCTCCCCTATCCAGTAGAGGTGAACGAGCTTCTGCCTGGCCCCTACAAGCTGCCCTTCGCCCTGGAGTGCGAGTTTCTGCTCCATTCTTCTCCCACCCTGGGATATCGCCTCGATCTGGACGGAAAGATCATCGCCTACTGCCCAGATACAGGCGTCTGCGAGAGTGCAGTTCATCTGGCAGAGGATGCCGACCTCCTGATTACTGAGTGCTCCCATAAGCCAGGGGAGTCGAGCTCAGCCTGGCCCCACCTCAATCCCCAGGATGCAGCCGATATCGCCCGGCGGGCAGGAGCCAAAAGGCTGGCCTTGACCCATTTCGATGCCAGCCGATACCAGAGCATGCAGGAGCGTATGGATGCAATAGCGTCGGTGGTTGATTATCAGGATATAATCGTGGCGAAGGACGGTTTGATACTGCATATCTGAAACAGTTATAATAAAAGTGCGAAATGATAGATGTAAAGCGATGAATATAAATGATGAATTTAATGAGATAGATGTGAAATGATAAATATACTAAAAAATTTGCCTTGCAGGGTCTAAAAAAACAACCCCGCTTCTATAGCAATCCCAAAAAGGGATGATTACCCAGTTCAGTATCTTCTGGGTGGTCTAGCTGGCCTGTGCTTCTGGTAGCAGTCGCTGCAATATACTGGCCTGGAGCCATCGGGCTTGAAGGGAACCTGACATGCCTTTCCGCACTCTGCACAAGTGGCATCGTGCATCTCTCTCGGGCCGCTGCTGTAGCCGCCTCTGCTTCCGCTTCCGTATCTTTCCATTTATACTCACTTACCTTTGGCATCGATTCGATGAATCGATCCTACATACTACAAAACATCCCATCAAACTCAATTGAAGCGACGCTTATGCAGCATCTGTAGGGAGGTCCAATTTGCTTATATACTTGTTGGTTAATTGGAGGGCGGATAAATCCAATCTCATCCTTAATACCATCTCACCCTTTATACTCTCCGCCAACCAACTCACGAATGCGCTCAGCGATCTTAGGCCCCACCATATCCACCTCTTGCAGCTCCTCCATGCTGGCAGCAATCACCCTCTCAATCGATCCAAAATGACGGAGGAGGTTCTTTGCCACCGATGGACCCACGCTGGGGATGGCGGATATGAGATATTCCTGCTGCTCTTTCAGTGTTCGGGCGGTCTTATGGCCGTGCAGCTTGGGCTCGCGCCCCTCTCTCCCCTCCCTGGAGGCGAGCAAATGGATGAGCGATGCCGTATCCTCCTGGTCCTCTGTGGGGATGATGGGCACACCATAATCCAATGCTACTGAAGCCAGAGCACCCTGAATGGAGCTTGGGCTCACCTGGCGGGTGTACAGATCCCTTCCCTCCAGGATCAATACCGGGCGCTCATAGCTCCGGGATAGATCTGCTATCTGGCGGAAGAGGTTTCTCTCCGGATCGATGATCGAGGCCACAAAATCCTGGGCGGTCTTGCGCTCGATCGCCACCCGATCGCTTATCACATAGTCGCCCACCTCCAGGCTCTTCAAGATGACCTCCAGCCCTCTGCTCTCCAGGAGCTTGGCCATTCCCCGCTCCCTGGGATCGACATATATCCTGCCGCCCTCTCTCCTCTCATTCTTCCCCTCCGCCCACCTCTCCAGGCGCTCCTCAGGGCGCTTTTCTGCGACCTCCAGCTGGCGGGAGGAGAACTCTCGCGATAGAGACTCTGAGACCTGACCGCTCAGGCTGCGGATCTCCCTGTTCATGCTCTTCTCCTTGCGGTCAGATATCCAGTAGTAGGCCTCATCCCTGGTGCCTTTGGCCATAAGGACCACCACCCTTCCGCTCCTCGCCCTGCCCGTCCTCCCTTTGCGTTGAATGCTGCGAATCTCAGAGGGAACCGGCTCATAGAATAGAACCATATCTGTGGCTGGAATATCGATCCCCTCCTCCCCTACTGAGGTGGCGATGAGGACATTATACTCTCCTGCCCTGAACCTCTGCAAGATCTCGGTCTGCTTTTTCTGGCTGAGCCCCTCATCATCTGCCCGGCTGGACTGCCCGACAAACCGGACCGCTCTGATCACCGGATCGCCTTTAAGCGACCGGAGGAGGGCTGATGCCGTATCCCGGTAATTGGTGAAGACCATGATCCGGGACTCGGGTTTGGCCTCGATCTGCTCTCTCAATATCCTCCTGACCATGGCCGGCTTGGGATGCTCCACCTTCAACTGCTCAAGGGCCTGGATGGCCTGGCGGAATTTCGGGTCCTCCATTATCCTCCGGGAGGCCTTCGAGCCGCTCCTTGAGGTGGCCTCGCCCTGCAGCCTCTGGAAGTATTTCAAAAGCGCCTCTGTGCCCTGGGTCTCAGCCAGCTCCACAGCATGATAGAGCTTGAGGATCTCGGCCAGGATGGAGATGCCCTTGAAGGTGGCCTGGTTGGCCTGCCTCCTGGCAGAGGAGATCAGCATGGCCTGAAGGCCAAGGAGCTCCTTTTTAGTGGCCCTGGGGTCGATCTTTGCTGGGCTTATGCCCAGCCGGTTGAGATCATCTATCCGATCTCGCAGCACCTCCTCAATTGCTGTTCTGATATCGAGAAGCTCCTTGGGGACGGTCAGCTTCACCCACTCTATCTCTCTTGAGTGAATAAACGGGGCTACATCCGAGTCCTTCTCGGTTCGGGTCTGAATATTCTCTATGGAGAGGTTGGCGCAGATCTCGGCGATCTTCTCCTTTTCGCTTCCCGGGCTGGCAGTGATTCCCAGAACCAGTGGATCTTTAGCCTCGCGGAGATAGCGTTCTGCAATATAGACGTAAGCATAGTTCCCCACCGCCCGGTGAGCTTCATCGAATATTATCAGGGAGACATCCTCAAGCCCGATTCTGTGGGATAGCAGATCATTTTCTATCACCTGGGGGGTGCAGACCACTATTCGCGCATCCTCCCAGGCGGCCTTCCTCTTCTCTGGTGGCATCTCCCCTGTCATCATGACCACCATTCCGCTCTCTTTTAGCACCCGGCGCAGGAAGGCAGCATGCTGCTCTACCAGGGGTTTAGTGGGGGCCAGGAACAGGATCCGGCCTCTATTAAGCCGGGCGAGAAGAACCATAAGAGCAATCACCGTCTTGCCAAGGCCCGTGGGGACCACAATCAAGCTAGAGGATTTAAGGGCACTGGCGGCCAGATCCAGTTGAAAGAGCCTCTTTTCCACTGTCTGTGGCTTGATGAGCGGATGCTCAAGGTAAGAGGACATATGCAGCCCTATTCAATGTCATTGTATTAGATATTATTGTATTGCTAATTATTATGTTACATATAAATATTAGATATGATTTTATTCAATTTTTTACAGGAATTACATTCTGTGCCGCGAGATCAGAGCACATCATCCTCAATCCACCCTGGACCAAGTGCTTGCTGGAAAAGCCTTAGTGTTTGAAGGTTAAATTTATATAATATAAAAGTTAGATATCTCATTTGAGCCAAAATTACTTATTTGGCTGAATAGAATCAAATTAAAAGCTTTAAGAATAGGGGGCGAAAAAAAGATATGAAGGGAGTAGTAATAGTAGCATTGGCGATTGCCCTTATGGCTGGTTGCAGCATAGTGCTCGCCAATCCGCCACTGATACCACCAGTGCAGTATGAGCAGTTTTGTGAGAGTCAGAAGGTCTCTGGATCGGGAATAATCGATGTCAGTACATCTATAATCGATAAGAAGATAGCCCTGGAGTATTACAACACCATGGCCGGGGACGGTGATCTGGAGCTTGACTCCGAGCATGCCTACTCGCAGAATGCAGAGAAGCTTAAGAGGAATGTCTCCTCGGTCAATGGAGGCAACAAGTCGGCCTTCAATCTATTTGAGACCACAAAGATGACTTACCAGGGTGCTACCCCCTTGACCGGTGGCAAGTATATGAACTCCAAAGCCTTTTACGGAGGCATCGGAGCAGATGTCCAGGAGATGTTCTCTGTGAATGAGATGGAAAAGGATGAGACTGCGTTCTTCGTCTCCACCACACCATACCAGCCCAAGTGCAACACCAGCCCTGAGGATCTGATCGGCAAGCTCAAAGATGCCGGGAGAGACACAAATAAAGTGGAAGAGCTTATGACCTCTGCCAGCGGCATCTATGATCCAGCCCATCTGATCGGCCTTGAGACCAAGAACAGCTTCAATGGTACATGGGGAACGGATGCCACATGGCATAGGATATTCTACAAGGACATAAAGGCCCACGAGATGTTCACAGGAACATTCGAGGCCGAGAAGCTCATCAAGTTCCATGAGAATCCTGTGCCCGAAAGGGACATACATCCGCCCTGCGAGGGTATTGACTGCTAGGCAAAGCTGGCAGTTTTTTATATTTTTTTATTTATCCATTGCTTGAATTTATGGTCGTGTACGCATATTACTGAATTGGTATCCTGAAAGTCATTAACTCCTTGATAGTCCAGACATGATCGGTCAGTCCTTCTGCCATCGCAGGTGTTCTTTTCATCCATTTTTTCCTTCCCAGATC
>Ga0255346_1000794_pt1 | contig 49075 bp, 39 predicted proteins | sample wastewater_treat_FD_194410 | JGI IMG/M metagenome (GOLD analysis project Ga0255346, IMG submission 194410) | Wastewater microbial communities from Lulu Island WWTP, Vancouver, Canada - plant22 | ecosystem: Engineered > WWTP > Wastewater > Unclassified | place: Canada: Vancouver, British Columbia...
CGGCCCCGGTGGTCTTCAGCCCCAATCTGGTCACCGGGCTGGAGATCGTGCAAGACCCGGAAGCCGGGCTGCGGCTGCGGTTGAACGTCGGGGTGGCCACGGAAGACATCATGGTCTTTGGGCAGGCCCCATGCAGCCCGGGCCGGATGAAGCACCGTCGGGTTTACTATCTGGGTCTGTTGAGTCCGAGTCAGAACGGGCAGAGCGACATCACGGAGCTTTACACCGCCCGGTTTGGGCAACCGGCACCGGGGCAGAAGGTGTTTATTGTCACCAGCCAGACGCGGAATGGCTGGAAGGGGCCGAACTGGGTCCACAGCGCCATCGTCCCGCTCCCGTCCACGGCCAAATCTCAGCAAGCTACTGAAAAGGCACCAGTTAAGAAAGCGAAGCCCGCCTCCACCTCGCCCTCTTCCACCGCTCGCACTACCGTTTCTTCTTCGTCATCTCAGGCTATGTACAAGGGGAGTACACCGGAGGCGCGGCAGGAGCGCATGGAAAATAAGCATGAACCCCCTTTGAGCATCCTTGGTACACCCCTTGTACACGGCTTATTGGGAGCGTTGAAATGGCTGGGGCGAATGGGGATAAGCCGGGCGACGGCGTGATGGTTATGCCTTGATGATTCCCTAAATCGGATAGCCCAAGCAGTTCAGAGGGCGTGCGGCTGCCTGGTTCCGCGAGCGTGACTCAGCGGCGGACCATGTAGTACAGCACGGGAACTGCCATGCGGCTCATCAGCAGCGAGGCGATTTCCCCGGCCATCAGGGAAATAGCCAGGCCCTGGAAAATCGGGTCGGCCAGGATCACGCTGGCGCCCACCACGACAGCCATCGCCGTCAGGAGCATGGGCCGGAAGCGCACGGCGCCCGCGTCCACGACCGCCTCTGCCAGCGGCATTCCTTCGGCCAGGCGCAATTCGATGAAGTCCACCAGGATGATCGAGTTGCGCACGACGATGCCCGCCCCGGCCATGAAGCCAATCATCGAGGTGGCGGTGAAGAACGCGCCCATCAGCCCATGCGCCGGCAGAATGCCCACCAGCGAAAAGGGAATGGCCATCATGACGACCAGCGGCGTCACGAAGGAGCGGAACCAGCCGACCATCAGGATGAAGATCAGCACCAGCACCGCGGCGAAGGCCGCGCCGAGGTCGCGGAAAACCTCGATGGTGATATGCCATTCACCGTCCCATTTCAGCGCCGGTTCGCTGTCCGTGAAGGGCTGATGGGCGTTGTAAATCCGCAAGGGCGTTCCCGTGCCGCCGAAAGGCCGGGTATCAATCTGGGCGAGGGCCTTATTCATCTGCTGGATGGCGTAAACCGGGCTTTCGACCTCGCCCGCCACATCGCCAATGACGTAAGTGACCGGCATCAGATTTTTGTGGTAGATGCTCTTGTCCGCGGCGACCGTTTCCACCGTGACCAGTTCCCGCAGCGGGACCAGGGCGCCATCCGGGCTGGCTCCGCGAACGCGCAGGGCCAGCAAGTCCTCGGGCGAAGAGCGCAACGATTGCGGCAGGCGCGCCTGAATGATCAGGTCTTCCTTCTCGCGCGGCAGATGCAGCAGGTCCACCTCCGCGCCGCCGACGGCCAGTTTCAAAGTCTGCGCGATGCTTTCCTCGCTGATGCCGTGGAGCGCGGCCTTTTCCTTGTCCACCAGGAAGCGCGCCTTGGCCTGGTCGGCTTCGATATACCAGTCGGTGTCCACCACGCCCCGGGTGTGGTGGAAGATTTCAATAACTTTGCGCGCCAGGGCCAGCCGGTTCTCCTCGCTGGGGCCGTAGATTTCGGCCACGAGGGTTTGCAGGACCGGCGGTCCCGGCGGGACTTCCGCCACCGCCACGCGCGCGCCATATTTGCGGGCGATGTCCCGGACGCGGGGCCGGACCCGCTTGGCGATCTCATGGCTCTGCGCCCGGCGCTGGTCTTTGGCGACCAGGTTGATTTGCAGGTCGGCGATATGCGGGCCGCGGCGCATGAAATAGTGGCGCACCAGGCCGTTGAAGTTGAAGGGCGCGGCCACGCCGGCGTACACTTGATAATCGGTCACCTCCGGCTCGACGCGCACGGCGGCGGCGATTTCCCGGGCGGCCTGGGCGGTCAGCTCCAGCGCGCTGCCCTCGGGCATGTTCAGGATAATCTGGAACTCGCTTTTGTTGTCGAACGGCAGCATTTTCACCTTCACCCAGCCCAGCCCGACCAGCGCCATCGCCCCCAGCAGCAACAGGGTAATGCCGGCCAGGAACACCAGCCGCCAGCGGGCCCGGGCGATTAACGGATCCATGAAGCGCCGGTAGAGGCGGGTAAAGAAATCCTCCTCGTGCTCGAACGGCGAATGCGGCTGGCCGGCCGGGGCCGCGCCCGCCGCCGCCTCGGTGACGCGGGCATACTTCCGACCCCAGCGCAGGATGCGGATGGCCGCCCAGGGCGTGACCATGAACGCAATGGCCAGGGACCAGAACATGGCTGCGCTGGAGCCGATCGGGATGGGGCGCATGTACGGCCCCATCAGCCCGCCCACGAACGCCATCGGCAGCACCGCCGCGATGACGGCAAACGTGGCGAGGATGGTCGGGTTGCCGACTTCGCTGACCGCTTCGACGGCGATGACCGACCAGGGGCGCCCCTTGTTGTGCGGCAGATGGAAATGGCGCACGATGTTTTCCACCACCACAATGGCGTCGTCCACCAGGATGCCGATGGAGAAGATCAAGGCGAAGAGCGTGATGCGGTTGAGCGTGTAGCCGTAGAGGAAGAAAATGAGCAGGGTCAGCGCCAGGGTGCTGGGAATGGCAATGCCGACGATGAGGGACTCGCGCCAGCCCAGCGTCAGCAGGATGAGCAGCGATACGCCGACCACCGCGATGCCCATGTGCAGCAGCAGTTCGTCCGACTTTTCCTCCGCCGTCTGGCCGTAGTGGCGGGTAATGGTCATTTCCACGCCGTGGGGAATCACCCGGCCCTGGAGCGCCGCCACCTTTTCGAGCACCGCGCGGGCCACCGCGATGGCATTGGCGCCCGGGCGTTTGGCGATGGTCAGGGTGACGGCGGGTTCCTCGCCGGCCGGCGCCGCCCGCGCCGCGCCGGCGCCGGAAAACACGTATTGGCTCGGCTCCTCCGGCCCGTCCACGATCTCCGCCACGTCCCGCAGGTAAACCGGCTGCCCGCCCGGCACGCCCACCACCACGCCGCCGGCGTCCTGCGCGCTGGCGAGAAAATTGCCGGTCTGGAGCAGGATTTCGCGGTTTTGGCTAATGAGCGAGCCGGCCGCGAGCTGGCGGTTGGCCGCCTGCAACCGCGGCAGAATCTCCGCCGCGCTGAGGTTGTGCGCGGCCAGCCGGGCGGGGTCCAGCAGGACGCGCAGTTGCCGGCGCTCGCCGCCGATGAGCATCGTCTCGGCCACCAACGGCACTTGCTTCACCTGGTCGTCCACTTCGGCCACCACGCGGCGCAGCGTATAGTGATCGTAGCCGGCGCCGTGAAAGCTGAGCGCCAGGATGGGCACGTCGTCAATCGAGCGCGGTTTGATCAGCGGATACGAGACGCCAAACGGGATGCGGTCGAAGTTGGCCTGCAGTTTCTGGTTGAGATGCACCAGGCTGCGCGTGATGTCCTCGCCCACCTTGAAGCGCACGATGGCCAGGCACTCGCCCTCCCGCGAGGTGGAGTAGATGTATTCGACGCCCGGGATTTCCCACAGCAGCTTTTCCATGGGCCGGGTGGCGCGCTCCTCGACCTCTTTGGCGCTGAAGCCCGGCATGGCGACCAGCACGTCAATCATCGGCACCTTGATTTGCGGCTCCTCCTCGCGCGGCAGGAGCCACGTCGCCGCCGCGCCCAGCAAAATCGAGGTGATGACCAGCAGCGGGGTCAGCTTCGAGTCAATAAACGCCCGGGCGATGCGCCCCGCGAAGCCCAGGTGCGGGGCATCAGTGGAGGAAGAAGGGGTGCTCACGGGCGCGCGCTATGGCGTGGAGAGTGGCTGTCCCTCGCGCAGCGTCGCGGCGCCATCCACGACGACCGTCTCGCCGGGCGCGAGCCCGGAAAGGATCTCGAGGCCCTGGGGGGTCTGCTTGCCGCTGCGCACCAGGCGCATCCGGGCTTTGCCGTCGGCGGCGACAAACAGGATCTCAAGCTGGCCCCGCCGGACCCGCGCGGCGGGCGGGACGAGGAGAACGGTGGTCTCGCTGACCGGCACCGCCAGCCGGCCAAATTGGCCCGCGCGCAGGCCGGGCGCCGCCGGCAAATCCACTTTCACGCGCACCGTGCGGGAGGCGGGATCCGCCGCCGGCGCAATTTCGGCCACGGTGCCGGTGAGCGGCTCGGGGATGGCGTCCACCCGGACGGCCAGTTCGGCGGCCGGCCGGATGCGGGGGGCGAGCAGGCCGGGGACATCCGCCACCAGGCGCAGCCCGGCGCGGCCTTCCAGTTCCAGCAACGGCTTGCCCGGCATCGCCAGGTCGCCTTCGTCGGCCAGTTTGCGGGCCACCACGCCATCGAAGGGGGCGGCAATCCGGCCGTAGCCGGCCAGCGCTTCGGCCTCGGCCACCGCCGCCTGGGCGACCTGGTGGCGGGTCTGCGCGGCGTCCAATTCGGCCTGGGTGGCCGCGCTTTGCTTGTGGAGCCGGGTTGTGCGGTTCAAGTCCAGCTCCGCCTGCCGGAGCGCGGCGCGGGCCTGGTCGAGCCGGGCCTGAATCTCCAGCGTCGCCAGTTCCACCAGCACGTCGCCCTGTTTGACGGATTGTCCGAGCGCGGCGGACAAGCGGGTGATGCGGCCGCTGACCTTGGCCTCGAGCACGGCCTGGAGCCTGGGAAGCACGGTTCCGACGACCTCCTCCAGGGCGGGCTGGCTCACCGCTTCGATTTTCTGCAGGCGCACGGCGGCCGGCGGCAAGGACGGCCCGGCGCCCGCGGGCGGCGCCGGCTTTTCGCCGCAGCCGTTGAGCAGGGCGGCCAGGCCCGCGAGCAGCAGGCCGGAGCGGAAGGATAATGCGTACGTGGGGATGGCTTTCATTTTGCGGGGGTCTCGAAATTCAGTTGCGGCAGCCCCAGCGCCTTGCGCAAGGCGCCAATGGCTATTTGCCAGTCGGCCTCGGCCTCGGCGCGGCGAACGCGCGCGGTGATCAGCGCGGTTTCCGCGTCCATCAAGTCCCGGGGCAGCGCCAGTTCCTGCTCGAAGCGGGCGCGGGTCAGGGTGGCGCTTTCCTGGGCCTGGGCGACGGCGTGTTCGGTGACGGCCCGGCGCTCCGCGGCGGCCTGGAGGTCGAGCCGGGCTTGCGCGGTTTCGAGATCGAGCGCGAGGCGCAGTTTGCGCTGTTCGGCACGGGCGGCTTCGAGTTGGGCGCTGGCCTCGCGGACTTTGGCGCGCGTGAGTTGGCCGTCCCACAGGTCCCATTGGAGCAACGCCCCGGCGGTCCAACTGCCGCCGCCGTGGTTGAATTTCCAGCCGTGGTCGTAATCCAGGCTGCCAAAGGCGCTGATGCGCGGCAGATAGCCGCTTCGGGCCTCGCGCACCTGTTCCGCGGCCGCGCGTTCGCGGTGGCGGGAAGCCGCCAGCTCGGGGCGTCCGGAGAAATCCCCGGCGTCGGGGGCCTCGAGCGCCGGGGCGGTGTCGGCGACCTCGAATTCATCCGGATCCTCCGGCTCCACGCCGAGCAAAGCCCGCAGCGCGCGCGTCGCCAGCGCCTCGGCGTTGCGGGCGCGGACCAGGTCCTCACGCGCCTGGGCCAGCCGCACTTCCAGGTCCAGCACGCCGCTTTTGAGGAGCGTGCCGCTGTCATGGCGTCGGCGGGCGACGGCCAGGCTGTTTTCGAGCGCCTCCCGGGCGGCGCGGGCGGCGCGGACAAACTGCCGGGTTTTAAGCACGGTATGGAAGGCGCGGGTCACCTCGAAGCCGAGGGCGTTGCGAAGGGCGGCCTCGTCCTGCCGGGCGGCGTCGGTGTGCGCGCGGGCCGCATGGCGCGCGGCGGTGGTGCGCCCGCCGGCGTACAGCGGCACCGTGGCCAGGCCGCGGACGTTCAGGTTGTCAACCGCGGGCAGGTCGTTGAAATCGGGGGGCGAACCGTAGTTGTAGGCGCGCTGGTTGAGGATGCTGCCGAACGCCTGCATCGGGTTGTCGCTGCCGGCATAACTGGACTGGAATTGCAGGCGCGGCCAAAAGGCGGCGTTGGCCTGGTCGAGCCCGGCTTGCGCCGCCGCCAAACGATGCTGGGCCAAGCGCGCGTCCGGGTTGTCCGCCAGGGCCTGGCGCAGGGCGCGCTCCAGGGTCCACGGCTCAGCGGCCAGGGCGGCCCAGGCCCCCAGCAGCGCCAGCCCGCAGATCGCCACGGCCTTTGTCATTTGCTGCAGCAAGCACGGGGGGCGGGTGCGGATGAATCGTCGCGGCCAACGTTGGCCTTGCGCAAAATCACCTCCAACGGGCAAAAGCCGGTGAAGGAGGATTGCAGCAGGTTGAACCCCACAAACGCGGTGAACCAAAGCCAGTAGGGGCTGTGGTAATGCGCCAACAGGAGGCTCAACAGGATAAAGCTGCCGGCGAAGCGGCGAATGATCATGTGCATCTTCATAACAATTCAGGCTTGGGTTGTTCTGGCTTACCGAATACTGCTGGCAATCAGGGCCCCAACCAGGCCGCCATAGAGCGTACTGATCAGGGGATTGCTCGTCAACGGGCAAGCGCCGGTTGAGCATCCGACAAACTTATAGAGGGCAAACCCCAGCCCGCCCCCGGCGATCGCGCCAATGATAATATGCAGAATCATACGATGTTTAGTCTTCAATCACTACGCCTATTGAGCCGCGAGCCGGCGGAAAGTTACAGGTGTTGACCCAATTGCGGCCGCCGCGGGGAGGCGGAAATGCGGCGTTCCCGCCTTGACCGCGCGCCCGCGCCGCGCCAGGATTCCCTTGCTATGGAAATGAAACTCACCGCGGTCGGGATTGAGAAACCCGAGCCGATCAACTTCATCCTGGGCCAGACCCATTTCATCAAATCCGTCGAGGACATTCATGAGGCCCTGGTGGGGGCGGTGCCGGGCATCAAGTTTGGCCTGGCTTTTTGCGAGGCGTCCGGGAAATGCCTGGTTCGCGAGTCGGGCACCGACCCGGCCCTGGTTGAACTGGCCCGCCGGAATGCCCTGGCCATCGCCGCCGGGCATAGTTTCATTGTTTTCCTGGGGGAAGGTTTTTACCCCATCAACGTGCTCAATACCCTCAAGGCCGTGCCGGAGGTTTGCCGCATTTTCTGCGCGACGGCCAATCCCACGCAAGTGCTCATCGCGGCCACCGAGCAAGGGCGCGGCATTATCGGGGTGGTGGACGGCTCGCCGCCCCGGGGCGTTGAGGCGGAGCCGGACATTGCGTGGCGCAAGAATTTCCTGCGCCAAATCGGATACAAGCTTTGAGCCGCGCGGCGCGCGCCCGGCCGGGGCCGGGCTGTGTTACCCCTCCCGCGCCGGGTTGTCCAGGCACTCCCGCACCACGTTGGCCAGGTCGGGGCGCGTATAGGGTTTCTGCAGGAACAGCGCGCCATGCCGGCGGAAGAAGTCCGTGTCTGACTTCTCCATGTTATAGCCACTGGTGAAGATCAGTTTAAGCTGGGGCTGGATGGCTTTCAGCTTTGCCGCCAGTTCCAGGCCGGACATGCCGCCCGGCATGACCATGTCGGTGACCACCAGGTCTATGCCGCCCGCCTGCCGTTCCCAGGCTTGCAGGGCTTCGGCGCCCGAGCTGGCCACCAGCACCCGGTAGCCGCAATCGTGCAGAATGAGTTGCGCCAGGTCGCGCAGCACGATCTCGTCTTCCACAACAAGGATGGTTTCGTGGCCGCCCCGCACGGCGGCCGCTTCGGTCGTCCTGGCCGCCCGCGCCGGGGCCGGCTCGTCGCTGGCGGGCAGATAGACGATGAAGGTCGTGCCTTTTCCGACTTCGCTGCTGACCTCGACCCAGCCTTCGTGCTGCTTGACGATGCCATAGACGGTGGCCAATCCCAGGCCCGTCCCTTTGCCGACTTCCTTGGTGGTAAAGAAGGGCTCGAAGATGCGGGCCATTGTCGCCATGTCCATTCCGCATCCCGTGTCGTTGACCTCCAGGCAGACGAACGCGCCGGGCCGGGCCTGGGGGTGCATTTGCACGAAGGCTTCGTTCAGCATGACGGGGGTGGTGCGGATTGTCAGGGTGCCGCCTTTCGGCATGGCGTCGCGCGCGTTCACGGCCAGGTTCACGATGACCTGTTCGAGCATGCCCGCATCCGCCGCCACCAGGGGCAGCTCCGCCGGCGGATTGAATTGCAGCGCGACGGTTTCCCCCAGCAGGCGCTTCAGCATCTTGCTCAAATCGCCGACGACATTCCGCAGGTCGAGCGCCTTGGGCTGCATCACGTTCTTGCGGCTGAACAGGAGCAGCTGCCGGGTCAATGTGGCGGCACGTTCCGCGGCAAAATAGATGGCTTGCGCGGAATCGAGCAGCGCGGGCGCCAGGTCGGTGTTGGCCATCACCATCCCCGAATGTCCCTGGATGACCGTTAGCATGTTGTTGAAATCATGCGCCACCCCGGCGGCAAGCTGGCCAATGGATTCCATCTTCTGCGACTGCCGGAGCTGCGCCTCCAGGTTCAGCCGGTCGGTGATGTCTTCGACGTAGCAATGCACGATGTGGCTGGCCGCCACCGGATGAAACGACCAGCTCAGGGAGCGCTTTTCGAGCACGGTGGAGAGATCGAGCACGCTGCGCCCCGCTTTCAGGCAGTTCTGGACGATTTCCTGCACGTTGTCCGGCAGCAACTCCCGCGGATGGTCCCGGCCCACGGAACGGCTCAGCTTCAGTGCGGCGTTGTTGAAATAGGTGATGGCGCCGTCGCTGGTCAGCTCCAAAGCGGGATTGGGATTCAACTGGGCGAAGGCGGCCAGCTTCTGCAATTCCGTTTCAACCCGGATCCGCTCGACCGCCATGGCCAGCACCGTGGCGATGGAAAACAGGAAATGCACCTCATCCTCGGTAAACGTGCGCGGGCGTTTGGTGTACGCCCCGAGCACGCCGAACGCCTGCTCCTGGCCGGCTATGGCCACGGTAACGCCGCTCACCACCTTGTGGTTGGTCAGCAACGATGACCCGCGGAACCGGCCCTCATTGCCAAGCGAGGCAAACGCCACCGCCTCCTTCGCCGTGAGGGCAAATCCCGTCTCGGTCTGCGGATCCGCCGGGATGACTACCTTCCCGACCTCGCCGTCCTTCCAGCCCACCCCCGCGCGCATCAGGAGAAACTTGCCTCCGGGCTGAACCTCCAGAACATGGCAGAACTCCACGTCCAGCGTTTGGGCCGCCAGCGTGGCGGCATGGTTCAGGAGGATGGAGGGATCGCTGGTTTCCAGCGCAAACCGCCCCAGTGCCGCCACGGCTGTTTGCTGCATGGTCCGGTGGGTCAGCGTCCGTTTCACCCGCTCGCTTTCTTTCTCCCGCTCCTCCAGTTGGGCCGCCATCGAATCAAACGTGCGCGATAATTCGCCCAACTCGCCTCGTTCCCGGGACAAACCGGTCCGGCTGGTCAGGTCGCCGGCGCCCAGCTTCCGCGCCGCCAAAGAAAGCACCCGCACCTGCCGGATAATAAAGCGTTCCCCGCCAAACCACGCGGCTCCCAGGGCCAGCAGACCGACCAGGAACTCGGTCCAGGGCAGTTGCGCGCCATAGTGGGACGCATAGTATTTGTTCCCGAAGTAGAGCAGCACAGAAGCCGGGGCGACGGCCAGGAACACTGTTCCCACCAAACGAAATCGCAAGCTGGACAAGCTGGTCATAAGCTCTGGACGTTCATTTGCTACTGGCCGAGCATACCCGGTTAACCACCCGTAACGCAAAAAGATTTCTAACGGGTGGCGTCCGTCATTTAACAACGCCCACCGAAGTGAAAGTAAGCCAATAACGGTTTCGGCCGCTTCCGGTGTGAATTGCGACACGGCCTTTCGCCCGCTCCCACCCCTGGCCCGCTCTTGGCAACCCTTTTGATTCCAAGCCCATCGGACGAGGGCGGTGAACCGGGAAGGCGTCCGGCTGGGAGGTTTGCGCGGGATATTCCCTGTCCTCCTTGCCCTGCCAGCCTCCGTATGCGCGGACACTCCGCTCGCTTTGGCGGTTTTGTAGCGGCAAGCAAGCAGGTGGCCCGCGCGCCCTCCGCGCAGGGATGCTTTCTAAAACTTGCCGATTCTTTGGCTTGCCAAACGCGCCGCCATCTCTAGATTAAGCCACTTGTTTAACAATATGAGTCTATTTAGTCCTAACGCTCTGCTGGCGTTGGCGCCCCCGGCGCAGCAACCGGGTCAGTCTGCGCCGCCGGCGTGGGTCAATATGGTGCCGTTGGTCCTGCTGGTCGTCGTTTTCTATTTCGTGCTTATCCGGCCGCAGCAGAAGAAGGCCAAGGATCATGCGACCCTCCTTAAAACCATCCGCCCCGGCGACAAGATTGTTACCAGCAGCGGCATCGTTGCCGTCGTCGTCACCGTCAAGGAAAAGACCCTGTCCATCCGCTCGGCGGATGCCAAGTTTGAAATTACCAAATCTGCCGTTGCTGAAATCACTGAACGCGGCAACGATTCCCGCGAATCCTGATCTGTTTCCATGAACCGAAATTACTTCTGGCGAACTGTCCTGGTTGTCCTCATTGTCTTGTGGTCGCTCTATGAGCTTTACCCGCCCAAAGGACGCGACCTGGTGCAGTATTTCCGCGATCAGGCAGTCAATCGCGATCCCGACTTCACTACCATCTTCACCAATGCGTTGGCCCTGCAAAAGGCCATGCCGGAAAAGCCTTACGAAAACCTGCTTAAGGCCATCGGCACCAATGACATCACCCGCTATTTCCCGTCATTCGGGGCCAAAGAGCAACTGCACCCGACCCCTTACATTCTCAACCGCTTGCAGCGCCAGGCCGCCGGTCGCATTCGCCTGGGTCTCGACCTGCAGGGCGGCACTTCCTTCCTCGTCAGCATGGATACCAACCAACTGGCCCAGGCTGCGGACGCCGAAAACGCGCTCTCGCACGCCGTCGAAGTTCTGCGCAAGCGGGTGGATAAATTTGGCGTTGCCGAACCCCTGATCCAGCCGCAAGGCAATAACCGCATTCTGGTCCAATTGCCCGGCTTATCCGCCGCCGACCAGGAAAGCGCCAAAGCGGCCATTCAAAGAGCGGCTTTTCTGGAGTTTCGCCTGGTCTGCCCCACCAGCGAACAGGATATCAAGGAAGGGATTGTGCAGCCGGGCTACGAAATCCTCAAACGCAAGCAGCGCTTGCGCGACGGGCGCGAACATATCGAAGAGGTGGAAGTCAGGAAACGCGCGGAGATGGATGGCAGCGGGCTCAAGAGCGCCATGGTCGTGCGCGGCAACCTGGGGGAGCCGGAAATCCACTTCACGCTGGATTCCAGGGGCGCCGAGCGCTTTGCCGAAATTACCCGGGAGAATGTCGGCCAGCGCCTCGCCATCATACTGGATAAGGAGTTGTATTCGGCGCCGGTCATTCAAAGCCCCATCGAGACGGGGAGCGGCCAGATCACCGGCCAATTCGATAATCGCGAAGCCTTTGAACTGGCGAACGTGCTGGAAAACCCGCTTCGGGCGCCGCTGCATATTGATGAGTCGCGCGAAGTGGACCCCACGCTGGGCAAAGACTCGATTCGCAGCGGCATCAACGCGGCCATTTACGGCACGCTGGCAGTGGCGGTGTTCATGATCTGCTATTACCTCGCGGCGGGCGTGGTGGCCAACCTTGCCCTTATCGCCAACATTATCATTCTGCTGGGGGTCATGTGCTCCATTGGCACGACGCTTACGCTGCCGGGCATCGCGGGCATCGTGCTCACCATTGGCATGGCCGTGGACGCCAACGTGCTTATTTACGAGCGCATCCGCGAGGAGAGCGCCAAGGGCAAGTCCCTGCGCGGGGCCATTGCCGCCGGTTATTCCCGCGCTTTCACCACCATCTTCGACTCGAACCTGACGACCCTCATCTCTTCGGTGATCCTGATCTACATGGGCACCGGTCCCATCAAGGGCTTTGGCGTTACTCTGACTATTGGTATTATGGCCAGTTTGTTCACGGCGCTGGTTGTCACCCGCCTAATCTTCGACTTCCTCGTGGACCGTGGTTGGCTCAAATCCTTGCCCATGCTGCATCTTATCCGGGCCGAGAAGATAGATTTCCTGAAATTGGCACCCTACACCTTTGCCATCACCTGGATCATTATTGTGGTGGGGGTAATCTTCACCATTCGGCGGGGAGAAGCAGCCTTCGGTGCCGAATTCCGCGGCGGGGATACGGTTCTGATGGCTTTCGAGCAAAAACCGGGAGAAGCCGCCGTGCGAACCGCCCTGACCAAAGCCGGCATCAAAGACCCGCGCATTCAGTTTCAGAAGGATGTCACCACGCGGCGCGAAACCCTGCGTATAGATTCTTCTCCCGGAACGGCGGAACTGGTCAAATCCACTCTCAGCCAGATGCCGGCGGCCAAATTCCATCTGCTGGGCCAGGATCGCATCGGCGCGACAATAGGGAAGGAAATTCAAAAATCCGCTGCGATCGCCCTGTTGCTCTCCTTGTTTGGCATCCTGATTTACGTCGCAATACGCTATGAGTTTTCGTTCGCCGTTGCGGCGGTCATCTCGTTGATCCATGACGTGCTGATCACCCTGGGCCTCTATTCGCTCTCCGGCCGCGAGTTTAACTCCGCCACGCTCGCGGCCATCCTGACTATCATCGGCTTCTCCATCAATGATACGATCGTGATCTTTGACCGCATCCGCGAAGATCTGAAACTGGGCATTCGGGGCTCGTTCCGCGAGGTGATGAACAAGGCGCTTAACCAAACCCTCAGCCGTACGGTGATCACCTCCGGCACCGTTTTCCTGTCAACCTCTTCGCTGTATGTGTTCGGCGGCGGCGCCATCAACGACTTTGCCTTTACGTTCCTGATTGGCATTGTGGTCGGCACCTACTCGAGTATCTACATCGCCAGCAGTCTCGTTCTCTGGTGGCACCGGGGGCAGCGGCCGAGCATCGGCGCTGGCGCGCAGGCCGTCATGCAGAACGCAACGGCAGCCGCTTTGAAGTAATCCTTGCCTTTATAACCGGTTTCCGAGGACTGGGGGCCGGGATGAGCTTGTGATCGGCCTGATAAACATTACTGCTTGGCACTGGGCGGGTTTTATCGGCTGCGTATTGGTTTTTCTGGCCCTCGACCTGGGGCTGTTTCATCGCCGGGCGCATGTGGTCAAATTCCGGGAGGCGCTGCTTTGGACCTCCACTTGGTTTTGCCTGGCCATGCTCTTCGCCCTGGCGCTGAAACCCCTCCGCGGCAAAGAGGAAGCCCTGGAATTTCTGACCGGTTATCTCATCGAGTTGTCTCTCTCGATGGATAATGTCTTTGTGATTGCCATGCTCTTCGCCTATTTTCAAATCCCTCGCCAATATCAGCATCGCGTGCTGTTTTGGGGCATTGTTGGGGCTTTGGTCATGCGTGGGCTTATGATCGGAGCCGGCGTGGCGCTGGTTGCCTGGCTGCATTGGGTGCTCTACGTGTTGGGAGCCTTCGTCCTGTTTACCGGCCTCAAAATGCTTTTTGTCGAGACCAGGGTTCACCCGGAAAAGAACCGCGTCGTCAAATGGGTGCGCAAGCTTTACCCGGTTACGCCACACCTGGATGGGCAAAAGTTTTTCAGCACCTGGCAGGGGCGCCTGGCCCTCACGCCGCTGGCCCTGGTGCTGGTGATGGTGGAAACCACCGATCTCATCTTCGCGCTGGACTCCATTCCCGCCATTTTCGCCGTAACCACCCGGCCGTTTATTATCTTCACCTCCAACGTGTTTGCGGTTCTGGGGTTGCGCTCGCTTTATTTTGTGCTGGCGGGTGCTCTTGAGTATTTCCGTTATTTGAAAGTCGGCTTGGCGTTGGTGCTGGCCTTTATCGGTTGCAAAATGCTCCTTGATCCCCACGGCGGCCCCCCGCTCTGGTTCCAACTGAAGATTCCCATTTCTGTTTCTTTGTTCGTGGTGGGGGGGATCATTGTTGCTTCCATCGCTCTCTCGCTCACCCTGGGCCGCCAGCAACCACCTCGCTCCGCCTCATGAAGTTCCGGTGGTCTCTCGCGCCGCCGCAACGCGCCCACGCCGAACGCTTGGCCGAGGCGCTGAAGCTCCCACCGCTGCTCGCCCAATGCCTGCTTAATCGAAACTTGACGGAACCGTCGTCCGCCGCCGCTTTTCTGCGCCCCCGGCTCCGGCAACTGGCCGATCCGTTCCTGCTTCCCCACATGCCTCTTGCCGTCGAACGGCTCCTGCAGGCTCGCGAGCGCAAGGAGCCCGTCGTCCTCTTTGGGGACTATGATGTGGACGGCGTTACCGCCAGCGCATTGTTGCTCGAAGTGCTTCGTCCCCTTGGCTGGCAAGTCCAATATTACCTGCCTCGCCGCTTGGAGGAAGGGTATGGCCTTAGCCAGGAAGCCGTCGAAAATTGTCTGGCCCAATCTGGCGCCACCCTGCTGTTAGCCGTGGATTGCGGTTCGACAGCGGTCGCTCCGATTGCCTGGTTGCGCCAGCGCGGCGTGGAGGTCATCGTGCTGGACCATCACCAAATCTCGGTGCCCGCGCCTGCGGCCATTGCTCTGGTCAATCCACGGCTTTCCGCGTCCTGCAATACCAGCGAATCCGAGGATTCCGGCGCGCCCTTTACAGAGCTCTGCTCCGTTGGGCTCGCCTTCAAACTCGCCCACGCTCTGCTTAAGCGCGCCCGCGAAACCAGTATCCTCGGCGCGGCTGACTTCGACTTGCGTTCCTTGCTGGATCTGGTCGCCTTGGGAACCATTGCGGATGTGGTCCCCTTGACTGGCGAAAATCGCATTCTGGCATCCGTTGGTTTGGAACGCCTGAGCACCACTCAGCGCCCCGGCCTGGTGGCTCTGAAGCAAGTTGCGCAGTCCCCTGCCCTGCTTGGCTCCCATGAGGTTGCCTTCCAACTCGCCCCGCGACTCAATGCCGCCGGTCGTCTGGAAACGGCGGAGGAAGCCCTGCGCCTGTTACTGACGCGCGACCATGCCGAAGCGAGGACTCTTGCCCAAACGCTCGACGTCCGCAACCGGACACGCCAGAAAATCGAGCGCGGCATTGTGGAAGATGCCATCGCCACCGTACAGAACAGATTCAATCCCAGCACGGATTATGTTATCGTCGAGGGCAACCCGACCTGGCACATCGGCGTGGTGGGCATTGTTGCCGCCCGCGTGCTTCAACAATTCTATCGCCCAACGGTCATACTCGGCAGCGATGGCGCGACCTACCGGGGCTCCGGCCGCAGCATTCCAGGCTTCAACCTGGCCGGTGCTCTGCGCGAGTGTGCCGACCTGCTTCTTCGCCAGGGAGGGCATGCCATGGCAGCCGGGGTTAGTCTTTTACCTGCCAACCTCGAGGCTTTTCGCGCCCGCCTCAACCAACTTGCCTTGAATACTCTCCAACCCGAGGAACTCCAGCCTTCGCTGCGCCTCGACGCCGAAGTGCGCCTGGTAGATCTGCATTGGGAATGCCTTGCGGCGCTCGCCCAGTTGCGCCCCACAGGCCAGAATAATCCTCCCGTTCAATTGTTCGCCCGCAAACTCAACCTGCATCGCCCCCCGCTCCACATCGGTGCTCAAAAACAGCACCTCAAATTGTGGATTAACGACGGAACTACTGCGCTCGAAGCTGTTTGGTGGAACGCCGCCGATCAAACTATACCCCCCGCCCCTTTCGACTTGGCCTTTGCACCCCAAATTAACGAATACAACGGCAGCCGCAGTGTTCAACTGAAGATCTTGGATTGGCGTCCTGCGCAATAAAACAATCCCCATTGGACCAACCTCGGGAACACTTGAGTGGGAATGCAGGAAGTTGCATCATCATGTGAAATGGGGCGTGTGTTTCTAAATCTGTTTCTCTTTCAACGCACCGCGACGATAAGCGCAGAATCCAAATGCCGCTAACTGCTTCTTCTATTTCGGGCAATACACCCGGAGCTTGAATCCGGCAACTGAACCACGCACTCTTCCGTCTATCTATGGTCTCCGCCATCATCGTTGCCGCCGGCCAAAGCTCCCGCATGGGTGCCGGAGTGGACAAACTCTTCCTCAAATTAAATGGCTGCCCCATCGTAGCGCACACCTGGCGTCAGTTTGAGCTTGCCGAATGTATTGACGAAATCGTTTTGGTCGTGCGCGAGACCATGAGACCCGCATTTGCGGCGCTAGGCGAAGAATACCGGTTTCACAAGCCCTTCCGCCTCGTCTCCGGCGGCAAGGAGCGGCAGGACTCAGTCTGGAATGGGCTGCAGGCTTTATCGCCCCATGTTGAGATTGCTGCCATTCAAGACGCGGCTCGACCTTGCACCTCCAGTGCGCTCATTGCGGCGACCATCGCCGCTGCCCGTCAAACCGGCGCTGCCGTGGCCGCCCAAGCCATCACGGATACCATCAAAGAGTCGAGCGACGGCAAGCTCATCGAACGCACGCTGGATCGCTCACGGTTGTGGTCCGTGCAAACGCCCCAGACCTTTCGGGTTGAGATTATTCGGCAGGCGCTGGCGGCGGTGCGCCGGCAAGGCCTGTTGGTTACCGACGATGCCGCCGCCTGCGAGTTGATCGGTCAACCGGTCCAACTGGTCGCCTGCCTCCAGCCTAATCCCAAAGTCACTCGCCCGGAAGATCTCCCCTGCCTCGAGGCACTGCTGCGCGCCCCAGCCCTTCCGTAGCGGGGCTCACGCAAAGCAGGCTGGGCTACTTGGCGGCCTGCTACCGGAGTCAACTCCCCAGAATGCTCCCGGTTGTGAGTTAATCACCGGAAAACGCCTTGGCCCAAGCTGGGTATCGAGGCTCTACTGCCATTAGGAAGGAATGACCTCGCCTGTTACAAAAGTTTGGTCTGACCCGGGATGGCAACAGGATAGAGCCCGTCGGGGCCGGGTTTTACCGGCGGTTCGGTGTTCATTGTAATTTCGCCTATTGGTGGGAAGGCGAATTTGGAATCAAGAACTTCCTGCAAACTGATCTTCTTACCCGTATACACCGCTAGTTGTCCCAATACGGAGACCAGCGTCGAGTCGGCCAAAATTTTGGCGCGCTGAAACGGCTTGCCAGCACGGATGGATTGCAGGAATTCGCTGTGTTCCAATTCGTAAGGCGACTTCGCAGACTGTTCAACATTGGCACGCCAAGTGCGATTGCCGTTGAGGTCGGTAAAATACGGCGGTTGAAATGCCGTAAAGTTGCAGCGGCCCTTGGTGCCGTGAAAAATATCCTGGTTTGAGCCATAACAACCGACTGCCGTGCGGCAGGCACCGTAGATGCGGCGGCCGTTTGGATACTCGTAAATAACCTGGTTATGATCGAAGCAGGTGCCCATCGTGGCTTCGAAATGTGTCGAGCGGCCCCCCATGCCGTAAGCTTGGCTTGGCAGCACGTCGCCCAGCACCCACAGGGCAGAATCGAGATCATGAATGAGCGACTGCAGAATGTCATCGCCGGACAACCACGAAAAGTGGTACCAGTTGCGGAGCTGATACTCCATCTCGCTCCATCCCGGCTCGCGCTCAATCAACCGATAAGGCGAGCGCAGGTATTCACATTGAACGGCTACGATTTCTCCCAGTTCGCCCGCTTGGATGCGTTGGACAGCCTCACGCCGGCCGAGATGATAACGATAAGTCACGCCCGCCAGCACCCCCGTGCCATTTTGCTTGGACAATACGTCAGCCTGCATGATCTTGTTGACGCCAGCAATATCTACGGCGGCGGGTTTTTCCACGAATACGTGTTTCTTGTTCTGCACTGCTGCCAGGGTGTAGTCCGGATGAAACCGGGAAGCGCAAACCACCAACACGACGTCACAGTTTTCAATGACGCCGCGATAGCCCTGCAACCCGGAGAACTGCCGCCCACGCGGAACCTCTATCCGGTCGGGGAACTTCGGACTCAAGGTGTTGATCGTGGTGTCTATTTTATCCGGGAAGATGTCAGCCAGCGCCCAGAGTTTGGTCCCTGCGTCAACGGTCAACGCATTGCCCGCCGCGCCGGTGCCACGCCCGCCGCAACCGATGAGTCCAAGTTTGAGCGTGTCGCTGCCTGCCGCGTGAGCAAAGCGGCCCACATCAATGGCGCCGATGAGCGCGGTTCCCGCCACCGTGGCTGAGGTCTTAAGGAAGCCTCGCCGGCTGGTAAATCTGGTTTGGTTTTGCTGTGCAGTGGTCTTCATTGTTAATCCGTTCGTTGTCTAAATGTGCGCCTATACTAATCTACTGCCGGAACGGCACCAGCAAAAAAACATATTTCCTCTCGCGTGCGCACTTCAATTTCAGCAACTTCCTCAGGGGGAAATTAGATAAAAATCATGGGGGTTTTCATACTTCGCCTCACGCTCCCACGATTTGCCCCCACCCTTGCCAACTCCCGCCTCCACTATTACCCTGAGCTGAACGATTTTCGTGATTATGAAACAACACCTGCTTTTCGGAGTGTTGGTGACGGCGCTCAGCATCAACTTGGTGATTGGCGCCCGGGTCTACTTGAATTCCGCGCAAGCGGCGGAAAAGGATTCGGCCTATCCCAGCCTTGAACTCTTTTCCTACGCCTTGGAAAAGGTGCGCAAGGATTACGTGGACGGGCAAAACCTGACCTATCGGCAATTGGTTTATGCATCCCTCAAAGGCATGCTCAGCACCCTCGATCCACACAGCGAATTCATGGAACCGGCCAAGTACAAGGAACTCCAAAGTGATACGCAGGGCGAGTTCGGTGGGCTGGGCATCGTGATCGCCATGCGTGACGGTTTCATCACTGTGATCGCTCCCATGGAAGACAGCCCCGGTTTTCGCGCCGGCATTCTCTCGGGCGATCGCATCATTAAGATTGGAGAGCGAAGCACTGAAAAGATGAGTTTGCAGGAAGCGGTGACAAACTTGCGCGGCGAGGCGGGCACCGAGGTAAAGATTTCCGTCCTGCGCCCTTCTTCTGGCAAGATCAAGGACTACACGCTCACTCGCGCCGTTATCAAGGTTGACATGGTCAAGGACATCAACGGCAAAAAGGAGTTTCTGTTGGATGACAATAAAATCGGCTATATCCGACTGGTGCAGTTCGGAGAAAAGACCGGTGCCGAATTAGAGGGCGCAATCAAAAAACTCAAGGCTCAAGGGTTGCAAGGGTTGGTGCTGGATCTGCGCTGGAATCCAGGCGGTTTGCTGGAGCAAGCGGTAGATGTCTGCGAGCGATTCCTCCCGCGTGGCAACCTCGTTGTCACCACCGAGGGGCGAAATCCCACCCAAAACTCGGTTCGCAAAGCCCGGGGTCGCGGCGACGAATTAAGCGGTTTGCCAATGGTAGTGCTGGTTAACCTCGGCAGTGCCAGCGCCTCCGAAATCGTCGCCGGCTGTCTGCAGGATAGCAAACGTGCCATCATCCTTGGCGAAAAGACTTTCGGCAAAGGTTCCGTCCAAAGCATCATCCCGCTGGCTGCGATGTCGGACGGCGTTCCCGCCTTGCGCTTGACTACAGCCAAATATTATACCCCCAGCCATAAGGTCATTCACGAGGAAGGAATTACTCCTGACATCATCGTGCCCCTGTCTGAAGAACAGGAGCGCTTTATTCTAATGAAACATGCCCCAGGCGGGATTCAGGGGATGGAAGAGAGTGAGCGGGAACAAGTCTTGAGATCGGGAGACCCGCAACTCGAACGCGCCATGGATCTGCTCAAGGGCATTACTCTTTTTACCCAGCGGTCCCCCGCTTTTAATCAGAGACTTGCCAAAAGCAAAACACGGGATGCCAAGTAATTCCACCCCCGCAAAAGCGGCGCGCAACCGGTCCGTGAACCATGCCCCTTCTGGCGCTGGAAACATCTTGTGACGAAACCAGTGCGGCCGTTGTTGACCAAGGTCGCGTCCTGGCGCATCTCGTTTCGTCCCAGGTTCAACTCCACGCCGAATATGGTGGCGTGGTGCCGGAATTGGCGGCGCGAGAGCATCTCCGCCATTTGTTGCCTGTCACTCGACTGGCCTTACAAAAGGCTGGCGTGGACCCCGAACAACTCGACGCCGTCGCAGCAACCCGTGGGCCGGGCTTGCCAAGCGCACTGATGACTGGCTTCAAGGCGGCGCAAGCGGCTGCGTTTGCACTGCGTCGGCCTTTTCTCGGCATCCACCACCATGAGGCTCATCTCTATTCGCCTTGGATCAACGGCCCGCCGCCGAAAGCCGATTTCTCCCGTTTTCAGCCCAATATTTCCCTTATTGTTAGCGGCGGACATACTCTCTTGGTTCATGTCCGCTCAGAGTTAAACCACCACCTGATCGGCTCGACTGTAGATGATGCTGCGGGCGAATGTTTCGACAAGACTGGGAAACTGATGGGACTGCCTTATCCGGCGGGACCAGAGATAGACCGGCTCGCCCAGGACGGAAATCCCGAGGCGTTCGTTTTCCCGCGTCCGATGATTGATGAGCCGAATGACGATTTTAGCTTTAGCGGTCTGAAAACCTCCGTGCGATACTTTCTGCGCGACCACCCCAAACTGCTCCAGGATACACAATGTCTGCGCGACCTCTGCGCCAGCATTCAGGCGGCCATTGTGGACGTGTTGGTGACTAAGACCCTCCGTGCTGCCAGACGACTTTGTGTGGGATGCATTACGGTCTCGGGCGGCGTCGCCAGCAATCGCGCGCTGCGCCAGCGCCTCGGTGCCGCCTGCGAACGGCAGCGGTTCGCCCTGATGCTGGCCGATAAAGCCTTTTGCACGGATAACGCCGCTATGATCGGCATTCTGGCCGAGCGCAAGCTCCGTCTGCATTCGGAACCAACTCCCCTCGATGCGGATATTCTGCCAAGCTGGGCGCTGGAATAACATAGCCCGGTGCCCACCGCACTCCCATCAATCGGCCTATCCGGCTGAATCCGCAATCAATGAAAGAACCTTTTCCACCGCCTCATCAGCTTTCAGTGACACGAGGGTGCCTCCGCGCGGTTTGATCTCCACTTCACCTTTGGCCAGCGACTTTTCGCCAATGCCCACACGGATAGGGAAGCCTACCAACTCGGAATCTTTGAACTTCACTCCGGGTCGCTCGTTGCGGTCGTCGAGGATCGCATCCACGCCGCATTCAGTCAGTTCAGCGTAGATCCTTTCTGCGCATTGCATGACTGCGCTTTCAGGGGCTGTATTGAGTGGTGTAATGCATACCGTGTAAGGCGCAACGCTAATGGGCCAGATAATGCCATTGTCATCATGGCGCTGCTCAATCACCGCCTGCAAGGTGCGCGTGACCCCGATGCCATAGCACCCCATGATCGCCGGTTGTTGTTTGCCTGACTCATCGAGGAACAGAGCATTCATAGCCAGACTGTACTTGGTGCCAAGTTTGAAAACGTGCCCAACCTCGATTGCACGCTGAATCTTCAACGACTTCCCACACTTCGGACACGCCTCTCCAGCCCGTACCAACCGCAGGTCCGCCCAATGCGCCACCTGAATGTCGCGTCCGATGGCGACGTGGCGCAAGTGAAACCCATCCGCATTGGCGCCGGTGGTCATCTCCACCGTCTCCCGCAGCCGCTCATCAGCATAAACCGGCAGATGAGTCACACCAACCGCCCCCAGACTACCCGGGTGAGTTCCCAGTGTCGCGAAAATCTCTTCGGCCTCCGCCGCACGGAAAGTCGCGGTGCCCAACGCGCCGGTCAGCTTGGCCTCGTTCAGTTGATCGTCCCCTCGCAGGAGAATCAATACTGGCTTACTGGCGGCTAGATACACCAGCGTCTTTATCTGGCGGGCGGCGGGCACTTCGTATGGCGGTTGGCTTAATGCCTCAATTGTCACCACGCCCGGAGTGGCAAACTTTTCAACCTCGCCCTCAATAGTCTGATCACAGCACTTTTCGACGGCACTGGTCGCCTTTTCCACATTTGCTGCATACCCGCATCCATCACAGAACGCGACCTCGTTCTCTCCGGCAGCCGCCGGCACCATAAACTCATGTGAAAACTTCCCGCCCATCACGCCCGTATCCGCTTCGACCGGTATGGCCTTGAGTCCGCAACGCTGAAAGATGCGCGCATAAGCGTCATACATCTTGTGATAACTCGCCTGCGCGGCCTCGTCCGTAGCATCAAAACTGTAGGCGTCCTTCATAATGAACTCCTTCGCACGCATAAGGCCGAAACGCGGGCGAATCTCATCCCGAAACTTGACCTGAATCTGGTAGAAGTTCTTGGGCATCTGCCGGTAGGAGTTGATTTCCCCAGCGACGAGTGTGGTGATGACCTCCTCGTGCGTCGGCCCGAGCACCCACTCCTTTTTCGCTCGGTCACGAACCTTGTACAGCACCTCTTGGGCAGTTTCGTAACGCCCGCTCTGCTGCCAGATTTCCGGGGGTTGAAGCGCTGGCATGAGCAGTTCGATCGCACCCGCCCGGTTCATTTCTTCCCGTACGATTTGCTCGACCTTGCGCAGCGCACGCAGCCCCAATGGCAAAAAGGTGTAGAGCCCTCCGGTGAGCTTGCGAACAAGCCCGGCGCGCAATAACAGTTTGTGAGAGACTATTTCGGCTTCAGCCGGTGTCTCTTTCAGCGTGGGAATTAATGTTCGTGACCAACGCATACGAGCAGCGGAATGTGGATTGCCCAGATCGTTTTGGCGAGCAAGAAATACCGCCCGCAGCTGGCAAGCCCCCATTTATTGATCCAGTTGCTATGAGAGTTTTGGTTCATGGTTTCAGGGTTTCCGCGCTGGCGGGCGCAGGGAGGGGCGTAGCCCCGACCGAAGCGCGCCAGCGCGCCGCGAATACCGCCGGCGCCAGATACTCCAGCGCCGAGTGCGGCCTCGCTTCGTTGTAGTCCCGCCGCCACCCGGCGGCCAGGACTTGCGCCTCCAACAGGGAGGCAAATTCTTCGCGGTCCAAATGCTCGTCCCGCAACCGGCTGTTAAAGGATTCCACATACGCGTTCTCCCACGGACTCCCCGGCGCAATATACAGCGCCCCGATGGCGTTACCCTTCAGCCACGCCTGCACGGCCAAGGCCACAAATTCAGGCCCGTTGTCACTACGCAGATGCGCCGGCACTCCCCGCTGCGCTATCAGCTCCGCCAGCACCACCATCACGTCCTTGGCCCGGAAACTCCGCCGCACGACCAGCGCCAGACATTCCCGCGTAAACTCGTCCACCACGCATAAAAACTTCAACCGCCGCCCATCGCTGGTCTGGTCGCTCACAAAGTCATAGCTCCAAACCTCGTTGGGCCGCGTGGCCCCCCGCCGTTGGCTGCCGTTCTCGCTGGTGCCCTGCCGCCGCTTCTTGCACTGTTTTCGCGGCACTTTCAGCCCTTCCTCCCGCCACAGCCGTTGCACCCGCTTGACGTTCACCCGCAGCCCTTCCTGGCGCAACTGGCCACAGGCGGTCCGATACCCGGCTCGCGGCCGTTGCCGGCTGAACTCATGGAGCCGTTCGCGCAACCGCCGTTCCGCCGCGTCGGGCTGGGGCCGGTGCCGCTGGGTGGCCCGCGGCTGTCCCACCACGTTGCAGGCCCGACGCTGGCTCATCTCCAGGGCCGCCTGAAGATGTCCCACCGCCTCGCGTTTCCGCGCCGGGCCTACCATTTTCCCTCCAGCAGTTCCTTGAGCGCCACCTTGTCCAGGGACAGGTCGGCCACCAGCCGCTTGAGCCGGGCGTTTTCCTCTTTCAAGGCTTTGAGTGCCTTCACGGTGTTCACATCCGCCCCGCCGTATTGCGCCTGCCAGCGGTGATACGTCGCCGGGCTGATCGCCAGGCTCTTGCAGACTTCCTCAATCTTCTTGCCCCCGGCCAGTTCCGTGGCCGCTTGATGGAGCTTCGTCACGATTTGTTCAGGACTGTGTCGTGTTCGTTTCATGTTGTCAGAGTTCCGGGCGGCGCTTCGCGCCGCCCAAGTCTCTCATAACACCTGGCTCAATTTAAGGGGAGCTTTCCAAAAGGGTCGTGGTATTTCCATTACTACCCGCCTTGGCGAAGCAGCAAGTTCCGTTAGTAGCGCCGGGAGGAGAAGAACCGCTCGCGAGCGCCGCGAAGTTTGGCGCGGATAGTAACCATAACGCGCCCGAAGGCGGAAGCGGAGTATTCCAAGTTAGCACTTTCAGTGGTGCGACGGTTCATGCTCAGAACCTTGGCCAAGTTATGGATTTTAGTCAGCGCACCGATCTGCTCCATGAAGATGCCGTCGGCATGGTGGGCGTCGCGCTTGTCTTCGGAGTGATACTGGGTGGTCTTATAGACCTCGCGGAATCGGCCGAGGATCTTGGCCGTATGGCAGAATTGGAGGTAATCCACACGGCAATCCATCCGACGGCCTTTGCAGAAACGACCGCCAGGGCGGTCGGCGATACGACGGCCGATGATACGAGTTTGGCCGTCGGGAGCGACCAAGCCGATGTCCTGCGAGGCATACATGGCCTGCGGTTCGCGAGCATGCTGCTGGTAATAGCCCCAAAAAGTTGCAACGGCTTCCGGATAGAGCAGGTCGTCGTCATTCAGGTACATGATCAACTCGCCAGTGAGTTCGCCGGAGTTAAGAATGCGATTGAAACACCAGGAAGCCATGATTTTAGTGCGGGATAGCTCTGGAGTTTCACCGGAAGGAACGACTTTCAGGCGCGGGTCGCTAAGGTAGTTAAAAAAACCTTGCTTCAGGAGTACGCCGCTATCCACCAAAATGCCTTGCCAGTGGCAGTGGGTTTGGTCGAGCAGGCTTTGAACAGCTTCTTTGACGAAGCGCGGTTTATTGTGCGATGTAACGATGATGCTGAGATCAGCCATTCCCTATCACCCTTTCGTTACAAGGGCGTCGATCTCGGGCGGAGGATCACCCAGAAGTTTGCGGCGAAGCGGGATACTAGCCATAGCCTGAACATTACGCCGTTGTTCAAAGCCGAACTTGCGTTCGACGAGCGCAAGGTAATCGGGGTGAGTAAAGTATTTCTGCCAAGCCTGATCGCGAAAGCGCAGAACTTCAGTGGCGGAACAATGCCGGGTGGGCATGGGCTGGCTTTCGTAAGAGAGGAAACCGTAGCCGGCCGGCGAGTCCGGTAATGGCCAGCCATTCGCGCGGGCTAGGTAATAGAGCGAACTGCCGGGCAAGGCCTGGCAGGGATACATATTGGCCATCTCAGTGTTGAGTTCGAGGGCCAGATCCAACGTCTGCTGCATTGTCTCCAAGTTATCCTCGGGAAACCCAAAGATATAGTTGGCAATTATATTCAGACCGTGGTTACGAATGGTTTGGGCTACTTGGCGGATGTTGGTGTCCTTGAACGAGCCTTTGGAAACCTCGTGTCGGATAGTTTGATTACCAGCTTCGACGCCCAACGCGAGCCAGTTGATGCCGGCGCGTCGAAACAGGTCCAGATAATGCGGTTGAACCGTGTCAATGCGCGAGTAGGACCACATCCGAAGCTTGAGCCCGCGTTCGATGATGAGGTTAAGCAGAGGTTCAAAATAGCGTTTATTGAGGAAGAACATCTCGTCCGAGATGCGCAGAGTTTCGACCCCCAATTGGGCTAACTTCTCGAATTCGCTGATGATGAAGCCCGGCGACCAGAAGCGCATGTTGGGAGAATGGGAGGCGGCTACACCGTCGGCATTGTCAATGCGGTTGACGATATTGATCATGCAAAAGTCGCAGCGGAACTTGCATCCCAGCGAGGTGTAAATAGCGGCAAAGGGAGTTCGAAAGTCGTGATTGAATTCGGCGTGCCAGAAATGGGCGCGGTAGAGATCCAGCGGTCGTTGCCGATAAGGCAGCAAGTCCCAGGCGGAGCCCGGCAGGTCGGCATCCATGCGGTCCTGCGGAACCACGCGCTCGGGCGGATTAAGGACGGGCACGCCATCCTGCTTGTAGCCGATACCTCTGACTTTGGACAGGTCGGTCTTGAGGTTGGTTTGCAACAGATTGTGCAGAGCATAGACGCCCTCGTTGAGCAGAACCAGGTCCACGCAATTCAACGCGAGCACTTCTTTGGGCAGGGCACTGGTGTGCGAGCCGACAAAGCAGATACGATAGTCGGGGTGCTGTTGTTTGAGTGCTCGCGCCAGCGCAGTGGCGCCGATCATATTAGTCGTGCCGGAATTGGGGTTTTGCCCATAGACCACCATGCACACCAACCGGGGATCGGCTTCGACAATACGCTTGACCGATTCCTCGACCGTCAGTCGCTCCGCGCAACAGTCCAGAATGCCGACCCCGAAGCCTTTGGCGCGACAACTTTGGGCCAGCAGCAGTGCCCAGGTGGGGGGCTCGATAGCCGCGAAGTCCTTGCTCAAAGCCTGGTAGGCTTGGAAGGATGAATTAGGGCTGACAAAAAGTACATCAAGCTGTCGGTTCATGGGTAGGGCGCGTTGGGCTACTCGATTTGGTTGAGCAAGGCGCACAGGGCCAGAATCTTGTCTCGCTCCAATTCCGGGTAGTTGCCGATATAATAGCCGAAGAAGTGCACATGGTCTACTTTGGGAAACTTCTCAAATTCCCGATCGCCGAGCAGTTTGCGGGCGTAGGGCTGCCGAAGCTGGTTGCCGCCGCCCGAAGTGCCGCGCCGGAACTCGACCCTGGCCTCGCGGAGACGTTGCTCGACTTTGGCACTTAAGGTTGGGTCGGGCTGACGCAGAATGAGCGTGAAGGCGTAGTTGCAGCTTCCCTCCAATTCAAAGTCGGTGCGATACTTTTGCGGGTCGAGGTGGTCCAGAAACAGGCGCAGGTTCGCGCGGCGGCGTTCGTTGTTCTGGTCCAACCGTCGAAGTTGGGCGCGGCCAAGCACGGCGTTGATCTCCGTGCCGCGCATGTTGTAGGCCGGAAAGGCGAAGATAAAATCAGGGTTCAGGTCGGGATATTGCTGACGGTAGCTCTCTTTGAGAGTTTCCGAGCTTGCCTCGCGCACCATGCCGTGCGAGCGAAACATGCGCAGGGCCTCATAGAAGTCGGCGTCATTGGTCGAAATCATGCCGCCCTCGATGGTGCTCATGTGATGCGCATAATAAAATGAAAAGTTAGACATGAGGCCAAAGCTGCCCAGCTTGCGCCCCTGGAAGGTTGCGCCGTGGGATTCGCACACATCCTCGATGAGCGGAATATTGCGGGCCTGTAGTACCTCCAGCAATCGCTGGGTCAGAGCGTTATAGCCAAGGATGTGGGTGATAAAAACCGCCCGGGTCTGCGGACGGAGGTGGGCAATGACTTCCTGGTCGTCCATGCCCAGCGTGCGCGGGTTGATGTCCACGAACACGGGCTGGAAGCCGCATTGGATCACCGAGGCAATATCCGATACCCAGGTGAGGGCGGGCACGATGATTTCACCCGGGCCAAGCCGTTCACGCAGCGCGGCCATCGTCAACAGGTTCGCGGAGGAACCTGAATTGACAAAGACGCTGTGCCGAACCCCGAGCCAATTGGACCACTCCTGCTCGAACTGGCGGACCTGCCGGGACTGGGTCAGCATCGGATTATCCTGGCCGAGGTAAGCAATCAGCGCGTCTAAATCGGCGCGCGTGATGTTATTATGCATCAGCGGCCAATTCAAAGGCGCCGCAGGATTACTTCTCGTTGTAATAGTCGCCATACTCAACCACAATGGTGCTCTTGCCGTCTTCCCGTTCCAGGGCTTTCTGGTAAGCGGGAAAAATTTCTTTTGGTTCCTCCAAACGTATCACCTCGATATTCGGGCACATCAGACGGAAGGCTTCTGTAAAATCACCAACGTGCTGATGCTGCGGATGCAATGGGCGCACCGAGCCAATGCCGGTGCGAATGATCACTTTGGGCTGGTAGCCAGCGTTGGACATGAGGGAAAATTTGTCAAGATGATTGACGACTTGGTTGACGGCCAGTAATAGAAAGTTCCACCGTGGGAAAATGCTTACCGGCACGTGGCCGACCAGAGCCAGGCCGCTTGACATGCCCATTTGCATTTCCTCGGCCACCGGCAATTCGAGCAGCTTGTCCCGCGCGACATTCTTAAGGGTGTTGGACATGGCGGTGCCAGGGCAGGCCACGGCCTGGCCAAGAAAAAGCACTCGCGGATCGCGCGCCAGATACTCCATCGCCCGACACAATTCATCAAAGTATTTCATGGGCTAAAACTGGACCCGCACGCCCGCGCCGGCGTGGGGATATTTGGTCTGGTATTGATAATGAACCACCATCGGGTGGGGCGTTTGTTCGCATGTCAACGCAGGCTGGCGCCAAGCTTCGCGCGTATCGGTGCAGACTGACTTTCCATTGTCTTCGACGATAAATCGGATCGGCAACTGGTGATTATGGGAATACTTGAGGCACTCGTGGGCAATGCCGGTTTCCGCGGTCATATCGCCCATAAAACAATGCACGCGCGCAGTCTCGCCTCGGCGCTTGATTCCCATTGCAATCCCCACAGCGATGGGCAGGATGCCGCCGACGATGGCCGAAGACACCACTCGGTATTCGGGAAAACACAGAGAAATGGAGTGCCCGGCCAGAATCTCTTCGCGCACTTTTTCAGGCGGAACGCCCTTCAGCAAACACTGGTAATGGCTGCGCCACGAGCAGCAAACCCAATCCTCCGGGCGTACGTCCCGGAAGAGGTCAATCATCTGCGCCTCGTTGCCGTAGTAAAGATGGATGGGAGCTCGAATCTGCGCCGCGTTAAAGAGGTTGGCGATTTCGGTCTCGAAGTTGATCAGGTCGTTTGCCGTCATATTTAAGTTTGTTTGCCGGACGCACCCTCCGGGGGAAAGACCTCGCGGAAAGCCGGTCCCGCCTGTGCCGAGCGAGCCTGGTCCAGTTCGGCGTAATCCTGCCCGGGAGAAAAGAAGATGATTTGGCTGCCGCTGGTATCGAACCGGAAAGGCACCCACAGCAAGTTGCGCAGGCGCTCTTTCACTTGTTGCTGACACCCGGGCGGCACATAAAACAGCAGGAAGCCGCCTCCGCCCGCCCCCAGCAACTTCCCTCCTCGTGCCCCGGCTCGCCGGGCTTCAGCATAAATCTCGTCCACCTGTGAGTTGGAGACCGCGCCGCTGAGGCTGCGCTTTAATTGCCAAGCCTCATCCAGCAAATCCCCAAAGCGGTCCAACGAGCCGCCGTCGGCAAGTATCTGCAGCCCCTCATCCACCATCTGCCGCATGCGCGTTAATTGCCGGGTGCGCGCACCGATGTCCACCACGTAGCTGGCGGCCACTTCGGAAGCAGTGCGCCGCAAACCGGTATAAAAGAGCATCAGCGAGTCATTCAATTCCTCAAACCGTTTGCGTGACAGCGGCACCGGTTCGACGCGAAAGCTGTTGTCGCGCTTAAACTCGATCCGGTTGAACCCGCCGTAGGCGGCAAAAATCTGGTCCTGTGACCCAACGGTCTCACCGATCAGGTCCTGCTCGACGTGGATGGCGTCCGTGGCCAGTTGATTTTGAGACGTCAGGCGCCCCAGCAAGCCGTACACCGCATGGAGGAACCCTACGGTAAAGGCCGAACTGGAACCCATGCCACTGCGCGCCGGCAAATCGCCGTCGTGGTGGATTTCCAGTCCGCGTTCGACGCGCAGCATCTCCAACACGGTGCGGACAACCGGGTGCTGAATGTCAGCCGCACATTGGCAATCCTCTATCTTGGAATAAACCAAGCGCAGACGGTGTTCAAAAAAAGGCGGTAAGTACCGGCAGGTGATAAAACAGTATTTGTCAATCGCCGTGCCCAGGACAGCACCGCCATTTTCCCGGAACCACGCCGGATAATCCGTGCCGCCACCAAAGAAGGAAATGCGGTAAGGCGAGCGGCTGATTACCATAATATGCCCGTGCCTGCGCCTTGCCTGCCGGGAATCCGACTCGAACCGCATGACTCGATCAGCCACAAAGCCGCCTCGGGGGCGAAGGTAATCTCTAGTTTCGCGCCAAGCATCATCTAAAATCGTGGGAAATCTAACGGCTGCCCACTTGCGACGTCAAGCGCAACCGCGGACAGCGCAACCTCAGATAAAAGCAAGCTAGGACACGCAATTCTTGATAACCGCTCAAGATGGAGACATGCGGCACCTTTCCCAGTGCGCGAAAGCTGTCAACGGCATAATTTCCCGCCGAACGGTTTTCTTTGTCCAAATCAGCACGGTCCCATAGGAAACCCTGCTGTGTTCTCCATCACGTGCTTCGGGAAAGATCGTTTAAAAATCGGCGCCGCACCGCATGCGCCCCTGCGTCACATCAGCGCAAGAAGAGCAGGGCAGCATCGTCGGCGAAGCGAAGGCCTTGGGGGGTAAGGTAAAAACGGTCGGACAGAATACGCCCCCAGCCTCGTTGAACCAAAAGATTCATCTCTTCGCTCCATTGTTGCCTTAAGTCATAGCCGGTAATCTGACGGAATTGATCGAAAGGCCAGCCGCTTGGCATGCGCAAACCAAACGCCGCCGCTTCCCCGGCGCGTGCAAGCGGTGGCAATTCTTCGCGGTATTCAAGAGCTCGCTGGCCTTGCTCTAATTGTTCGCAATAACGCCGGGTGTCAGGGCTGTTTTGGGTTCGCACGCCACGCACATAAGAGGTCGCACTGGGCCCCAAACCGTAGAAGTCGCCGCCACGCCAGTAATTGACGTTGTGCTGGCAAGCATGAGAGGGCAGGTTTGCTGTTTGGGGCAGGCGGCTTAAGGCCCGATCGCAGGCAAAGTTGGCGATTTCGTATTGCTTGAGGCTGGCGTTGGTGGCCTGTTCAAGCAGTTCTTCATACATGGCGCATGCCAGGTCTTCATCCGCCGCGGTCGGGCAAGTCTCAAGTTGCTGGTAGAGCAGCGTATCTTCTTCGTAGATCACCTCGTAACAGGAGAGGTGTTCGCTGCCCAGGGCAAAGGCCTCGTGTAAGGTTTCGCGCCAGGCTTCAAGCGTTTGGCCGGGGATGGCAAACATGAGATCCAAGTTCAGGTTGTCGAAGCCGGCCTTACGAAGGAGATCAAAGGACTGGAAAATCTCGCGGCGAGTATGAACCCGTCCTAGGCGCTGCAGCAACGCTTCGTTGAACGATTGCACGCCCAGAGAAAAGCGATTTACACCGGCGTCGCGCAGCAGTTTTGCCTTTTCGAGGCAGATAGTTGCGGGGTTGCATTCTACCGTCCATTCAGTTGTCTTGCCCAAGCCAAGCCGATCCCACGCACGCAGGATTCTCTGCCATTGCCGCGAATCCAAAAGCGAAGGGGTGCCCCCCCCGAAATAAATCGTGCGCGGGCGCAAATCATGCGCGATTCGTTCCAACTCAAGTATGAGCGCCCCAACGTAGCGCTCAATCAGTTCGCTCTTGGCTGGCTCGGAGTAAAAGGCGCAATAAGCACATTTCTGCACGCAGAAGGGAACATGAACATAAAGACCCGCTACCGGTTCGGCATCCAACCGAGTCATGATACGAACTCCCTCTCCGAACGCAGATGCCAATTCCCAGGTCGACCGTTCGGCTTAAGCTTATTCAACTTGGAGGGCTTGCTCGAGAAACTGGGGCAAATGGTTCAAAATCGCCGCTTCGCTGACGAGCAATGTCACGCCTCCCATTTGGGTAGCCTCCTGCCATTCCGCGTCATTCTCACCACAGAAGGCTACAACAGGCAGATGGCGAGTAGCCGGGTTTTGCTTAAGGCGGGCCAGTGCGGGGCACACGTTATTCTGCTTAGATTTCAGGTCGGCCAAGACCAGCATCGGCTTGGCCTGTTCAGCACACTCCACAAGTTGATCCGCATTCACAATGACCTGAACGCGATAATTCAAGTCTTGCAGCCGATTCACAAGCTGACTGCCTGGCAGCAGCCGCTCATAAAACACAAGCGCAAGAGGTTGCGTCATGAGCTTAGCTTGGAATAACCAAACGCAGAATGCAAGGAATTCGCATGGGTATCCGCGGAGTGCATCTTGACACTGTCCTTAGTTGGTGGCCCAAAGTTCGTCCCAGTGGTGGTTGCGGCGGGCTTCATCGAGTGCGCAGAGGTTGCGGAGCCCGGGTTAGGTCCAGAACTGCCCGCAACGTTTGAAGCGGGTTTGCTTCTGCCGACAAGCCGATTCGACCGCGCCAGAGCCAATCGGCCATCCGCGGCGGGCCATCCGCTGGTAGCGCATCCGTTCCGCATGGCTTTGAAAGGAGTTCTGCTCCCGCCGAATGATCTCGCCAACTTCGCCCCGGGGGTGCCGAAACCGCGCCATCTGGCGCAGGGCTTTTTGTTCTTGGCCCCGGCGCAGTTTATGCCGCAGAGGTTTGACCCAGCGTGAAAGCGCCGGTTGGGTTTCGCCGCGTAAGGCGCGTCCCAAACTCCACAGGTGCTGGCTGCCGTGATAGAAATCCAAGAGTTCCAGTGCCTTCGGCCACCGATCCTTTTTGAGGTTCCACACCCATTCGGCTCCATCGCCTAAGAACCGCACGTTCCGGGCACGCCCCAGCCCTTCTCGCTGGGCTTCCCAGTGCCGCCGCTGACCCAATCCCATCGCCGGGTCCTGCCAACTAACCCCCACCTTATCACTCAAAATGCCGCGTCCGGCTTCGGTACGGGCGGCCGCCGCGTGGCGGTAGAATAGGCCCAACTTCAATTCGTGCCCTTCGACGCGCAGTTGTTGGGTCTTCTTTTTACCCCACCCCGCTCCGCGATAGCGCACTGGGCAACCGCCGACCATGATCACGCCCAACTCCGTGCGGCCCCGCCGCGCCAAACGTTCCTGCGGCGGCGGTTCATACCGGCTCCGCGCTGGGCGCTCGGCACGGGCACCGACCCGTTGTACCAGCGCATGCCGCGTCGCGTCGTCTATGCCGCCCGCCCATCGGCTGGCCCCCTGCGCGGCCGCCTCATCCGAACCGGTGGCCGTCACCGTGAAGCAAAGCTTCTCGGCGTACCCAGGGGTGATCTTCTGATGCGGGCCCAACCCCCAGGCCCGCTGCAACGCACAACCCCACTGACCCGTAACCGGATCCCGGCCCTAATCAACCCCCAGTTTTACCGCGCCCAGTTCGCGGCGCAGGGTAACGGGCCTGCGCCGTCGCTCTGGAGGGGGAAAAACCTCGCCGCTCCTGTCGGCGAGTGCTTGCAGACGCTCCTCCAGTCGTTGGCGTCCCCATTCACGGGCTTCCGCCACGACCGCTCGTTCGAGGTCCGCCAGACGGGGAAACGGTTGGGATATTGACGATGTTGGTTTCATATAATGACTCGGCTTGCATCGTTGCGTTATGCCGGTCGAGGAACCGTTACACCTCTAGCTTAAGGACAGTGTCAAGATGCACCCCTAGCGGTGCGAGAGCCGCCTACGGGACGTCGGGCAGCATTTGGGCTTTCAAGCGCTCGAAGTGCGCGCGCACACCGCTTCGGGCCGTATAGTCCCAGACCGTCACGCCTTGCTCGCGCAAAGCCAGGAGGGCGGTTATCCACGCCTGGCCCCAGCCGCTCTCGATGGACCAGGCGCCCCAGCCGACATCGGCGGAACTGGCCCACGCCTCCCAGCGGCGGTCGTCGAAGGCGCGGAACCAGGTGCCGCTCAGGTGCGGGAACTTTTGCGAGCGGGTTTGAATGCGGCACAGATAGGCGGCCAACCGGTCCGCGGCGCGCCGGAACCGGGGATCGCCGGTGGCGCCAGCGGCTTCGTGCAAGCCGAGCAGGGCAAAGCCGGTGGTATAAAGCTGGTCGCTGACGGGGTCGCCGTTCTGCTGCACGAGCGGGGTTTCGTTGGTGCCATATTCCGCATTTGACTGCGGGGCGCGGTAATGGCCGCCGTGGGGTGGGCCGAGCCGTTCCTGGATGGCGCCGGAAGGTTGCTGCCAGGCGAGGAGGTCGCCGGCGACGCGGTCCAGCCAGGCGCGGTGCTCGGGAGTATCCGCGACGCGGACGAGCCAGGCCAGGCAGAGAAGCATGTGGGCGCGTTCGAGGTTGTCCTGCCAGCGCCACTGGGCGGGATAGGCTTTCATGGTCATGCGGATGGCCATGCGCGCGCGGTCGCGGAACAGCGGGAACCCGGTCTGCTGGTAGGACCAAAGGTAGCAGGCCCAAAGATAGGATTCGAAATGAGGCGAGTAGCTGACCGGGGCGTCCTCGAAATAAGGGCGCCACCCCTTCTGATTCAGCGCGGGCAGGTCAATGCGATCGCCGCGGAATCCCAGCTTGCCGGTGGTGCGGAGGTTGGCGAGCAGGGCGCGCATCAGGCGCTCATCCCAACGCGCCGTTCGCAGGGCGGCGCTGGCGACCGCGGTGGCCAGCATCGCGCGGGCATTATCATCCCCGTAGTTGGCCACCAGCCAGGCCGGCGCAATATCGCCCCAGCCGATCAGGCCAAACGCGCCGTGCTGCGGATCATTGCGCGGCCCCTGGCACATGCCTGAGTTGAAATACACGAAGTCCAGCAGGTTGCTGGCAATCAGGGCACTGCGCTGGCAGCGGTTGAGCTGGCTGTCCAGTGCCAGAACCATGGCGGATTCCAGGTTGCAATCCGCCCGCAGCGCCAGGCAGCGGCGCTGGTTGCCATCGGGGAGGATTCCCGAGGTATAGCCTTCGAGCAGGCCCAGCGCGCCGTCACCCAACGGCGCGTTGGGCGATGGCGGCGGGGCGGTTTGCGCTCCCGCGGCCAAGGCCTGGTATAGCGCCGGCTGCTCCGCGGGATGGATCAATAGCTGTGAATGGGCAAACCAGGCCGCCGCCTGGTTGAAAGCCGCGCGCTGAAAGCGGCGGGGAAGCCGGGCGGTGGCGCTATAAGCCGGCGCAACGAGCGGCACCGCCTTGAGCGCGTGCGCGTGCCGCGGATCCAGCGAGGAAAGAATCCTTTCCCACACGCGCAGCCAATCCCCGGCCGGAGCGTAGCGCCCGGTGACGAAGCTGCTTAGCCGGGTTGTGGCGACCATGAGGTTGCGGCCGGGCACCTCAAAAAGAATGGGAAAGGCCTCCTGGGCCGAGATGCCGTAGACGGCCGTATCATAGCCCGCAACCCGTGCGAGGATCAAATCGGCGGGCGGCGAATTGCTGACCGGCATGAACTGGCAATCGTGCGCGGTGAGAATGCGGAGGCGTGGCAACGCCGGCCCGAACCTGTCCGACGCAACGACAAGCCGCTCCCAGGCGGTGCTGCGCGGCGGGGCCAGTTCCAGGCCGGGAACCGCCGCCGGGTATTCCAGGAATAAGCGGAGTTGCTTCTGCTGCGCCAGGTCGAAGCCGCGCGGGTCAAGCATCGTGGGCTGCGCGGGATAGTTGTCGGCCAGCAGCAAGACCGCGGAACCGGGAGCGGCGCTTTCGATCGCCGCCAGCGGATCGGCGAAACGCGGGCAGCGCGCGCGGCCCAACGCGAGGTAAAGGTCATTCCGCGCGGAACAACAAAACGTCAGCGCGGCGGAGCCTGTCCGGGCGGATGAATTGGGGGCTACTCCGGCAAACAGCGCCGCCGCGGCGAAAACAAGGAGACGCACGGGCCATAGCATGACCACAAGATGTAGAAAGCCCGGAACGAGGACAAGGCCGCGGATGCGAAAAAAGCGGGGTGACGGCGTGGGAACGGGCGATGGCTGCGGTTCGGGTTGGAAAAGCGCGGCGCAGCACCCCATTGAACGCCAAATGCCCGCCCGCCGCTGATAAGCCTCGTCCCCGGAGGAGGCCGTCCTTGGGCCGAGGCACGCCGGGCACCGCTTAAAGCCCGATTCTGTAGCCGGAACGATCTCGATTTTAACCCTAATTCGCCCCCGCGAAACACGTAAATCGCGGGTTTTACGGGCGCAAGGTATTCGGAACCCAGTAGTCAGCCCGTTGAAGCCATTCAGAACCAAATGGTCCTTGGGGCTATCCGCTTGTCTGTCAGACCCGTTTCGACCTCAGTAAAACGAGGACGCGCGGTTGGACTATCCCACGGCAACGTTTCAGATAAGGCATTCGCAAAGCCAAAAGGCGTCCGGACACTCGATCTGCCCTGAAAAACAGCCCTTTGCCAGCCTTAGCTTCATAACTAGCTGTTTTTACGGAGCTTAATAATTATCCCCCCATCCTCGCTCATCGTTTCGGCCTTTCCAGGCATCCATAGCCATTGTCCGGATGTCTTGGAAATACCCTGCTCCTGCGCCGTGTACAAGGGGTGTACAAGGGATGCTCATCGGGTGTACCAGCTAAAATCCCATGGACTCCCGGTGAGCATCCCTTGTACACCCCTTGTACACGGCCTAATGGCAGGGTGAATCCAGGGAATGTCCAGGGTGCGCCGAAGCCGGCAGGATTTCGATTTTGCCTCAATTTTACCCCTCTCGATGCTTAAACTCTTAATTTTACCTGCGAAAGATCCGGGATTCCGCAGCCATGCCATTGGATTCGCGAAACAAGTGGCTCGCCGGAGCTACGGTTTGGACGTTCAGGCCCGTCCAGGATCCGATGGCCCGAGGGCGGGCGGTTGGACGGTCCAAATGAATCGTTCAGATTTAGTTGACAATCGGCGTGCTATTGTGTATAAACACAGCAATTGCTAGATACATGAAAGCCACGAAGCTGCCGGGATTTATAGTCGCTCTGATCAGTGCGCTTGCCGCGATGTCGGCTGCCGCTCAAATCATGATCGAGACGGTGCCGATCGGCAATGTTGGGAACCCCAACGATGCCACCGGCCTTGGCAGCGTGGCGTATTCTTATCAAATCGGCAAATACGAGGTGACGCTGAATCAGTACACCGCATTCCTCAACGCGGTGGGGGCAACGGACACCTACGGGCTTTACAATCCCCTGATGGGCAGTTTTGCGCAGTCCCTGGGCATCGCGCGCAGTGGGACAGCCGGGAGTTATACATATTCGGTAATCGGGAGCGGGGAGCGGCCGGTGACGTGGGTGAGCTGGTTTGACGCGGCGCGCTTCGTAAACTGGCTGGAGAATGGCCAGCCGACGGGGGCGCAGGATGCCTCGACGACCGAACGCGGCGCCTATACGCTGGATGGCGCCCTGAGCGGCGTGAACTTCACGCGCAATGCGAATGCGACCTACGGGTTGCCGACCGAAAACGAATGGTATAAGGCGGCCTATTATCAGCCGGCGGACCAGGGTGGCGATAGCGATGACTACTGGCTCTATCCAACGCGCAGCAACCTCCAGCCCAACAGCCGCAATGGCAGCGCCACCGATCCGAACAGTGCCAATTACTTTTATAATGATGGCATCCCCAACGGCTACAACGGCGGCTTTGCGATCAATAATTCCACAACCTACCCGACCGGCAACGCGCTGACTGACGTGGGCGCCTTTTCGCTGGCCAGCAGCTATTACGGCACTTTCGACCAGGGCGGCAACGTGTCGGAATGGAACGACACGGTCATCGAGGCTTTTGCTTACCGCGCCTACCGCGGCGGTTCCTGGTTCTATGGCGTAGGCAACTTGCGCGCGGATAGTGACCTCAACGGCCTGGCCCCGGACCAGGAGCGGGAAACCCTGGGGTTCCGGATCGTCGTCATCCCCGAGCCTTCGGCGGTTGGGTTGATGGTTCTGGGCGCGGCCCTGTTGCTCGGACGGCGGAAACGCGCTTGTTGACGCAGCGCGCGCCGGTTCCCGAAGCAGCCCGGGGCGGCCCCGGCAATGCCGCGCTGGACGTTAGCCCTGCCGGGGGCTGCTGCAAGGATTGCGAACCGTATTTCCCATCCCCGCCCACCCGCGGCACGCTAACTTCCGCAAAACACCGGGCTTTCGAAACGCCGCGCTGGCGGGGGCTGCCGCGTCAATCGCCAAGCCCGGGAAGAACGGCCCGGCGGGATGATGGCGGAAAGGCGCGGGAGCCGGTTCATCGTGAAAAGCCGAAGCCGCTGCTTAAGGGAAAGCGCCCGCGGCGCGGCAGCCGGACTGCGGCCGCGATGTCCGGCGCGGTTGCGATAATGTATTTGCGGATTGTCTATTGCGCGGGAGCTGTTTTATGCTGGCGCGCATCAATGGTTGTTTGCCGCCACCTGGGACATGACTCCAACCTTGCTGATAGTAGATGATGAGAAGACGACGCGCGACGGATTGCGCGCGGCGCTCGAGCATCGCTACGACGTGTACCTGGCCGAGGATGCCAAGGCGGCGATGGAGTTATTGGAGGCAGAGCATTTTGACGTGTTGCTGACTGATTTCCGGCTGCCGACCGAAGACGGGATGAAGCTGATTATGCGCGCCAAGTCGCTGTCCCGGCCGCCCATCTGCATCCTGATGACCGCTTATGGGTCGGAGGAACTGGCCGTGGAGGCGATGAAGCATGGGGCCGACGATTACATTGCCAAGGGGCGGCTGCAACTGGACGAGCTGGAGATGCGGATCACCAACGCGTTGCGGCGGCAGCGGCTCGAAACGGAAAACGCGGCCCTGCGCCAGCAACTCGACACGCGGTTCGGCTTGCAAAACCTGATCGGGGAGTCCCCGGGCATGAAAGAGGTTTTCGAGATGGTGCAGCAGGTGGCGCCCACGCGGGCGACCGTGCTGTTGCTGGGGGAAAGCGGGACGGGCAAGGAAATGGTCGCCAAGGCCATCCACCAGCTCAGCCCGCGCGCGCAGCATCCCCTGGTGACGGTGCATTGCGCGGCGCTCTCGCCGACGCTGCTGGAGAGCGAGCTCTTCGGCCACGAGAAAGGCGCCTTTACGGGCGCGTATGAGCGGCGCCTGGGCCGGTTCGAGCAGGCGCAGAGCGGCACGCTGTTTCTGGACGAAATCGGCGAAATTGACGCCACCATCCAAATCAAATTGCTGCGGTTCCTGGGCGAGCGAACCTTCGAGCGGGTCGGATCGAATAAGACGCTCAGCGCGGATGTGCGCCTGATCGCCGCGACCAACAAGAACCTGGAAGCGCAAGTCAAGGCGGGCGCGTTTCGCGAGGATCTCTACTTCCGCCTGCGGGTGGTGGAGTTGCGGCTGCCGCCTTTGCGCGAACGCCTGGAGGATATTCCCCTGCTGGCGCGGGCGTTTCAGAGTGAATTCAGCCGGGAAAATGAGAAACCGTTGAAAGGCTTTACCACCGAGGCCTTTGATGCGTTGATGCGGTACCCGTGGCCGGGGAACGTGCGGGAACTGCGCACCGCCATCGAGCACGCCGTCATCCTGTGCCGGGGCGAGAAAATCACCCTGCGCGACCTGCCCCTGGCGCTGCGCGAGGCGGTCAGCCGGACGCCGGACGAAAAGGACATTAAGCGGCTGCTCGCGCGCCAGGACCTGACGAGCAAGGAGATCGAGCGGGAGCGCATCATCAGCGCCCTGAAGGCAACCCAGGGGAACCGCACCCAGGCGGCCCGGCGATTGGGCATGAGCCGCCGCAATTTTCACCGCAAATTGCATCTGCACCGCATCGAAGAAATCTGAATATGCCGTTCTTACAAGACTTGCTGCATAAACTGGAGATCGGCGGCGGCATGCGCTATTTGCGCATCCTGCCGGCCCTGATGACCATCGTTCTGCTGGGGGTGATTTATAATTGGCGCGGCTACAAGAATATGGCCACCCAGGAAGCGATGGACGCGGCGCAAGTGGCGCGCAACCTGGCCGAAGGCAAGGGCTATACGACGCTTTTCATCCGGCCCTTCAGCATCTACCTGCTTAAAAAGCGCGCCCAGGAAAAAGGGGAAATGCCCAAGCTCGGGGAAGTCGCCGACCCGGCCCATCTCAAAGGAATGCACCCGGACCTGGCCAACCCGCCCGGCTACCCGGTGGTGCTGGCGGGACTGCTGAAGTTGTTGCGCCCGGATTACGCCGTGTCCACCACCCAGCCTTTCTGGAGCGATAGCGGGCGGTTCTGGCGCTATAAACCGGACTTCCTGATTACCCTGTTCAACCAGCTCCTGTTCCTGGCGGCCATCCCGGTGGTGTTTTTTCTGGCCCGCCACCTGTTTGACTCCGGGGTGGCCTGGCTCTCGGCGGTGCTGTTGCTGGGGACGGAACTGTTCTGGCGGTTCAGCGTATCGGGACTGTCCACGCTGCTGCTGCTGCTCATTTTCCTGGGGCTGGTCTGGAGCATCGTGCTGCTTGAACACGAAGTGCGCGCTCCCCGCTGGGGGCGGTATGGTGTATTCATTCTGGCCGGGCTGGCCGGTGCAATGACCGGCATCGGTGGGCTGACGCGCTACGCGTTTGGCTGGCTCATCCTTCCCGTCCTGGTATTCCTGATTCTGTATGGCGGCCAGCGGCGAATCGTGCTGACCCTGACCACTCTGGCGGTATTTGCGGCCATCATGACACCGTGGATGGCTCGGAACTATGACCTCAGCGGAGCTCCCTTTGGCACTGCCACGTACTCCGTCGTGGAAACCACCATGCTGTCCCCTGAATACCGGCTCCAACGCTCCCTGGAGCCGGACTTCAGCCGCCTCTACCTGATGGCCTTCTGGCTCAAACTCAACAACAACCTCCGCCAAATCGTCACCAGCGATCTACCCCGGCTCGGGGGCAGTTGGGTTAGCGCCTTCTTTCTGGTGGGGCTGCTCATTGGCTTTAATAATCCTTCCACTCAACGCATGCGCTACTTCCTGCTGGGGTGCGTGGTGGTGCTATGCCTGGCGCAGGCTTTGGGGCGCACTCAGCTTTCGGAAGACGTCCCCGAGATCAATTCCGAGAACCTGCTAGTGCTGGTCGCGCCCCTGGTGTTGATTTACGGCGTCAGCCTTTTCTTTCTGCTGCTGGAGCGAATCCCGTTGCCGTTCCCCCAGATGCGCTATCTCGTGATGGCCCTCTTCAGCCTGGCCGTCTGCCTGCCGATGTTGTTCGTTTTCCTGCCGCCCAAGACGAATCCCGTCGCCTACCCGCCCTACTACCCGCCCGCCATCCAGACGATCGCCGGCTGGATGAAGGAAAAGGAGCTGGTGATGAGCGATATCCCCTGGGCCGTGGCCTGGTACGGTCAGCGGCAATGTGTCTGGCTGACGCTAAAATGCACTGCGGACTCTCGGGACGCGGGCTCCGGCGAGAGTTTCTTTGCCATTAACGATTATTACAAACCCATTAATGCCCTCTACCTGACCCCGCGAACCATGGACGCCCGCTTCCTGAGCCAGTGGATCCGTGCGGGGGATCAGAGCTGGGGCAATTTCATCCTGGAAAGCCTGCTGCAGAAGAGGGTCCCGGGATATTTCCCGCTCAGCGAATCGCAATCCGGCTGGCTGCCCGAACAATTGGTGCTGACGGACTGGCAACGCTGGCGAAAACCGTAGGCTCCTTTTTCTGGACGCGGTTGACAGCCGCGAACCGAACCCTGATGATAAACCCATGAGCGAGATCATCTATCCTCGAAGTCCCCGCGAAGTAATGTGCGGCTGGATGCACCTGCCGCGGTTTATTGACAAGACCCGGCTCCACCTGGCCGGTAAGCTGCATCCGGACTACCAGCCCAACTTCTGCAAAGGCTTCGACGCCCTATGGCTGGAAACCGCCGGCGTCGAAGCCCAACAGTTCATCGAGGTGGTGCGCGCCCGAATCACGGATGGCGAGGTCTGCGACTGGGTGCGCCAGAATGTGTTAAAGCCCGAATCGGTCAAAGCCGCGCACCGCGAGCAAATGCTCAACTATCCCCGAAAGGATGATGCCCAAATGCAGGCGCTCCTGAAATTGCGCAAAGAACAGGCCGGACTCGCCCACCGCGAGGACATTCAGAACTTTGTGGATTTCATTGACGCCGACGAAAAGCGGATTTAGCAGCTACGCCAGCCTGCGGCACCGCCCCGGCACCCGTCAATCCGTGGCGAAAGCGCCGTTAGCCTGCCACCGCGCGCCGACCCGACCGGCGCGGCCCCTGCCCCGGGCAATCACTGTCCCAGCCTCGGCCGATAACGCCATAGCCACCGTCCCCGGCTTGCACTCCTCCTCAAGTTTCCGCACTCTGAACCCGTTATGATCCTCTGCCTCGGAACCACCCCGGCGGCGCAACGGGTGATGGTCTTTCACCGGCTCACGCTGGACGCCGTAAATCGCGCCGTGACAACCCTCGACGGCGCGGCGGGCAAATCGGTCAATGTCGCCAAGACGCTGAAGGCGTTGGGCGAACAACCGGTCGCCGTTGGTTTCCTCGGCGGCGACCGCGGGGCGGAAGTGCGGGCATTGCTGGCCGCGCAGAACATCGCGGCGGATTTCGTCAACGTCTCCGCCCGCACGCGCCAGTGCACCACGCTCCTTGACCAGGCCGCCGGCACCATTACCGAACTGGTCGAAGAAGGCCAACCGGTATCAACGGCGGATTATGCCGCGCTCCTGGACATCCTCCGACGCCGCGCCCGCGGCGCCCGCGCCATTGTGATGTCGGGCAGCATCACCCCGGGCGGGCCAGCCGATCTTTACTTTCACGGCACCCAAATCGCCCGCGCAAACGGGGCGCTGGCGATCGTGGACGCGCAGGGTGCCGCGCTTGCCGAGGCGCTCAAGGCCGGCCCGGACCTGGTAAAACCCAACCGGCTGGAACTGGCGGCCACCCTGGGGCGGGAACTCCCCGACGAAGCCGCCGTCATCGCCGGCATGCAGGAACTGTGCAAGCGCGGCGCGCTCCGCGTGGTTGTCACATCCGGCCAGGGCCCAACGCTGGCGTATGATGGCCAAAACGGCTGGAAAATCCAAGCCCCGCAGGTTAAGACGACGAATCCCATCGGCTCGGGCGATGCCTTCACGGCCGGTTTGGCCTGGCGGTTGGTGCGAGGGGAAAACCTTGGTGAAGCCTGCCGCTGGGGCGCCGCCGCCGGCACCGCCAACGCCCTGACGTTAATGGCCGGCGAAGTCCACCGCGCCGACGTCGAGCGCCTGGCGGCGCAAGTGTCGGTAGAACCGCTGCCAGCCCGCTCGCCCGGCTTTTTTTGAATAAAGGGCGCAGGAGCACCGAAAGACTTGGCGTGGCGAGGCGGGCTACTCAATCACGGCTTGCCAGTTAAGGAAAACCATTGGCGGACCGGCGCAGCCTGGATACGCCGTCCGGCCGGCATCAACCATTGACCGGCAAATCTGCGGGGTGTCTTATTTTAAGGCAGCCATTTCTCGTACTGGACAGACGCTCGCTGCGGTCCGGGTTGGCCCGGGCGATGGGTTTGGTGTCGGCCTCACTTTTCCCGCGCTGAAAACACACACCTTCGCCGCCGTCATTCAGTAAACGGGCAGCACCCGGTTCGGGGCGGAATAGCGCAAACCGGCACCATTCATGCTGCCCGGCAAGTACGATGAATTGCCGCGCGGCTAACAGGATGAAGGTGACCAGTGCAGCCGGCCCGGGTAGAGCGGGCCGTGCGCACCCCTTTGCGCCCGCTCCGGCTTAAGAGAAACAAGTTGCCCATGCCACACGTCTCCGAACTACAACGGAAGCCTGCGAATCACGCCGGCGCAGGATTAATCGGCGGCGCGAACCGCGCCCAGCCCTTGTGGATAGCGCCCGCGAGGGCGGCGCTGCGGGGCGGAAAGCGAATCCCGGCCTCGCGGGGATTTACTTTGACCGAGGTCGTAATCTCCCTGGCAATTATCGCCCTGGTCTTCGGCGGCATATTGATGGCCTACGTCCAGGCCGCCCGAAAAGCCGAGTGGTCCGGCTATTCGCTGGCGGCGCAAGCCATCGGGATTCACCAAATCGAGCAGGCTCGCTCGGCCGTATGGGATTATTCGATCGACAAGAACGAACTGACCAACCTGAATCTCAATGGGTGGAGCTATAATAAAATCACCCGAACCGGCAAAGGCTGGACATCTCGGGTGCTGGATATTCCCCGGTCGGGAACGAACGTCGTGGTCGCGACGAATTTCGTAACCGTGAAACTGCTGAGCGTGACGGGTTTGACCAACGTGCATGTGCATATGGTGATGGTGGACACGGTTTGGCGCTTCCCGATGGGAAACAGCACGCGATTGTTCACCAATCAGACGGCGAGCTATTTCGGGCCGGACAACCGCGATGTGAGCAGCTTATGAAGATGCCCGCAATCTGGAGGGGAACGGCCGAGCCGCCGCGGCGCCGGCGGGCCGGGTTCACGTTGTCGGAGCTGCTGGTCTCTTCGGCGGTCTTCAGCCTGGCGATAATGGGATTCGTTTACTGCCAGATGTTCGGGATGCGGCAGGACCAGTTGGTCAACAGCAAGATCGGGGCAACCGAGCTCGCCCGCCTGAGCTTCAATGAGCTGTGCAACGACATCCGCGCCGCCAAGGTATGGCAGATTGGCAACGGCAGTCTGGGTTCGTTTACCCCCATCCCGCTGGGCGACAATCAAAAGGGGAACGCGCTCAAGCTGAGCATGACGATCAATACCAACAGCTACTACCTGTATTACTTCGACACCAACGCCTGCAAGCTCTACCGCGGCCACAGCGGGAGCGCTGCCCTCAAGTGCATGGCGGCATACCTGACCAATACCATGTATTTCCAGGCCACGGATTATCGGGGCGAGAACCAGACGGACCTGACCCACAAAGGCGTAATCAACGTGGTGATGCAGTTTCATCAGTACCAATACCCCATCACGAAGATCGGCCCCGGCCAGCTTTACGATTATTACCGGATAGAATTACAGGCGACCCCCCACGTGCCGGACGGGCCCTGACCCCACGAAAAGGACGCTCATGAATATGCAAACAAATGCCACCCGCGCGCGCCGCAACGGCTATGCGCTGCTGATGGTGTTGACGGCCACCGGCATTGCGTCGCTGGTGCTGGCGGGCACCTTGAACCGTTCGTTGACCAACGCCAAGATGAACGACCGCAGCAACGAGTACAGTGTGGCGTCCAACGCGGCGGAAGCCGCCGTGGAAAAAGTGGTGGCCCGCATGGGGCACGACTTCCAGAACTACGGCCCGGGCGCGGTTGCGGCGAACATCAATCTCTACCGGAACAGCATCCCGGACGAGGATTCCTTCTGGACGCAATTCGCGTTCTCCGATGGCCAGGGGAATGCCAATCGCACCTACGTGACGCTGCTCACCAACACCTTCTCCGGGCCCCTGCCGTCCCAGTATCCCGGCTTGAGCACCATGTATGCCCCCATCTACCGCATCATATCCAATGCGCGGCAGGCAACCGACGGCGTGGTGACCGGCACCGCGCAGGTGGATGTCCTGCTGGCCCTGGTGCCGCTGACCCACTACGCAATCTTCTACAACGGGTTGCTGGAATTCAGCACGTGCGCCACGATGGTCGTGAACGGCCGGGTCCATGCCAACGGCTCCATCTACACCGGCACCAGCGCATCGCTCACCTTCAACGGCACCGTGACCAGCACCGGCACCATTTCTTCACCCGCTTGGAACGGACAGGGGCCCAGATGGAATCATAAAGGCACCTACAACGGCACCCCGCCCTATCGCACCAACGTGCCCAATGTCAGCCTGGAGATTGGCATGACCAATGTGCATGACATGCTAGAGATGCCGCCGAACGGGCTGAGCCCATTGAGCTACGATGGGCGATCCCGCTTCTTTAACAAGGCCCAGACCGCGCTGATCATCACCAACAACAGTGTGATGATGAAGCTGCAGCAGAGCATCAACTATGAAGTGCCCGGGGCCGATCCCAACCCGCTGTATCTGACCTCGAATATTACCCCAACGGCGCTGGCAACCAACTTTCCGTTCCTGACGACGGACAAAACCTTCACCGACCAGCGGGAGAACAAGACCGTCAAGGTGACCGAAATTGATGTGGGGAGATACAAACAATGGATCCAGACCAACGTGGCCATTCAGAGCAAATTTCCCGCCGCTAATGGCGCCTACCCAACCATCCTTTACGTGGCGGATAACCGCACCGTCACCTCCTCGCAAATGAACGCCGTGCGGCTGACCAACGGCGACAGCTTGCCCGAAAATGGCGGTTTGGGCTGGAGCGTCGCCACCCCCAACCCTCTCTACATGCACGGGCATTATAATTGCCCCAACGCCGCCTATCGCGGCACCACCAATACGACCGCCTCGGTGCCTGCCGCCATCATGAGCGACGCGCTGACCATCCTCTCTCCCACCTGGCTGGACAGCAAGAGCAGCAGCAGATACACGACGCGCGTCCCCAGCAGCACCACTGTGAATGCGGCCATTCTGACGGGAACCGTGCCCTCCACCGGCCCATCCGCTTCGCAGTTCAGCGGCGGAGTGCATAACCTGCCCCGGCTGCTGGAAGACTGGGATGTCGGCGGCCGCGTCCTGACGCTCAACACCGCCATTTTGAAGCTGTTCAACAGTGAAGTGGCAACCCGCCAGTTTGTTAATCCCGGCACCTATTACGATCCGCCCACCCGCAATTTCAGCTACGATCTGAACTACCTGGACCCCTACAAGCAGCCGCCCGGCATTCCTTGCGCGATGGTCCTGATCCGCCTCAACTGGGCGGCGCCGCCGCCCAACACCGTCACCTACAATGTCGCTCCCTAAACTACCGCACTGCAGCCCAGTGCCCGCTCTCCTGGTCTTGGCCGCCCTGCTGGCGGGGAACGCCGCCGCCCAAACCCTGGCCAGCAATCCCCCGCCCGCCAAGGCAACCATGACGCTGCGGGCGGGGGAAATGGTGGGGAATGAGCAAATCATCCGGCAGTTCATCCGGGCGGGGGCGAACGAATTTGCCTTCGTGCTGCCGGCCGAAGTGCGCCCGGACGAGACGCCGGAGGGCGCGCCAGTTCTGGCGAGCCGGGATCGGAGCTATTATCTGTCGGTCCGGCTCACCACACCCTCCCGCCCGCTGCCAGAACTGCGGCAAACGCTGAAAGAAAGGGTCGCCAGCCAGTATCCGGACGCCCTCAACCTGGAAGATTACACCGCCTGGGCGGACGGGCATGAGGGCGCCGGGTTTCAGTTGCAACAGCGGCAGCCGCAAGTGGGCATCCGTCTGATCCGTATTTTGCAGGTGCCCTTTAAGGCGGGCGTAATGGAGTTTATCTTAAACGCGGATGCCCGGAACGCCCTCGCCGGCCAGGCGGCCCTGGAAATGGTCCTGCTGACTTTTAGCTCGAACGAGCATGGCCCGCTGGAGATCATCCCGCGCTCGGACAAAACCTGATCCCCCCACGCCCACTTACAAACCCGCTTTCGCTATGGCTGCCATTCAAATTCAAAGCACAAAAGGCGAACCCATCACGGTGGTTTATCCGGCGGAAAGAGCCTCCGCGCCGAACACCGCCATACAGTTGCGGATAGGCAAAAAAACCCTGTTGCCCGCCTATTCCAACGCCAACCTGCCGCACCTGGTGCAATTCCAGCGAGAACGGCAGGTCACCCTGTTCATGCTGGCGGATGTGCTCGAAACCTCCTACTGGCGCAAGCTGCGCAACGCTTTCACGATCTTTGGGCAGTTGGATATGGGCGCGGGCGTTAAAGTCAGCGCGGGCGAATCCCGGCGGGTAGTACAATGGCTGCGCGAACTCAGCGCGGCCCGCCGACCGGCTTAACCGACCCTTACGTTCTCAATATGCAATACCTTCGTTTTATTGGACTAGCCAGCCTGCTGGGATTCTGCGCCGCCGCCGTTGCGGCACCCGCCCCGCGCATCACCCGGGTGATCCTGTCCCCCCGGTACGTTGAAAATGCCCGGGTGCCCGAGCTTACCATCCAAAGCGATTTGGCGATCACCAACCAGGTCCTTTACGCGAGTGTCCCCAACGCGCAAGTCTGGACGCCCCTGACCAATCTGCTGGTCACACACTCGCCTTATACGGTGATCGACCCCCAACCCGCGACGGCCGCCGCGCGTTTTTATCGCGTCCTGGCTCAATTTCCCGTCTCGCCTCCCGGCGTGGCGATTATCACGGCCGGCACCTTTACCATGGGAAATCCGATCTCCGGCCTCTATCCCGACGAACTGCCGCTCCACGACGTCCATATCAGCGCATTCGTGGCAGAGGTGGACCTCGTCACCAAAACGCTGTGGGATGACGTCTATCAATGGGCGATCGCCCATGATTACGACTTTGCCAATGAAGGCGATAGCAAGGAGGACGACCACCCGGTCGTGGCGGTCAGTTGGTTTGACGCCCTGAAGTGGTGCAACGCCCGTTCGGAAAAAGAGGGACTGGAACCGGCCTACTGGACCGATGCGAGTCAAACCGAAGTCTTCCGCTCCGGCCAGATAAATCTGGATAGCGCGGCGGTGAAATGGAATGCCGGCTACCGTTTGCCCACGGAAGCTGAATGGGAAAAGGCCGCCCGCGGCGGCGCATCGGGCTACAACTACCCGTGGCACGACAGCAACCAGTTCTTCCACACCCGCGCCAATGTGAGCCAAAACCCCATATTCGATACTGGCTTTTATCCGCACACCAGCCCGGCAGGCTACTTCCCGCCCAATGATTATGGGTTGCACGATATGGCCGGAAACGTCTGGGAGTGGTGCTGGGACTGGTATGACGCCAACTGGTACAACGAACCCGCTGCTTCCGACGACGACACCCGCGGCCCGGACTGGGGGGAATACCGCATTCTGCGAGGCGGATCATGGAACGATGATTCCACTTATGCCCGGTGCGCCACGCGCGGCTTTGACGACCCATCCGCCTCCTTCAACGCCTACGGCTTCCGTTGCGTAAAAGGCCACGTCCCCGCCGCCAAGCCTTAACCGGAGCGATGCAAGTGGACCGCCCGCCCGGGTGCCCACCTTCTCTTTGATCCGGGATAGGTCCGGCCACCCGGGCCTCAACCTCAACAAATCCCCAGGCTGGTAGTTTCCACGAGGCAGCCCTTTGGCTCCAAACGGTTTACGGCAGTAAAACCAGCAGTTTACACACGCAAAGAGGGCGAAATAGAGACGAAATCGGACTCATTCCGACATAAGCTCACCATGGACGTCCCTTGGATATACCCTGCTTCTACGCCGTGTACAAGGGGTGTACAAGGGGTGCTCATCGGGTATACCAGCTAAAATCCTATGGACCTCCGGTGAGCATCCGTTGTACACCCCTTGTACACGGCGTAGGAGTGGGGTAAGTTTAAGGGGCCTGGGTGATGGTTTTGGATGCCCGATAAGGCCGAAACGATGATATGGAACGGAAAGGCGATTTCTAGTTGTGTCCGTCAAGTTCAGCAAATTGGTCGTCATGGTTTCCACTCAAGGTGTTTCTTGGCTTGCCCCCTGCGGCGGCGCCGCCGCAGGGGGCAAAATCGCGCGCTACGCCGCCACCGCGAGCG
>Ga0255346_1000795_pt1 | contig 49057 bp, 43 predicted proteins | sample wastewater_treat_FD_194410 | JGI IMG/M metagenome (GOLD analysis project Ga0255346, IMG submission 194410) | Wastewater microbial communities from Lulu Island WWTP, Vancouver, Canada - plant22 | ecosystem: Engineered > WWTP > Wastewater > Unclassified | place: Canada: Vancouver, British Columbia...
GTTTAGGCGATCGTTTGCGATAGCAGGGCATGGAGTTAGGAATCCTCCCGCGGCCGATTCGTTCAATCTTTCTGCCAAAAACTTCACCCGCCAGTGCATCCCCCAAAGCATACGCTAATGTCTGGGGAGGTATAGTGCGATGGCTGAAGACCGGCTAACGCTGCCAACCGGAGAGAACGAGCCACCGCCAGACCAACGGCTGCCACCAGGGGAGACGAGGACGAAACGCCGGAGGACAACCAGCCGCCCGCCACCACTGCACCGGCAACGAAACGCGCTGGAAATAGAACGCAGCGACCCGGCACTGCCACCGCTGCCAACGAACGCCGACCAGGGACTGCCAACGCCTAGCGGCCCAGCCACTCTGTAGATGCTCTCTCACACTTTTTCTTGAGAGAGCATTTTCAGGGCGGTAGGGACGCGGGCAGCGCTGGACGCGTAGGAAAACCCGCGACACCCGACAGCCCGAAGGAGTCGTGATTCTAACTTTGCCTTTGTCCGGAGCGAGTGGCAGGGCGCATTCCAATGGTTGCAGCAGGCGTGCCAGCCCGTGGGGTTAAAGGGGGGCTGGCGCGACTGCTGCATCGTGATTGCGCCCGAACGTAGCGATTCGGGGACGTTGGAACTGCGGAGGGCGTTGGTTACACGGCTCGTGTTCGTGGTCGCGAAGCGGTGGCGCGATCGATGTGGCACGAGCGAAAGCAGCCACCTTGACAGGCGTTAGCCTGGCGCGCTGGCTGCCGAGCGGACGTCCGAGTTGTGAAGGCGTATCGAGGTCGCACCAGCGGTATGCTGGTTGAAATCCTAAACGTGAGCCGCAGGCCCCTCCATCGCCCGTTGCGAAGCACAGGGCGATGGAGGGGACTGCGGCGGTCGTGCGCCTGGCCGCATTCGATGTGTTGGCGAGCGCGAAGCGCGAGGTTGGTGCCCGCGTAGCGGGGCGTCGTACTGGTTGTCCACTCCGCCACGGGCGGAGTGGCTGACATTACCCCAGTGAGCACGCATCGAATTGATCTGCGCATAGGGAGCGGCCTGCCCCTCCAGCCCCGTTGCGAAGCAGAGGGGCTGGAGGGGCAGGCCGCGACCGGTCGTGGTGTCGTGAGCGTCCGGCAGGCGGAGCGCCGGTTGCGCCGCCGCGGCGCACTCCGGCGCGGAGCCTGCCGGGAGCGGGCGTGGCGGAAATTCGTCAAGGGGCTTGATGAAGAAAATGTTGCAGCGCGGCGCAGCGCGAAGGTATCTGGCGCAGCCATGCGCAACAGGCGCCCTTGGCGGTGGGATGGTGTGCAAAAACACCGTGCTAGGGTTGCGTCGTGCCGGTGAATTCTAATCATCCTGACTATGACACGTGCGCGACCGAGTGGTCGCGGGCGCGTGATGTCCTTGCCGGCGAAGATGCGGTCAAGGCCGGAGGCGAGAAGTATCTGCCTCGGTTGGACTCGATGACGGATGAGGAGTTTTCGGCGTATGTGAAGCGAGCATCGTTCTTCAATGCGAGCGCTCGCACCTCTGAGGCGTATCTCGGCCTGATGTTTCGGCGTCCGCCGTTTGTGAAGCTTCCCGATGTTTCTGCCGGGGTCGGTCGGGCGATGGCTCAGTTCCAGAACGACGCCGACATGCTCGGGACCACCCTCACCGGCTACGCGAAGATGGTCGTCGGTGATGTGGTCGGGCTTGGTCGCGCTGGCTCGTTGGTGGACTGGGAGGATGAGGTCGAGCAGCGGGCCTATGTGGTCTTCTATCGCACCGAGCAAATCATCAACTGGCGGGTGGAGCGGGTGAATGGCCGCAATGTGCCGACGCTGATCGTGCTGGCGGAACACGTGATCGCACCGCCCGGCCCGGATGATGATGGGTTTGTGCTTCAGCTCGTGGACCAGATGCGAGTTTTGAAGCTGGTGCCGGGTGAGGCTGCCGATGTCGCCGGGAAACGCGACTACCACTACCAGGTTGAGCTGTGGCAGCCGAAGAAAACGCAGCGGCGTGGCGCTAAGGTTGAGTGGCAGTTGGTGGGAATGAGAACCCCGTTGCGGCTCGGCAAGCCGCTGCCGCTGATTCCTTTTGTGTTTCATGGGCCGCGGCATTCGCGGCCGGATGTGGATCGCGGACCGCTGGAGGACATCATTGCGGTAAACCTTGACCATTACCGCCTCAACGCTGACTTCAAGCATGGCCTGCATTTCACCGCGCTGCCTACTGCCTGGGTGAGTGGCTTCGACAAGGGCGCCTCGCTGCGGATCGGGTCCAGCACGGCCTGGGTGAGTGAAACGCCGGGTGCCACGGCTGGGTTCCTCGAATTCACCGGTCAGGGCCTGACGACGCATGAGCGAGCGATGGACCGTGATGAACGGCTCATGTCGATCCTGGGCTCCCGGATGCTGGAGGACATGAAGAAGGTCGGCGAGACGGCGACCGCCATCGAACTGAGGCAGGCAGGCGAATACAGCATTCTCGGCAACATCGCGCTGAGTCTGAGCGAGTCGCTGACGCAGGTGCTGCGTTGGGTCTATTGGTGGAACTCGACGGAGGAACTACCCGATGACGTGAAGGGCGAGCAAGTGCTGATGACGCTCAACACCGATTTCAGCACGAAGGGTCTCGCGAGCCAGGATGTGCAGGCAATCGTGGCGACGTGGCAAGCAGGTGGGATGAGCCAGGATTCGATGTTCGATTTGTTCCGCCGCGGTGAGGTCCTGCCCGAGGGCAGAACGAACGCCGAAGAGGCGGCGCTGATCAAGAACGAGGAGCGGCAGCGGGTGGCCGCAAAAGCTTTGGCTCCAACGCATGGTGCGGCGGGGCAACTGTGAGTGAGTTATGGCACTGAAATACAAGTTCAAATCGAAAGACGAAATTCCGGCGGACCAGCAGGCGCTCTATGTCGAGCGTGATGGCGCCTGGATGCTGGACGTGGATGGCGCGGCGGACAAATCCAAGCTGGATGAATTTCGCGCCAACAACATCGCGCTGAGCAACCAGCTCGCCGAACAGAAGAAACGGTTTGAGGGCATCGACCCTGAGCAGGTGCGCAAGCTGGCCGAAGAGAAGCAGCGGCTTGAGGAAGCGCAGCAGCTTAAGAGTGGCGAGGTGGACAAGGTTGTCGAGGGCAGGCTCAAGACTGCGAAGACCGAATGGGACAAGCAGTTCGCCGCTGTCACTTCCGAGCGTGACTCGCTGAACGCGCGCCTGACCGCCATTCAGATTGACCAGGGCGTGATCACCACGGCGACGAAGCGTGGGCTGCGCCCTACTGCCATTCCTGACATCACCGCCCGAGCGCGGACGGTGTTCCGACTGGTGGATGGCGCTCCGCGCGCCTACGAGGCCGACGGCCAGACGGTGCGCGTGGGCAAGGATGGCATGACGCCGATGACTTTGGATGAGTGGGTCGAGCAGCAGGTTGCCGACGCTCCTCATCTGTTTGAATCGAATGCGGGCAGCGGTGCTGCCAGCAACGGCTCCGGTGGAGCTGGTGGGAACAACAGGTCCGTGAAGAATCCGTTCCGCAAGGAAAGCTGGAACCTCACGGAGCAAATGAAGTTGCAGAAAACCGACCCGCAACTGGCGGCTCGCCTGAAGGCGGCTGTCTGAGTGTTGCTGGTCACAACCGGAGATTGTGAAATATGGCTAAAACGGCAGTGGCGGACATTATCATCCCCACGGAGTTTGAAAAATACGCCATCGAGCGGACGGCTGAGCTGTCGCGCTTTGGCGAGTCGGGCATCATTGAAATGGCGCCCGAGTTTGATGGGTTGGCGCAGGGCGGCGGTCGTGAAGTGAAGATGCCGTTCTGGAAGGACCTGACGGCAGCTCGTCAGATCCTGAGCGACGCAGGCACGCTGGCGGTCAACAAGATCGCAGCGGATACGGACATCGCGCGCATCCACAATGATGCGCAGGTGTGGAGCGTGAACCACTTGGCGAAGGTGGTTTCGGGCGATGACCCGATGCAGGCCATCGTGGACCTCGTTGGCGCTTACTGGGCGCGCACTGACGAGGGCCTGGTCATCTCCTGCCTCAAGGGCATGTTCGGCGCGGCCTCCATGGCTGGCAACCTGCTCGCCATTCATTCCGAGACTGTGGCGGGCACCACGGCTGCGACGCGGCTCAACGGCGCGACGTTCGTGGATGCTTGCGCCAAGCTGGGCGATGCGGCCAGCAAGCTGACCGCCGTGGCCATGCACTCGGCAACCGAGGCGGCGCTCAAGAAGCTGGACCTGATTGACTTCCTGCCCGACAGCGAGGGCAAGCCGAGTCTGGCGACGTTCCAGGGCCGGCGCGTGGTGGTCGATGACAGCCTGCCCACTCGGGCTGGCACCACTGACGGCACGGTGTACACGACCTACCTGTTCGGCCAGGGCGCGTTCGCCAAGGGTGTGGCGCCGCTCGATGGCACGCCGCTGCAAGGTGGTATCGGCAGTGAGGGTGTCGAGCTGGCACGTGTGCCGCTGGACAGCGACTCGGTGCTGATCAATCGGCGCCGGTACATCCTCCATCCGCGGGGCGTGAAGTTCACCAGCGCTTCTGTGGCTGGTGACTCGCCCACTGCGGCGGAGTTGGAAACCGCCGCGAACTGGGTGCGCGTTTGGGAAAACAAGAACGTGCGCCTGGTCGCAATCACCCACAACAACTGAGCATGAGCCGGGGATGGCAACATCCCCGGCGCTTGCCTTTTTCGAAAGGACACACGTATGGGTAAATTGATTCCCTGGAGTTTCGAGAAGATTCGGTCGGGTGAAGTTATTCAGATCCCGACGTTCACCAACGTCGCGGCGGCCGTCGCTGCCGGAGTGACGGCGGCGAAGTTTCCTCGGCGCATCATCTACTTGAGCGCTGGCGGGACGGGCTCGGTGCCGTGCCTGGCAATCAGTGACGGCACCAACTGGAGGCAAGTCGCGATCGGTGTGAACGCGATTTGATTGGAAGCATCGTTGGATGGTTCCCAAGTCAGACATGAAAGCAAACCAGTTGAACGGCTTGTATCCAATCATTCGCCGGGTGAGGCGTCCGTTGCTGCCAGTTGACTGGCCGGCGGGCGCCAAGCCTGCGCCTGTTCCTGTGGTTCCTTCCAGGGATGGGAAGTCTGAGCAGGTTGATAATGGCAAACAACACAACCCCGAAGAGAATCATGGCGAAACTACTACATCTGAGCCGGCCAGCTAAGCGCGCCAGCAACATCGTGCGGACGTGGTGGGCCATGCGCTCGCAGAGGCGGCGGCGTAACGCAGGCAATGGCACTCCGGCGTCGCCGGTGATCACGGGCCTCAACCTGACGGAGAGTGCAGGTGAGCCGCTCTACTGGTTCGACGTTCTGATTGATTTCAGCTTCGAGCAGGGGCGCTTTCCCGACGGCACCATCGAGCTCTATTGGTCGCGCGGCTCTCAGGGTTGGGTTGAGAACTACGTCGGTGCGGTTTCGAGCAACGTGCGGCAGTTTCGGCACGTGAGGGCGTTCAGCGACTTTGAGAACGACGATGTTTCCTACCGGATGCGCTACCGGTGCGGCACTGTCATCGGGCCGTTCTCGCCGGCTTACCAATGGTACTACTGCGCACCGTAGAACTGAGGTTGTATGGCTCTGACACTGATCAAGGAAGACGGCACCGGCAAGATTGATGCCAACAGCTACGCCGCCGTGGCCGATGCTGACTCGTATTACGAGGGGCACTTGTATCCTTCGGCGTGGACCTCGGCCACTGCTACCACGAAGGCGGCGGCGCTGGTGATGGCGACTCGGCTGGTGGATTCGCAATACCAGTTCAATGGCTTCAGGGCGCATGACACGCAGGCATTGCAGTGGCCGCGAGAGCGCTGCCCTGATCCTGACCGGAACCTGGTGACCAGCACGACGCTGTCGCCGGTGTTGACCAATTTCGTTCCGAGCACCCTAGTCCCTCAAGGCGTTGCGGCTGCCGTCTGTGAGATGGCGCGTGAACTCCTGATTGTGGACCGGACGGCGTCGCCGCCAGGTGAAGGCATTGACTCGGTGGCCACGGCTCACGCAACGCACGCTGCGACCGGGACCGGAAGCGACAGCACTTCGTCCACCACGAAGTACGACAAGAGCGACACCCGGCGGATTATTTCGCGCGTCGCACAGGCCATGCTCTCGAAGTATGGCGCGCTGATCGAGGGCGGGAGCGGCAGCGTGCGACTGGTGCGGGCATGAAGTGGTTCTTCACAGCTCTGGTGCTGGCGTGGGCGGTGGCAGCGAGCGCCCAGCGGTTGACGCTGGCGTGGGATGCGTCGCCCTGCGCCTGCGCTGCCAGCTACCGGCTGTACTACGGCACGAATACGCGGTCGTATCAGTTCGTGACCAACACCAGCCTGGCGCTCACTCAGGCGGTGGTGTTGCCGCACGGCGGGCGTTGGTTCTTTGCTGCAACCGTGGTCAGCACCAACGGGCTGGAGTCGGACTTCAGCAATGAAGTGTCGTGGGAATCCACGCCGACGCCGCCGGTGATGACGGGCAGCTCGTGGGTGCGACTGACGCCGGTTTTGGGGCGGAGCACGAACCTGGCGAGCTGGGGCAGCGTGACCGGCCAGGCGACGTGGTTCCCGGCCACGAACCGAGCCGAGTTCTTTCGAGTGGATCGGCTCCTGATGGAGAAAGTGATGGTGCCATGACGAACATGAACATGAGTGAATTTCTGCGAGGCGTGGACCACGCGGCGGCAAAGGATGATCGCTGGCTCTTCATCGCCAGCCTGGTGCTCCTGGGCCTGTTTGGCGTTTGGGTCGTGCGTTATTTCGTGAAGCAGCACGAGCGGCTGCTCGATGACCATCGGCAATCCCGAGAGTGCTATCAGGAGAGTTTGCGCGGCGTTGTGGCCGAGCAGAGCGCCATGAACGGTAAGCTCGTGGTGTGCCTGGACAACAACACAAAAGTTTTGGAGGAGTGCCGGGATGAACTCAGGTGCTCCTGCAGGAGAAAACGACGATGAAAACTACGAAGCGCGGTGTGTGGTGTGGTGCGGCCGTGGTGGTTGTTGCGGCATTGTTGGCGGTCAACGGCTTGAGCGGGTGCTCGACCTTGGACCGGGCGTATAAGCAGGAAGTGACTTGGACCAACGCTCCGGTGGTGCAGGTGGTGACGAATACCGTAGTCGTCACAAACCTGGTGCCGCAGGTCGTCGAGCGGACGAGCGTGGTCTATATGACGAATGCTGTCACAGGAGCGGTGTCCGGCTACGCCACGCGTGAGCCGGTCTCGACTAACATGGTGACTGCGCTGGTGACCAACCTCGTGCCCGTGTTCTATACCAATGTGGTGCAGGTGCCGGTGACTAACCTGGTGGCCAGGCCGGAGGTCCTGGGAGCCATCGAGGCGGCGGGCTCGGTGACCAATACGTTCCTGCCGGGCATTGGCAGCATCCTGGCGCTGGCGCTGGGCGGCCTCTATCACGGCTATCGGCAAGTCCGGAATCGCAGGGTCACGGAGGCGCTCGTCCAGGGCGTGGAAACTGCGCGGGCGGTGCTGACTACGACGCCGCAGGGCCAAGCCGCCGATGCCCAGTTTGTGAAGTGGCTGATGGAGCACCAGAAAGAGGCTGGCGTCTTTACGACCGTCTCCACGCTGGTGGACCAGCTCAGCGACAACCCGGCAGCCAAGATGACGGCGCAGGAGATTATCGCGAGGGCTTCAAAGGCCCAGGCCGGGGCCGCAGTCTAAATGGCTGCGGTTTGTGTGGGCGGATGTGTGGGGTTTGGTTCGTCAAGAAACGGAAAGTGGCAGTGGGTAGCACTTGAGCAGCGGAAGTGATGAGATGTGAACTCTACCCTGTAAATACGGGCATAAAACGCGTGTTTTAGGCCCGTAAATGCGTACTGGGTTTCGGGTCAATGTGTTCACATTCACTTTGCGGAGTTGGCGGTAGCCGTGGTAAAGCCCGCCCAAGGCCAGCGCCACAATGCTCCCAATGCCGGGCGCGAAAGTGTTCACGACCGATCCAGCCGCGCTGATCGCGGCCTCGGCCTCAGGCTTGGCGACCAGGTTGGTCACCGGCACCTGGACAAGATTCGTCATGTACACAGGCACCACGTTGGTCACGATGGCGGTCACCATGTTCGTCGCCACCGGCTCACGCACAGCGTAGCCGGCCACTGCCCCGCTGACCGCGTTGGTGACAAACACGATGTTGGTCCGCTCGATCACCACTGGAACGCTGTTCGTAACGACAACGGTATTCGTGAACACTTGCACCATCGGCGCATTGGTCCACGTCACCTCCTGCCTGTAGGCCGCTCGGTCCAGCGTCGAGCACCCGCTCGCGCAGGCCACAAGGAACGCCAGCGCGCCGGCCAGCAACGTTGCCCAAACAAACTTCTCACCGCGACTCATGTTCTTCACGACTGCTTCCTTTCCATCCGGACAGAGCGCAGCTCATCGCGGCACTCCTCCAGAACTTTTGTGTTGTTGTCCAGGCAGATGATGAGCTTGGCGTTTGCCGCGCTCTGCTCCGCCACCACTCCACGCAGGCTTTCCTGGTAAGTATTCCTTGCCTGCTTATGGTCCTCGATCAGCCGCTCGTGCTGCAGCACGAAGTATCGCATGACCATCCATGCGAACAGCCCGAACACCACTAGGCTGGCCACGAACAACCATCGGTCATTCATGGCCGCCGCATGATCCACATTGCTGATCAAATCCGCTGCGCTCATGTTCGTCATAGCTCACGCCCTCACCAACTGCACCGAGCCGCTCCCGCCATCAATCAGCGCGCCATACTTCGAGAGCATCGCCTGGGCGACGCGGGAGATAATCGCCCGCGTGTCGCTCTTGCTGTACTTCGTGGTGGACGAATTGCTCGTGTCCGAGCTGCTCGTCTTGGTGTGCGTCGCCGTCGCCGTGGATTCGACGCCCTCGCCGGCCGGCGCAGCCGTCCGGTCCGCAATCAGGAGCTCGCGGGCCATCTCACACACGGCGAACGCCACGGGCGCAGGCACCGAAGTACTCGGCACGAAATTGGTGAGCACAGGCGACAGCGTCGTGCTGGTCACCAGGTTGCGGTCCGGATCAGGGCAGCGCTCACGCGGCCACTGGCACGCCTGCGCGTCATGAGCCCGGTAGCCGTTGAACTGATACTGCGAATCCACCAGCCGCGTCGCCATCACCAGCGCCGCGGCCTTCGTGGTCGCAGTCGCAGCCGTCCAGGCCGACGCATACAGATGCGCCTCAAAATACGAATCAGCTTCCGCCACCGTGGCGTAGCTATTCGCATCCGCCCGGCCCGTGCCGTCCTCTTTGATCAGTGTAAGTGCCATACAAAATCAGTTCTAAGGTGCGCAGTAGTACCACTGGTAAACCGGTCCAAACGGACCGACGATGTCAGCGCCGCACCGGTAGCGCATCCAGTAGCGCACATCGTCATTCTCGAAATCGCTGAAGGCCCTCACGTGCCGGAACTGCCTCGTGGTGCTGGCCACCGCGCCGACATAATTCTCCACCCAGCCCTGAGAACCACGCGACCAATACAGCTCGATCGTGCCATCAGGAAAGCGGCCTTGCTCAAACGTGAAATCAACCAGGACGTCGAACCAGTAAAGCGGTTCGCCAGCGCTCTCCGTCAGGTTCAGGGCTGTGATCACCGGCGACGCCGGAGTTCCCAGGCCACCGCGCCGCCGCCGTTGCTGTCTCAGTGCGAGCCAGGTGCGGACCACGTCGCTAAAGCGCCTACTTGCTCGCTTCGCGTGCAGCAGCTTTGCCATTGTCAGCCTTGGGTTGAACGTTTTCAGCACCAGTTGCCGGCCCAGCAGGTTTGGCCGGCTGAGCAACAGGCTTGGCGTCCGTCGGTGCCTCAGGCGGCAACAACGGACGCCTCACCCGTCGAATGATTGGAAGCAATCCGCTCATGCTCAAATGGCGTTGGCGCCAATCGCGACCTGTTTCCAGTTCGTGCCGTCGCTGACCGCCAGGCAAGGCACCGAACCAGTCCCACCGGCGCTCAAGTGAATGATGCGCCGAGGAAACTTGGCTGCCGTCACGCCGGCAGCGTTCGCAGCAGCAACGTTGGTGAAGGTCGGGATCTGAATGACCTCACCCGAGCGAATCTTCTCGAAACTCCAGGGAATCAATTTGCCCATACTTGTGTCCTTTCACGGAAGGCAAGCGCCGGGGATGTCACCATCCCCGGCCCATGCTCAGTTGTTGTGAGTGATCGCCACCAGGCGAACGTTCTTGTTCTCCCAGACGCGGACCCAGTTCGCAGCCGTCTCCAGCTCCGCCGCCGTCGGCGAGTCAGCAGCCACCGAGGCGCTGGTGAACTTCACACCCCGCGGGTGCAGGATGTACCGGCGCCGGTTGATCAGCAGCGTGTCGCTGTCCAGCGGCACACGGGCCAACTCCACGCCCTCAGTGCCGATGCCGCCTTGCAGCGGCGTGCCGCTCAGCGGCGCAACACCCTTGGCGAAGGCGCCCTGGCCGAACAGGTAGGTCGTGTAAACCGTACCGTCGGTCGTGCCCGCCCGAGTGGGCAAGCTGTCATCGACCACCACGCGCCGGCCCTGGAAGCTCGCCAGACTCGGCTTGCCTTCGCTGTCGGGCAGGAAGTCAATCAAGTCCAGCTTCTTGAGCGCGGCCTCCGTAGCCGAGTGCATCGCAACGGCGGTCAACTTGCTGGCCGCATCGCCCAGCTTCGCGCAGGCATCCACGAACGTGGCGCCGTTCAGCCTCGTCGAGGAGGTCGTGCCGGCGACAGTCTCGGAATGAATCGCGAGCAGGTTGCCCGCCATCGAAGCGGCACCGAACATGCCCTTCAGGCAGGAAATCACCAGCGACTCATCGGTCCGCGCCCAATAAGCGCCGACCAGGTCCACGATCGCCTGCATCGGATCGTCGCCCGACACCACCTTGGCCAGGTGGTTCACGCTCCACACCTGCGCATCGTTGTGGATGCGCGCAATGTCGGCGTCCGCAGTGATCTTGTTCACCGTCAGCGAAGCGGAGTCGCTCAAGAGCTGCCGCGTCGCAGTCAGGTCCTTCCAGAACGGCATCTTCACTTCGCGACCGCCGCCCTGCGCTAGTGCATCAAACTCAGGCGCCACTTCGATGATGCCTGACTCGCCAAAGCGCGACAGCTCAGCCGTCCGCTCGATGGCGTACTTCTCAAACTCCGTCGGAATAATCACATCCGACACCAAGGTCTTAGCCATACTTCACAGTCTCCGGTTGTGATCCACGTTCAGGCGGCAGCCTTCAGTCGCGCCGCCAAACCCGGATCGGTTTTTTGCAGTCTCATTTGCTCCGTGAGATTCCACGTCTCCTTGCGGAACGGATTCTTCACGGACCTGTTGCCGACTCCACCGGAGCCGTTGCTGGCAGCACCGCTGCCCGCGTTCGATTCAAACAGATGAGGAGCGTCAGCAACCTGCTGCTCAACCCACTCATCCAAAGTCATTGCCGAGCCGCCATCCTTGCCCAGGCGCACGGTCTGGCCGTCGGCCTCGAAAGCCGTCGGAACGCCATTCACCAGGCGGAACACAGTCCGCGCGCGGGCGGTGATGTCAGGAATCGCAGTGGCACGCAGCCCGCGCCTGGTCGCTGCTCCAACCACGCCCTGGTCAATCTGAATGGACACCAGTCGCGAGTTCAGCGCGTCGCGCTCGGAGGTCAGAGTGGAAAGCTGCTTCTGCAGCTCACCACGCACCGAAGCAACTCGCGCCTCAACGACCTTCTCGGCCTCGCCAGCCTTCAGTTGCTGCGCTTCCTCGAGGCGGCGCTTCTCGTCCGCCAGCCGCCGGACCTCGTCAGGGTCAATGCCCTCGAAACGCTTCTTCTGCTCCGCGAGCTGGTTGCTCAGCGTGATGTTGTTGGTGCGGAACTCATCCAGCTTGGATTTGTCCACGACACCATCCACGTCCAGAATCCAAGCACCATCACGCTCCACGTAGAGCGCCTGTTGCTCCGCCGGAATCTCGTCTTTCGATTTGAACTTGAACTTCAGTGCCATAAATCAATTATGCACGGCAGCGGCTTGCGCCGGAGCCGAAGCCTTCACCGCAGCCGGAGGCTGGTCACCAGTCTTGATCAGGCTGGCCTCCTCGACGTTGGTCCTGCCTTCGGGCAGGACCTCACCACGGCGGAACAAATCAAACATGGTGTCCTGGCTGAGCGCACCAGCCTGCCAAGCCGCGACGATGGCCTGCACATCCTGGCTCGCCAGACCCTTCGTGCTGAAATCGGTGTTGAGCTGCATCAGAACCTGCTCGCCCTTTACGTCGTCAGGCAGCTCCTCCGTCGAGTTCCACCAATACACCCAACGCAGGACCTGTGTGAGCGATTCGCTCACACTCAACGCCACGTTGCCGAGGATGCTGTATTCACCAGCTTGCCGAAGCTCGATCGCGGTTGCGGTCTCGCCCACCTTCTTCATGTCCTCCAGCATCCGAGAGCCCAGGATGGCCATCAGCCGCTCATCGCGGTCCATCGCTCGCTCAAAGGTCGTCAGGCCCTGACCGGTGAACTCCAGAAACCCAGCCGTGGCACCAGGCGTCTCGCTCACCCACGCCGTGCTCGACCCGATGCGCAGCGAGGCGCCCTTGTCGAAGCCACTCACCCAGGCTGTGGGCAGCGCGGTGAAGTGGAGGCCATGCTTGAAATCAGCATTGAGGCGGTAATGGTCGAGGTTCACCGCGATGATGTCCTCCAGCGGGCCGCGCTCAATCTCCGGCCGCGAATGCCGCGGCCCATGAAACACAAACGGAATCAGCGGCAGCGGCTTGCCCAGCCGCAGCGGGATCCTCGTCTCGACCAACTGCCACTCAACCTTGGCCCCCTTGCGCTGCACCTTCTTGGGCTGCCACACTTCAACGCGGCACTGATAGGCGACCCGGCCAGCACCGTCGCCACCATCAGCGGGCACCAGCTTGAGCACCCGCACCTGGTCAACCAGTTGCAGCGCAAACTCATCGTCATCCGGGCCGGGCTTCGGAAGAGCCTGCTCCTTCAGGACGATCAACGTCGGCACATTGCGGCCATTCACGCGCTCCACCCGCCAGTTGATGATCTGCTCAGCGCGATAGAACACCACATAGGCCCGGTGTTCAGCCTCATCCTCCCAGTCCACCAGCGAGCCGCCGCGACCAAGGCCGACCACATCACCCACGACCATCTTCGCGTAGCCGGTAAGGGTGGTGCCCAGCATGTCGGCATCGTTCTGGAACACCGCCATCGCCCGACCAACGCCGGCACCATCAGCGGGCAACTTCACAAACGGAGGACGCCGGAACATCAAACCCAGGTAAGCCTCAGAAGTGCGCGCGCTCGCATTGAAATAGGAAGCGCGCTTCACATACGCATCGAACTCCTGATCTGTCTGCGCGTCCAACCGCGGGAGATACCTCTCGCCGCCGCCCTTGACGGCATCCTCGCCCGCAAGCACATCACGCGCCCGCGTCCATTCCACGGACGCGGCGTCGTAATCAGGATGAGTCGCATTTACGGCCATCGGCGGAACGATAGCACGCACTTTTACACGCCAGACGGGGCGCGCTCAGGCACTCACGCACCCTTATGCACGGCCAGACTCTCGACACGCAGACACACGACAAAATATTTTTCACAAACCCCTTGACGACTTCCGGCGGCCACCGCGATTCGAACCACGCCGACCGCAGCCATCGCGCCAGGCCCGCAAAGACAAGTCAGTGATGTGTTAAGGATGCGGGCCTGTCACGCTGGCTGCTCGCCCGGGGCAATTCGGATGTCGCAGCGCGAGCCAACGTCCCACCGCTTCGCGTCATCGAATGCGCGTCGCGAAACCAACGTCCTCAGCAATTCCAACGCCCCCGGAGCCGCTGCGTTCGGGCGCGTTTACGATGCAGCAGTCGCGCCAGCCTCCCCTTAACCCCGTGGCTGGCACGCCTGCTGCAACCATTGGAATGCGCCCTGCCACGTCGCTCCGGACAAATGCAAAGTCAGTTAATTGACTCCTTCGGGCTGTCGGGCGTCGTGGGTTCTCCTACGCGTCCAGTGCTGCCCGCGTCCCTACCGACCTGAAGATGCTCTCTCAATAAAAAAGTGTGAGAGAGCATCTTCAGGTCGGTAGGGCCGCTAGGCGTTGGCAGGTGCCGGTCGGCGTTCGTTGGCAGCAGTTCCAGTGTCGGGTTGCTGCGTTCTATTTCCAGCGCGTTAGTTTGCCGGTGCAGTGGTGGCGGGCGTGCGGTTGTCCTCCTCAGTTCCGTCCTCGTCTCCCGTGGTGGCAGCCGTTGGTGTGGCGCTGGCTCGTTCTCAGCGGCTGGCAGCGTTAGCGGCCCGGCCTTGGCCTACGCTGCGGCCTGGCTGCAAGTCGCGAAGCACGGCTTGCCGGATTCATTGCGCTAGTGCATACAGACTGCGCTATGTCGTTACTCGATCAGATGAGAGCAGAGCGCGAGACCAACACAGCCAAAGCCGAGGCCAGATTAGGCAGGTTTCTTGGCCCGGGCAGTGGTCCGACAACCCAAAACGTCCACCATGGTGGACGCATGGCGTCAGCCAACAAAAACCAAAAGCTGTCGCACAAGGTCAACAATTGTTGTCAACCGGCGACAACCGACGAAAACCAGAAGCTGTCGCAGAATCGGCACAATGGTGCCCAGCCTGAAACAACCACCCATGCAACCGGGTTACCGCAGAACTTGCAGAGTCGAGACGGCAAACGGCTCGCGAGTCTGCTGGACCAATACCGGCGGGGGGTGTGGATGGAGCCGGCAACGGAGCAAGCGGTCGAACTGACCCTGGCAGTCGGGGTCTCATTACGAACCGCACAGCGTCACGTCAAGCGCGGCACCCTGCCGGCCCAAGAGCGCAGAATGGGCGCCGATGGCAAGCAGCACCCGCTTTCTAACGGTGCTCGCGTCCGATCCAAAACCGAACGCGAACTCGCACTTGCGCGCCAAGCTCTGGCAAGAGCCGCTCGTGCCGCCGCCACCGACGGCATCCAAGCACCCGAACGCGAACTCCTGAAACAAATTCAGGTCATGGTTGCCGAAATGAAGAAGCGGCGACCGTCGCAACTCCGCTAAACGGCGCAAGCAGGTGGCGCCGCCAGCCCCCCGGCCAGCGCATCACCAGTTCGCCCTCCGCTGCCCGGCCCTGGGGGCCGTGCAGCTACGGGCTAAAAGCCTCGAAACGAAATCAACCGAACCGTTCGGACGCCAACTCCCGCGTCCAACCTTTTACATCCGTTCCTGCGTCCCACCCGCTCCGGCGCTTGCGGCCCTTCGGGTGCCCCGCCCTCGAAGACTCGGCGGGGCAGGCTCCGCTAACACCCCCCTCCCCCCTAAAAGTCAGTAATCCCCTTTACCCTGGAGGGGGGAGGGGGGCACGCTCCGCCCCGCTCAGCGCGCCTACGCGGCCCCCCTCCCCCATTTTCGCGGGCAACGTCAACATCAGCTCGCTGCGCTCGAAGGCAATTTAGGTGGAACGCTCCGCTGTCGCTCCGCTACGGCGCGCTATCGCGCGCCCAACGCCTCGCGCTTTGCGCTCGCACAACCGCGGCTCCGTGGCGCGTCGAAGGCTCGCTGTGTAGGTGCTCCTTGCAGTCCGCCGGCCAACACAGCTCGCCAAATGGCTACCTCGTGAAGGCCCGTCCGGCACGGACCTCGGCAGCCAGCGCCACTCCGCCGCAACGGACAATCGAGCCGCTCCGCTTCCGGCGCCCAGCCCCGCGCCTTCACCTGGAGCGGACAGCGCGCCCTCGCGGCCCTGCACACGAAGCCAGCCCGAAGGACCGCCGGGCAAGCGTCCAGCTTTTCACTCGGCCGTCGCTCGCAGGCTCGCTAGGCCGTGCGTAGCACCGTGAAAAGCTGGACCCTTGCCTCGGCTCCCAGGGCGCCTGACTCGTCGGCTTTTGCACAGCTCAGCTCCACTCCGCTACGGACCGAACGGCTCCGCGCCGACCCGGCCCTACGCTCCGTTACGCACCGCTGCGCAAAACCGCCGAGACAGGCGATCTCCCCAGCCAGCGCATCACCAGTCCTAGCTACGGAAACGCTCGCAAGCTCGCTGGCCTACGCTGCGGCCTGGTCATGCGCTGGCCCCCAATGTTTGTCTGGCCTCCGGCCGGGCAGGCCAACTCGTCCTTCCTCCCTCCCTCCTCAGCCTGCCCGTCCAGAAGCCAGAACAGCGCGACCCCGCGCCCCACGACACGAAGTCAATGCGCGCCAGACTGCCAGCTTTCAACACCGCCCGGGACGACCCGGGCTCTCCGCGTTGCTTCGTGCTGAAAGCTGGCAGACTGGCGCTTGACGAAAAGTCAGTCTCACCTCTGGCCGTCCGTGTTCCGCGCTAGGCCTTACGGCTTGCCCTGCCGCCCTCAAGCCACGGCCTGGCGCTGCGCACTCCCGGCCAGAAGTGAGAACAGCGCGGCCCCCGCGACCCGATACGACCGCCGCCAGACTGCGAGCCCTCAGCTCAGCCCGGACTGACTCGGGCTGGACCCGCATGGCGGGTCCCGCTGAGACTCGCAGACTGGCGGCTGAGGGAAAGCGCCCGCCTGCTGCAAAAGCCAGCAGGCCGGCGCAAGACCCCGTGAGCGTGGCTCGGAGGCAAACACCGCGCGCGCCAGATTGGACTTCGCTTCGTTCGGGGCTGTCATGAAGGATGCTTCCGGTTCCAGACACAAGAGCTGTTATCTGCAATGCCGCCCCAATGCCGTATCCCGCTGGCGCGTGAACCCTCGGCATTGGGGACCCCGCCGCCTCATCGCAAGGCCTCCTGCCGCAGGCGCAACCCACTCGGCCCTTCGGCGGCCCGGTGCATTGAAGATAACAGCGTCTTGTGTCCAGAGACCTCTCCGCGCCTGGCACGATTCACTGCTTGCGGCCGGCTGCCCTGACCCTGCGCCCCCGCCGGCCACGCAGTGCTCGCGCCAGTCGCTCCGGCATCCTTCACGCCAGCCCCGAACTCCGCTGGTTTAGTCAGTTTCGCGCGCGCGGGGAGATCATTCCGCTTCGCTTCATTTCGGGCGAGGCTTCGCCACGCCAGCGCGAGCTTCGCTCGGAATACTGGACTGGGGGGGGGCAATCAGTTTGGTCTTTCATGCCCTGTTTTTGCACTACGCAAAACGGCTGTCCGCTCCCCGCTCTCTCGCCCCTCAGGCCCACCCAAGAGGCAGGGGGGGCCAGAGCGTGGTGCCCTCTGAAGATCACTCCCACGCGCCGCCCCCTGCCGGTGGGCCTCTGGTCGAGGGGCGAGAGAGCGAAGAGCAGTCAGCCAGTGCAAAAAAAAGCATGAAAACCAAAAATACAAAGAAAATCCAAGAGGGGCTCCCGAACTCGATCAGTCAGCACACTGCACCTGGACCGGTGAAGCCGGAACCGGCAGAGCAGGCCAAGCCGACCCGCATACTCCCGTATGTGAATTTCAAGCAGCGCGAAGAGAATCGCGCTCTTGCTACCGAGAAGGTTCTCGACCTTCTCCGCCAGTGGTTGCCCAAGGCGTACGACCTGGCCGAGGTTGTCGGCAAGTGGGTTTGGGTGACGTTCCCCGAGCAGCCCGCCGAGACCGTCCGCGGCCAGCTCTCCCAGTTCGGCTTTCACTGGAATAATTCCCGCAAATGCTGGCAGCACCCGTGCGGCCAGTTCGCCACCGAAGGCAGCGGAGCCGACCCCCGGCAGAAGTACGGCAGCCACTTTGCCGCCGACCTCAAAGCCGCCTGATTCCACCCTCAAAGGGGCGGAGTCACCCTCCGCCCCGCCTTCTATATGATTCTTCCTTCTGATTCCCCCCGCAAATGGGATGCCGAAATCGACACCGCCCGCCAGCATGACACCTGGCTGGCCTTCGAGACCGACATTCACCAAAGCCCCGCGCTCCGCGCTCGCGTCGCTTGCGCCCTCGACCGCTACGGACTGGGCACCAGTGATGTCATGGTTGAGCAGGCCCTCGACTACCTGACCCGCAAAGAGCTTGGCGCAGCCGCCCGCTATTTCAACCAGAGCGGCAAGGCGCAGTTCAACCAGCAGCAAATCACGCACGCGGTTATTAGCTTCATGGCCATCAAAGAGCAGCAGCGCCACATCACCGACTGCACCATTCACGACGACGACACCGACCACGACGAGGAGACCCCCGGCACCATCCGCGCCAGCCACCTGCCCGACACGACCCACATACGCCCCGACGAATACGCCGCCCGCCGTGATGCCCTCCGCGCCATCGCCGCGATGGTCCCCGAGCAGGACCGCGAGCTTTACGACCTCTGCCTGGCCACCCGGGACAGCGGCCAGCGCGGCGAACCCGGCACCCTGGCCCACGTCCACGCCTACGCCGCTCGCCACGGTCTGGGCCTCAGCGGAGTTTATGCCCGCATGGACCGCCTTGCCCGCACCATCCGCCAGCACCCTTGGTTCGACGAAGTGACCGCCCCCTTCCGCCCGCTCCGCCGGGCAGCGTAGCCGACCCGCCGCCAGCCCGGCCTGGCGCCGGGCTCGCGGCGGCCAGGGCTCGCGCCCTGGACCCCGGCAGGGTTGGCCACCCTGCACCGGCCATCTGTTTTTTCTGGGCCTCACGCCGGCCCAGGCCCGCGCCAAAGGAATGATCCTCTGGACTCCGTTGCCGCTTTCAGCGCGAGTGCTCAGGCCGCACGGGCCGTCTTCCATCCCCAGGCTGTCGCGCTCCGCTCCGCAACCGTCACGCCGTCACTCACCGTGCGAACCCAACGCCACGTCTCGCGCCGTCATGCCGCCTGCACGCTCCGCGCGACGCCACCACCCACCCGACCCCCAGTGCTCGCCCCCCTGCCATCCCCCAGGGGGGCTGCGCTTTACAGTCCGCGCAACTTGCGTTGCACGATCGTGCGCGACTTCGTCGCGACCATGTACCGCAGGCAGTCGGCGGTATCATCGCCGCCGATGCCGTCCTCGTCGCAATCCACCTTCAGCACGTCCTCAGGCCGGTTCGGATCGTGCTGTAATGCCGGCAGCGTCTCGACCAAGCGCCCGCACCGCCGAAGAATGAACAATTTAGGCAAAAAGCCCGCCGCCGGATCACCGAGCTTTTCCCGCACTGCCGCCCACCCGTTTACGCGGTCCATGTTGGCCGGTCGCAGCGTGATGCCCTCACGCGCATACTGCCCCGCAATGGTCATTCCGTCGCTCTGGCGCGAAAACACGTCGGCCCCGGCCACAATGCGCCGGAGCTGCTCCAGGCCCAGCCCATGCCGGGCGAGCATCGCCTTGATTCCCGACGCGTGCCGCTGGGGCAGCCAAAGCCGCTCCGCGTGCTCATCCACGACAAACACATTGCCGTCACCATCCGTGCAGCCGAGAAGGAAAACAGTGTAATGGGCAAAGCCGTAATCCAGCGCAGCAAACCACTCCCGAGCCCGCGTCTCGTCGAAGTCGGCGACGACGTGAACGTCGCGCCGAAAGGTGGTGAAGAACTGGCCTGCAGCCAGGTCCCAATCACCGTCGAGCCATGCCCGCCGCTGCCAGCCAGTCAGCCCCTCCAGGACCCGTTTGTATTCCAGGTTGTTGTAGGCGTTGTCGGTCACCCTCGCAGGCACGAACCGCGTTTCCGACTCACGACCTTCCAGATACGGCGCCACGAACCTCGTGCGGTACCAGGCATGTCCAATTCCGCCAGGGTTGGACGTCGAGTAAATGCGAGGCCGCCAATTCCCGTTGCTGGTCCGGCAGCACGTCGAAATGTCGGTGTGCTTCCGGCTCGACAACGTCGTTGCCTCCTCGATGCCGATCACGTCGTATTCCAAGCCCAGGTAGGCATCAATGTCGGATTCGTTTTGGAAGTGGCCCGCGATAATCCGCGACCCGTTGGCAAACGTCAGGATGCCACGATACCCGGAGAACTCGTGCTTGAGCCCGACAAACAGTCGTCGCCGCAAGTCCTCGAAGTGCTCCAGGTTGGCCTTGCCCACCTTCCGCAGGAGGAGGCATTTGAGCCCAGGCACCCGCTGGCAATCGTCCACGCCGATCTGCGCGAGCAACCAGTGTGACTTGCCCCCGCCGCGGGCCCCGCCGAAGCCGACCGCCGTCGGCCCGCCGGGGTGGTCGCAAAGCCGCGCCGCCGCCGACGCGGCGAGCTGGCGCGCCTGCAAATACACCCGGGCCGCAATGAAATTGCGGACCTGGTCCTCAGGACATCCCGCCGCCAGCGCCCGCTTCAGGAATTCGTCACGCTCAACCATTGGACACCTCCCGGTGGCCGTCCGCAAGAACCTCGACATCCACCACTACGGCCGGTGCGTTGGCAGGTGACGCTGTCACCTCAGGTTTGGCCGCCTGGCCGTAAACGCGCTTGAGCGCAATCTCCCACTCAACGTCAATTTTGCCCTGGACCTCTGTCGTGACTTCCGTTCGGTCCGTCGGCATCCCGCTGGCCAGCCGGCCCAGCTTGGACGCCAGATCCAGCAGCCGGGCAATGCCTTCCAGCGTGCCGCACCTCTTCGCGTTCTCCTTCCAGCGATGGATCGCCTCCCGCGCCAGCTCCAAAGCCTCGCACCGGGCCTGCCATTCGTCGGCCCGTTGCTCCTCCTGTCGCTTCACCCAGTCAACGCCCCTCACCCGGGCGAGCGCTTCGGCCGCCTCGCGCTCGACCAGCGCCAGGTGGGCGTCATGCGCCTGCACCCGCGCAGCCCAGTCGAACTTCTGCGACCACGTCTCCATGATCCGCTGCCCCTTGCCCAGTTTCTTGGCTACGGCCGACAGCGACCGCTCCGGCCCCAGGCTCAAATACATGCTGAACGCGGCAAACGCCTTGGCGCTCTCCCGCGGCTGTTGCTCAAAAGGCAGCGCCATGGGCGGCCTCCTCCTGCCTCGCCTTCAGTTCGGCGATGATTTCTTTCACGCGCAACCGCTGGTCATGCGGCGGCTTCCACCAATGGTAACGCTCCGGCGAGTCAAACGGGATCCTCAGCGTCCCATCCGTATCGAAGAACGGCAGCCGTGCCTCGCCCTCGGCGGGTTTGGCCGGCTCCGCCGCCGCCACCGCTCCCCGGACGCCTCGGACGCCCCCCAGCGACTCCAACTCAGCCTCCGGCCCTGCCTCTTCCTCTCGGACGCTACGGACGGGGGGCGCAAACTCCTTATACGTACAGTACTCTTCTTCCTCATCTCCAAAGAACAACTCTTCCCCCTTATAAGGGTTTAGGGGCGTCCGTAGCGTCCGAGAATTGTCCGGAGCATCCACGGCACCCTGGTTGGACTCGCTGTACCCCGTCCGAAGCGTCCGAGCTTCCTCAGCCGCTCCCGTTTGGACTTGCGGTACCCCGTCCGAGGCGTCCGAGCCGCTACCACCCTGTTTGGACTCTGAAACACCCGTCCGAGGCGTCCGGGGAGGCTGAACCGCTTCAACCGGCCCCGGTTGGACTTCGCTGACCCCGTCCGAGGCGTCCGAGCTGCCTATAGTACTATAGGCGACTGCCGGACTTCCAAACACCCGTCCGAGCCGTCCGAGAATGCCGCCCTGCACGTCGCCACCACTCTTGGCCGCCGCCACGCGCACCTTGATCACCCGCCGGGTCTTGTCGCCCGCCAACGCATGGATGCGTCGGCGGTGCTCCCGGTCGTTCGGATGGACACAGCATCCATACCGCCCGTCCGGATAAACCCGCAAATGCTCCCCCTTCCGGTCACCGCCGCCTTCGGCGCAGGCCGGGCACTGGGCCTGCACTACGCCGCTGGCCAGCTCGCGGACCTTCGCCAACCGTTTCACGTCCAGGCTCATTCCACCCCTCCATTCTCAGATCCCAGCAGTCGCACCCCGCCAAACCCGCGCTGGTTTTTGTCATTCCGCTTCACGTCATGCCGCTTGGTCACGCCAAACAGGTCCAGCATGAGCGTCTCGAGTTTGGCGTGGACCTCCGTAATCGGCATTGCCTGCCACTTCCGCTCAGGGCAGTAGGCCGCGTATGCCTCCACCAGCTCGGTGACGGTCGCGTCGGCCGTTTCGTCCACCGCCACACACTCCTGAAGGAAGTGTCGCAAGCTGTCGCTTTCGGCCAGCAACGAGTCCACCAGGTCCCGCTGCCCCGCGGTCAGCAGCAAATCCCCGCCTTCGTCGGGGATTTCGGCCAGCACTTTCTGCGCGCCGAGCAGCGCCCAGTTCAGAATCCCGCTGCCCTCGGTCCGCACCAGGTAGGCGCCAAAGTCCGGGATCTTCTTCGCCGGCGGCGGCGCCTCATACCGCACGATGGTCAGCCGCCGCTTCCAGGCGCCCACATCCCCCTGTAGCCGCACCCGCAGCCGGGCGTTCGACGTGATCATCACGTTAAAGGTCCCCTGCACCTGGAAGCTTCCCGTCCCACCCTTCTGTTCGGCGTCAAACCAGTCGCCGCCCACCAATCCCTTCAGCACCGCAGCGCCCTTGGTGCTCAGGAAATCAGCCTCCACGTCCACGCCCACCAACAGCGTCCGCCGCAGATACCGGAACATCTCAAACCGCTCGGCCAGGTGCTTCGTGCGCAACTGGGTCACATTGGCCATGCCCACCAGACCCTGCATCACGTTGGCAAACTGCGTTTTGCCCCGCCCGGCCTCGCCGTCCAGGATCAAAATCCGCTGGGCCCGGTTGTCGCCAAGCACGAACATCCCCGTAAACTTTTGCAGTAGCTCAACGTCATCCGGATGCACCGCCGGCAGCACCAACTCATTCAGGAACCGGTCACAACGCGCATCCCCATCGAAGGCGATCGGCGACCGGTTGCGCGACATGTACTCCGCCGAGAAGGGCCGCAGCTCAACGTCGTCGTCCTTGAACACAATCACGCCGTTGGCCAGGTGAATCGCGCTCTTGCGCCCCGCAAACGCCCCGCGCTTCTCCACCATTCCGCGTAAGTGCGCCACCACGTTGGTCAAGGTCGCCGTGCCGCGCTTCTTTTGTAGCTCGAACACTCCGCTCTGCCTCGACGCCTCCAGCATCCGGCACGAGATCGCATGGCGAATCGCATCCGCTGTCTCGACCTCATAGATCCCCGTCCCCGGGTTGTAGCGGTAAAACGCCTTTTCGTCCGGTTCATGCAGCACCACGTTTTCGGCCGCGTGCATCCCCGCCCAAAACGCTTCATTGATGCCGGTGATGGCCTCCTTGTCGTTCATGTAGTAGGGCTCGCCATACAGGCGCCGCAGCTCCGCTTCGCCCTGGCCATCCCACGGCAACTCCCACCCGGACGGCCAGACAATGTCAGCAAACTTGATGACCACCGGCGCGGCGTCCACCACCAGGCTGTAGTCCATCCCCTTCGGATGCCGCCCGTAAATCGTCGAAAGCCTGCGGTCCGCCCGCCATTCAAACCGCTTGTGCTCCGGGCTGCAGCTCTCGGGGTAGGCCCCCTCGATCCGCACCCACACCATGCCCCCGCGGCTGCCACGGGACTGCAACGTCCCGGCCAACTTCGGATTGGCTGCCAGGAACGCCGCCAAATCCTCGTCAGCATCGAAATCAATCGCGCACAACCCACCCGAGGCCTTCCCCAGGTAAACCGCGATGTTCGTCGGCTCCGCCTCGAACATCGCCCGGTAGGCCGGCGACTTGGTGCCCTCAAAAGGCCGCTCAACGTAGGTTACCAGCGGCTTTTTGGTGCCCCACTCGCACGGGACCAGAAACGCATCCTCGCCCACGCGGGCCGCCACTTCTGCTAAAGGTGTCGCCATAGTCATTTCACGTCTCCTCTTACGCGGGGGCTATCTACCCCTGTCCTGCCCTTGTCCGGCCAGTCCGGCTTCCCCCAGGGCAAACGGCGCGGTTTAACCCGTCATTAGTCGCCATCCCGTCGCCCATGTATCGTTTCATCAATCGCGCCGCCCAGGCCAGCGACCGCCGAAACTCGAAGGTCTTCAAGTAGCCGCCGGCCACGCCGCGCGCGACCAATCGGCCATCACTCCGCTGGCCCAGCCGCCGTGCGTGCCTCGGATCTCGGGTTTGCACCCACACAACCCCGCGCTCCGGCTGCCAGGCACACAACTCCTGGTTCCCGATGGCGGTATTCAAACCTGTGTTGCTGACAATGGTGGTCTTCATTCGTGTAATCGGTGCCTAAGCCGCCAACGCGCGGTAAAACTCGATGGCCTCGGGCGACACATGCACCCCCTTGGGCCATTCCTTAAATTGCAGGCCGGCCAGCGACCGCACGCGCGACACTGCCACGTATGCCTGTCCCGGTTCCCGGGCGGCGCGGATGTCCAGGTAGGCCGAATCCAGCGTCAGCCCTTGGGCCTTATGGATTGTCATGGCCCACGCCAGCCGTAGCGGGAATTGAGAGAAGACCGCCGACTCCGGGTCCTGTGCGTCATAACGCCAGTCAAACCGCTCAACGGGAATCACTCGGCCGCCTTCGACCAGCACCAGCACGCTCGACGCTCCACGCTGGACGCTCTCCACGATTCCGGTCTGCCCATTCACAAACAGAGGCTCTCGTCGGTCCGGCTCGTTCTTGTTCACCGTGAACATCACGAGCGCGCCCCGCTTCAGCCGCAGCGTCGCCGGCGTCAGCAGGTTCTTGGTCAGGAACTCGCGCTGATGGTCCGGACCACTCTGCTGAGCCTCCAGGACCGTCTCGTCGCCCGCCAACTCGGAAAGCTGGAAATCATTCCACTTGTTCACCTGGACGTTATGTGTGAACAGCCGCGGCATGGTCGCGGGCGGGAAATGCTTCACGCGCGACTGCAACAGCCGCGCCGACGGCCCCCATACGCGACCAACCCTGAAATCACCCAACGCCCGGACAAACTCCGGTTCGTCCTGGCGGCGGACAACATCCAGCACAAACGACCTGAATGCTGCCGCTTCCCAAGCCGCCGACCGAAAAGCCCAGTCGTAAGGCTCCGCCTCGCCGGTCCGGACCGGCGGCAGTTGCAGGAAATCACCAGTCACGATGACCTGGCACCCTCCGAACGCCTCATCACGCCCACGAAGCCGCCGAAACAGAAATTCGATGAACTCAAGCTGTCGCCCGGGCAACATGCTGATTTCATCAATCACCAAAACTCGACACCGGCGGACCCGGTTGAACCCGGCCAGCACCGAGCGCCGCCTGTCGCGCTCGAGCTGGGCAAAGTACTCATCGTTCGACTGCCCCGGCGCAGGACCCAGCAGCATCCCGCAGAACCGGTGCACGGTCAGGCCACCTACATTCAAAGCAGCCACCCCCGTCGGCGCGGTCACATCCACTTTGGTCTGGGCGGTGGCGATGAACTCTTTCAGTGTGGTCGTCTTCCCGGTGCCGCCCATGCCGGTCAGGAAACAATTGCGACCGCCTCTGGCGTGCGCCAGAAAGCGCGCCTCTTCGGCAATCGGCGCTTCCATCTTCGCCAGCTCCTCAGGCGTCCAACGCGGACGAACGGTTCTCCCCTCGACGGGGAGAGCCCCAATGGTGGGTCCCTGCATCGTGGTTTCATTCAGCTCCATCTGTTGCATGCTCTTCGTTTCCTTAGTTGCCTTCTGTGAGATTCCAACCGGCTAGAACCCCAGGTCATCCGGCACAACGCCAAGCACCCCCGTCACACCCAGGACGCCGGCCACTCGCGCTGTCAGCTCCACATCATTGTGGAGATACGCGGTGGCCTGCTTGCGGTCCGTCCGCCAAAGCTCGGCAAACGCTTTGCCATCGCCCGTCTTGCCGCCAAGCCCCAGGTGCTTTGCAATGCTGTCCAGCGACCCGCGCGACTGCCGGTCCCCGAGCTGCCATTCATCCCGCAGGTCAACCATTTCATCGCTCCACCAGCGACCCCGCCGGATTCCATAAGGCATCTCGATCCGGTGCTTCCACGACCTCCGCACCAGGAACGGCAAATCAAACTGGTGCGTGTTGAAGCCCACCATTTGATGGACGCGCCCCATCTCGCCACGGCACGCCGCCCAGAAATCCCGCAACGTCTGCGCCTCGTCATCGTGGCCGATGACTTCAAACCTGCCGCTGGCCAGATACATCAACCCAATCGCGACCACCCGGCCCGTCAACGGGTCCAGCGCCGCGCGTTCGATGAAATCGCGACGGTGGTTCGCTTCCGCTTCCGCCAGCTTGGCGGCGATCTTGTCCGGGTCCTTCAGGTTGCCCGTCTTCACCTCTGCCGGGTCGAACGGCGGCATCACTGCCGCGATCTCCGACCCCGCCAGAGCGCCAGTTTCAATGTCGAAAAAAATCGTTTGCATAATGGTTCAATCGTCCTGCACTTCATCCCCGTCCGGCGTGACGCCCATGCTCCTCAGTTCACCGGCCAGCCAATCCGGCCGGCTGGAGAGCATCGCCATTTCAGTAACCAGGTCGCGCCCCGACTCCCGGTCCTCGGTCAGCCGACCGCCGTTTCGATACACGTTGTCCAGGCTGGACCCCGCGTGATAATCCGCCTCCGTGACGCACGCTTCGCACACCACGCGGCCGCTCCTCATGGTCGTCATGACCATGCGCTCTCGCTTGCACCGATAACATCGTTCACCCATAACGTTGGTCTTTCCTCGGTGGCCGGGCCCCGAAGGGCCCGGCACCTCGGATTTCCGCGCCTAGAACGCCACACTGCTCAACGCCAGGTCGCGATCGGCCTGCCACCACTCCAGGGCGGCCATGAGCCGCTTGTCATCGGCCAGCGGCTTCGGATTCGCCTTGGCCGTCGGCAACCACTTCGCGATGAGCGCCTCCACCTGTTCCGGCGCCAGGTCTCGCAGCTCAAGCCCCTTGCAGCGCCCGACGTGGATCTTCACAGACGCATGATCCACCTCGCCCTCCGTAGTCTCGGCAGCGGAGGGTTGCTCCATCCGTCGGTAGCCACTGTTTCCGCTTTCTGCTTTCTGCTTTCCGCTTTCGCCGTTGCGGTCCTTGGCCCGCACGAACTTGCCCGACGGTTTCAGCGCATTGGCTGACCGATCCGGCATGATCAACTTGATGTTGGCGTAGGTCTCGCCATCAACGTGCTCGTGGATGACCACGATCTCGGCGGGGCGTCCGACCAGCTCTTCGGTGTCGAGCTTGTTCCAGTCCTCTTTGGTCAGCGGGTGGCCAAACCAATCCTTCATAAACGACGCGAACGCGCTCCGTTCGTGGCTGCTCGGCGTGAACGGCTTCGACCACACCGCGAACCGCGACTCGTCGTCGCGCACCAGGTCAACCTCAAACACCAGTTTGAACTTGTCCTTCGGACCGAACGCGGTTTCGTACCGCTTCAACGGCGTGGCATCCACGCAAACGGCGCGCCCCTTGTATTCCGGGCACACCTCGAACTTCTTATCACTGCTCGGCATTCTCATAACTCACTAATCCTTTCTCTTTTGTTGTTGTTTCTCTCGCCGGCCCGCCCGGGCCTTCGAAATCCGAAATCTCAAATCTGGGATTGGCTATGGGCTACTGCCGCTTGGTTACCGGTCCCATCAGTCCCATGCCTCGCATCAGTCCCATTTCCCTCCCCGTTGTCCTCTGTGAAGTCCCCGCGCAGCAGCCGGAAAAATGTCTCGGCCTCCATCGTCACCAACCACGGCCGGAAGTTCCGGCGGTGCGCCACGATCGGAGCCTTGCCCGTCCCATCGCGCCGGGCCTGCTCCATGGCATCCTCGATATTCAGCCGCTCCACCGCCTTGACCTCGAAATGAATCAACGGCAGCGCAGGGGAGGCCACGTCCGGCGATTCTGGCGACCCGGAAAACTGCTGGCCGCGCCGCGCTGCATAGCCATGCGCGCGAAGTTCATCGCGCCACTGCCGCTCACCGCGCTTGCCCTTTTCCCGGCTGTTCATTTCAGCTTTCAGCTTTCAGCGTTTCAGCTTTTGCTGTTAGCACCGGCACACGCGGCAGGTCCTGGCCAGTGCCGCTTCGATCTCGCTCCACTTGAACGCGACCGAGCGCCCGATCTTGTAGTAGGGCAAAATGCCTTTCGCCATCCAGGCATCTACACAACGAACTGTCTTCTTCAGTCGCCGTGCCACCTCCACCTTGTTGATGAACTCCTCGACCGGCACGCTGTTCGTCCCGGCCGCCACCGTCTGATTCATTTGCGTTGTCATCATTGTTCAACCACTGTTTTCACTTCGCCCCGCGATGCTCAGCCCGCCTGACCATTCGCGCGCGCACCTGTTATAAAGCCTTTTTTTCGCGACCAACCACGGACCCAAAAACCCCACTTGCACCCACGCGCAGACTCGCGAAAGCAACCACCCATGAGCACAGTCTTTGCGCACAAAAATATTTCAGAAAACTGTTGACGGCTTCCGGCGCCCATTCCGCACTCCGCATTCCGCACTCGCGTTTGGCCCTTGTCCCACCGGCCTGAAACTCACTTTTCACTTTCATCATTTCCTTCACGAGTTCTGCGTTCCCGAGCCACGGTCCTTCCTGCATGCCCGTTCATTCCAAATGACTACCGCGCACCTTACCTGCCCTCCCAACAACCGCGCTACTAACCAGGTCCTTAGGCGTACTCAGGGTTCCGCTAGGCCCCCCTAGGCTTCCCCTAGGGGCCGCCATTACCCTGGAAGCTGGCCCCACCTGCGAACCAGCCCGAACGTCCGAGCAGCTCTGTGCGCTGTGGAATCATTCACGTGCGGGAAAGCATACACGCAATGCGTATGCGTGCAATAGTTGACACGTAGGTGTATTGCGTATATGGTATGCCGAATATGAAACCGTCACCATTGAAGCACACGCTGGCGATACTCAGGCACGCCATTGGCCCCGACATGACGCAGAAGGAAATGGCGCGCCTGGTTAAACGCTCTCCCGTAACCATCCAGAAGATCGAACTCCTCAAACTCCCCCTGGCGGAATCGCTCGGCCTTGAAATCGCCTACCGCACCGGGGTGAAGGTGGACTGGTTGATGAAGAATGACATCAATGCTCCAATCGTAGACTCGGACCTCCAGCCCTACACCCGCGAAACCTTCGAGCGGCGCCAGGCCGTCAACCCGAACGATCCCCAACTTCTATTCAACGCTTACTTCCACGTGCCCACGATCCTCACCATGTGCGTAATGAACGTGGCCCGGGGGGCCCTGGCCGCCCAAGCCGCCAAACAGGTCGGGGCGGTGGAACTGTTCGGGTACCGCATCACCAAGGCCGTCGGCGACGTGATCGAACCCATGGCCGGCTTCGAGGAACTCTTTGAGAAATGGGCTGATCGCCTCCAGAAGGCGCTCCGCTCGGATGACCAGGGCAACGAATGCTTCAAGCTCGTCAACGACATCCTGCGTGACTGCGGAAACGCCAGCAACAAGATCGTCGAGGCCAAAATCGGCCGCCCGATTATCCCCCCCCGCAACGCCCTCGGCTCGCGCCAAACCGGCCCCCCCTCGCCGCAAACAGCGCCGGCCCTGATCCGCCACAAGGGAACCAGAAACCTAAAGCCTCGCTACAGCGTCCCGCGGTGTAGGACGCCCATCTTAGTGCTTGCGCTCCTAAACCGGAGGAGCACTATTCCACCTCAGGTAAGGCATCCTAAATTGCAGATAGAGAAGTATTACACTTATGAACCCTATAAGCAAGGCAGCTATCGCGGCAGGAATCGTTTTCCTCGCATCGGCATCTCAATCACACGCCATCGAAGGTCTCCAAATCTCAGTCAGGTGCCCCGACGTCATCCTCTCCTGGCCAAGCGTCGAGGGCGAAACCTACATCGTCCAGTACCGCCAAACCCTCATTACCAATACACCCTGGACCACCCTGGCGGACTGGCTTCCCGCCGCCGCGGCTACCAACACGACCTTTTACGCCCACAGCAACCAAGTGACATGCTCCACAGGCGCCACCAACAACATCACAGGAGGAGGCAGCGAATCCCCTCCGCTCCCCAGTTCCGCTTCACTGGCCCAGGCCTCCGAGCCAATGGTCAAGCTCGCTGACGGCACCGGTACCGCTGTTCCCCTATGCATCTACCCGCCGGGGTTCGATCTGTCGCGCTTCGTCATTTTCGATCCAGCCACGGGCGAGTGGGCCAGCGGCGCCGGTTGCATAGTCAGCCAACCAGCGTTGAACCGTCTCCAACGGGACGATCCGCAACCTCAGGACGACGACCCCGGCACTACCGACCCCGCCACAGGGTTCTACCGTGTTGTTCGGGACGGCGCTCACCTGGTCGGAATCACAAGTAACATGACCCTTTCTGGTACGGTGACCATTCCTGTGGAAGTCGCCTACGCGGATGGCAACCTCGTCAGCCTAAGCCTCACCGAGGACGGATCCCCGGTTGGCGGTTCTCGCGTGCAAACACCGCCCTTCCAGCTCCCGCTTCACGTCACGGTGGACACAACCATGATGAGCAACGGAGTCCACCAGCTCTCCGCGAGCGCCAGATGGGATGCCCCAGGATCCTCCCAGGACGAGACCGACGCCTCCTATGAGGCCGACTCCGATCCCATACAGGTCAATATCCAGAACGAGATTTCATTCCCGGACTGGATGCCTATCTTCGGCGACTACGATTTCGGCAACGGCACCAACTCCCTGATCATTAACGCCCAATCCGCGCATGCCAGCGCCGACTGGTACATCGATTTCTATGACAGCCAGGACGCCTACATCGGAACGATGGGCGGGCACACCTACGACGGCTCAATCCAGGTCGCCTGGGATTTGGTCGGCCCCTACGGCGAAACCTACTACAGCGACTCCTCCTTCGCTGTCGTTGTCACCACTGTATTTCCCAACTCCTTCAGCAGCGCAAGCGCCGCCCCGCCTCCGATATACCGTGTCACCGACCCCTGGCTAGGCTATGGTGCCCTTGTCATTGCGGCCCAGCACGCATTTGACCAGATTTACGATCACGACACGCTCTACCAGGAAATTGACGGCTTCATCGGGATGGCCCAATCCGCTGGGTGGGGTGTAATGCCTCCGCCAGACGGCGACGGCCACGCATACACCATCCACCTCGGCCAAGCGAATGACCCTCAGCCAACCGCCGACTGGACCGCTCTTCGCTCGGCCCTTTATCACCCTCTCGCCCGCAACTTTGTTTACTTCGGCCACGGTGCGCCCAACGGGATCGGCGCCAACCCGGCAAACACAAACCGCTTTATTAGCGCCACCGAGATCGGTGCCCGCTTGGGCACCATGCCGGCCAAAACCAACCAGCACAACTTCCGCCTAGTCTTCCTGGACGGCTGCAGTACCGCCAAAGGCAAACTCCCAGAGGCGTTCGGAATCATCCACAAGGAAAACGTGCCCGGCATTAACTACTACAACGCCTCCAAGCGCCCTTCCGCCTTCGTCGGCTGGACTGCGGACAAGAACGTCGGTTTCTTCAGCAGCGCCGTCAACTACGACCACGTGAGATTCATTATTTGGATTCAGTACTACCTGGCGCTGGGCGAAGGCATACATGACGCCATTACTCACGCGGGCCAAATGCCCGATGTCAACCAGGCATTCGTGAACGTCAAAGAAATGAAGGTCTATGGCTACTGGGACCTCAGTTTCTGGGCTTTCAATCACTGACGCTATGTTCGAACTCATCCACGTCACCGCGGCCTACTCGAACGCCGTCCTCGTGGCTATCATGCCCCATGTTTCGGAATTCGCGAAGCGGTTGGACCTCCCGGTCCCGCAGCCTGCCACAGCGAGCCAGGTCGCCTGGTTCAAGCCCGTCCCAGTAAGAGGGCGGATTGACGGCGCAGTGGTCCTGACAAACGGCTTTTGGTTCCACTTTGGCTGGCACGGCTATGTGTGCAACTTTCGCGCCCCTAACGACTGGTTCTTCGAGCAAGAGCCGGCGGCGCGCGCGGCCCGATATGTCGGAAAGGCGACCATCACCACTAACGAAGCTATCCAACTGGCGCGTGCCACCCTCAGCGCCCTCGGCTACGAACCCGAACTCTTCCATGCCAGCGGCCCGCCCAAACAAGTCGAAGGGCCATTCAGCATTGACGCCGGCCAGATACCCTTCTGCCGCATAACCTGGGAGGGGCCCGAGACGAAATCACCGGCACAGGACCGCCAGCGCGACATGGTCCGCATCGCCATAGACATGTCGAGGAAGGTAGTCGTAGAGTTGGCCATCGAAGGCACCAACGCTTGGCGTACTCCCCCGGCCATCGGCGTCGAACCGGAGCTCGAGGCCGACTACCAAAAACGCATCAAGCCACAAGTCGGCAAAATGTTTACGCGCACCAACGCGCCGCCTCACTTCAGCCGCCCAACCCCTCCACCCCAAAGGAGCAGCCAAGGTGCCCAATCGGTCTCCAACTAGGCGTGCCCTGTTAGGGCTCATGGCGGTCGCAGTGCTTGGCCTAATCGTCCTCGCGGCTTGGCCGCGCGAGCCGACCTATAAAGGCAGGCGGCTCAGTTCGTGGATAGACGAGCTTGGCAGGTCCCAGGAAGAAGGCGAGACCCTCTCCGACGTCCGCCTCCGTTACCAGACTCTGACAAACACGGTTCAATCGCTCGGCTCGAAGGCCGCTTCGACGGCGGTCGCCTGGATCCGAGACAAGCCGCGCAAATCGCTGTACGACGACATTCAATACAGCATCGAAAACGCCCTCCGGGCTAGAATTCGTCTCCCCAGCCGCAAGGACCGCTCCGGCGAAGCCATCTGGGTGTTTCAAATCCTCGGCCCCACGGCAAAGCAGGTCATTCCAGACCTCTCAACCCTCGCGTTGAGCGAACATACCTGCGCACACGCCGCTCGCTGTTTGTCCTGCCTCGGTCCCGAAGCCATATCGGCACTCAGCAATGCCCTGGCGAACGGGTCCGCGCCCGCTCGTTCGGCTGCTATCGACGCACTCGCCGAGATTGGCCCACCCGCTGCCACGACTGCCCCCCTCCTCAGGCAGATCATCCTCACGAACGACCAAAGCACTTGGCAGGCGTTGCGGGCATTGGCCGAAATTCAGCCGAACGCTTCCGACCTTCTCCCCACGATGTGCGGTTACCTCCTGAATGAAAGAGTCAACCTCCCCTCGCCCCAGGGCTTTGGCGCCGCCCCAGGCGCAGCCTACGCCTTGGCTCGCATCGGCCCCGACGGAATTCCCCCTCTCCTGCAATCCCTGGCCAGCACTCAAGCCGTGGTTCGTGCCAGCGCCCGCGCCGCCCTCGACCCCCGCTCTCAGGACATGTTCACCGGGAAAGCACCGAGCGATTTCTACACCCGCTCCGGCCACTTCCAATCAACCTTCAATCTAGAAATGACGGTTGAAGCAACAGCTAGGACACTCGGCCATTACCCTGACACCTACTATCAGAAACTCCTCCCTACTCTGGCCCCCTACACCAACAGCCCGGACTCGGCAGTCCGCTCCTCCGCCATCGAGGCGCTACGCCAAATTAAGCCCCGATGAAGACCCCAACCACTTTCGCCTACTGCCTTGCCATCTCCGCCTCTTTGGCCGCATCCCAACCTGGCCCGCAAACACCCGCAGCCGCAAACGCCGCTTTCGCGTTCAAACTCCTTCGCCAGCTCGCCAAAGACCAACCGCGCGGCAACATCTTCATTTCACCCTACGGCGCATCCACCGCCTTGCAAATGGCCTCTAACGGTGCCGGCGGAAAAACCAAATCCGAAATCCAGCAAGTCCTCGGCATCTCCAGCCTCCAGTCCAACGACCTCAACCAGGCCAACACCCGAGTTACCCGGTCCCTCGGTGCCGTCGGTACCAACGTCGTGCTCGCCATCGCCAACGCCATTTGGTACCGGATCGGAACCCCCGTCAGACCCGAGTTCATCGCAGCCAACCAGCAGTCCTTCCAAGCGACGGTTGCCCCGATGGACTTCAACGTGCCCGCGATTATCGCCATGTCCGTCATGAACGTCGCCCGCGGCGCCCTTGCGGCGCAAGCTGCCCACGAAGTGGGCGCGGTTGAACTGTTCGGGTACCGGATCACCAAAGCCACCGGCGACGTCATCGAGCACATGGACGGATTTGAGGACCTGTTTAAGAAATGGGGTGACCGCCTAAACACAGCCATGCGGTCGAATGACGCAGGCAACGACTGCTACCGTCTGGTGGCCCAAGTGCTCCAGGATTGCAGCCACGCCAGCAACAAGATCATGGAATCCAAAATCGGCCGGTCCCTTCCCAAGCGGCAACCACAATCGCTAGTCGCAAAACCGGCGCCCTCCCCCCGCAAACCACGACGCGGACGCTAAGCCCCAACCACCCAAACAGTCCCGGACAACAAAGCCTCAGGAACAACCTGTAAGGCCTCACACCGAGAGCCCTCGCCACCCGCAGTAGAATCGGCACTGTCGCCGAGCATTCTCCCCGCTCAATCCGGCCAACATAATTCGGGTGGATGTCCGCTTTCTCAGCAAGCGCCTCTTGGCTAAGCTGCGCCCGCCTGCGGTACCTCAGAACTGCCTGACCAATGATTTGCTGTTCCGATTTGGCCACTCCGGCAACGGAAACAGAAATCCAACCCCCTCACCACACACGCCCAGTGTAGGATGTTGACTTCTCGCTTGCGCCAGAAAGCAACAATGGCATGATGCTGCACACGTAAGTAGAGCTGAATCGACTGGCCTAAATAGATTAGTCTTATGAAAAGGATAACCAATGCAATTGCACTGGCGCTAGCCATCTTCCTGGAGGGCACCTCAATCATTGCCACAGCCCAAGTCTCACCCCAGCCCAGCCAGCAAATACCCGACTCAGTGGTGTCCGTGGTCGCCGACGCCATGTCGCTGCCTCTCGTGCCACCAGACCAACTGCCCTTCTTTGGCACCTTCTGGGAAGTCCGCAGTTCACTACCGTGCCTCACCGCACCACTCCCCTTCCCACCCGTTGACACCAACACCCCGGTATACGCCATCGGCGATCCCATTGCCGGCGGCCAGTTCCTGGTGGACGCAACCGCCGGCCAAGTGGTCTCAGCGGAGGCCCAATCCGGCCGGAGGGCCTCGCGTTCGATGAGCACAGCGTCAATCGCCCAAGCGCAGGTGGAAGAGCTACAGGCATTCGTCGCAGGGCTCCAGGCCAAGCAAACCGAAGCCGTTTTGCGCGCCAATGGACTTATGGACCCCCTGCCGTTGGACGACCAGGATGGCGGGCCTCTTGACCCGATGGGTTTGGATTCCTACGCCGCCGGCACCCTTTGGCTATCAATTTCCCAGATCACCAATGGCGTCGCCCCCCTGATAGTCCACGGTACGATTCCAGAGGTACTGTACGAAATCTGGTCAAAGCAAACCATAACCGACACCGTGTGGTCCTTCGAAGGCTCGGTCCTCGGAGCGGCCGATCAGGACTGGACCCCGACAACGGTGCCCGTTGGCAGCCGCACCAACAGCCTCTTTCTACGATGTCGCTCCTGGGTCTCCAGCAGCGGTAACGGCATCCCTGATTGGTGGCTGCTGCAGTACGGCCTCCCACTGGACACCGACCCCTACTCCCTCTGCTCCTCTGGCGACGGCTGGACCATCCTCCAAGCTTACCAGAACGGCTGGAATCCAAACTTATTCTACACGCCGCCCCCGCCTCAGAACGTGACGGCGGTCCTCGATGCCTCCGGCACAAGCGCCACCCTAACTTGGACCTCCGGCGGCGGGCCGGTCACCAACTACGCCGTCTTCGGCGGCTTCGCCTACGACCAACTGGTTAACCCCGCGACTCTCACTTTCACTGATTCATTTGGCTCTCCCCCCTATGACTTCGTCCCCGACTGGCCCTACGTCGTAAGGGCCTACTTTGCCAACGGATCCTACGCCGACAGTCAACCGACCCGGTTCACCGCTGCCCGACTGAACTCCGACATCACCGCCCTCCGCGGCCCTGGCGGACAGCTTTACATCGCTGTCGCCTCAGTGCCGCCAGACCTCTCCAGCGTGCGCGTTCACTGGGAAGCCTGGGACGACAACTTAGCGGGCTGGGTCTGTCGCTCGATCGACATCAATGCCACCAACTTCATAAACGGAACCGCCCCGCTCCCACTCAATCAAATGGCCGGCTACTGGCCCTTCGGCTATCTTCAAGCCCAGTGCATCGGCGCCAACGGAACCGCTGGAGCCTTGGCAGGAATGTGGCCCTACCCATATTGGTCGCTAGAGGTGGGTTGGGACGTTGACGGCCCGGTTCTGGGCTTCGCGGACGCGCGCACGCACCTCAAAGAGAACCTTAAGTTCCTTCTCGCGTCGGCCACCGCCAGCGAACCGTTTTCCTGCCTCAGTGGAGTTTGGACCGGAATCAGTGGCGGTCCTCCCAGTTGGAGCCCGCTTGACGCCTACCTGGACTTTCCACAGATTTGGTACGGCCACAAACCCACCGCCGGCGACTACGAGTATTCCGGCCATCACACCTTTAGCCCCAGCCTCAACCTCTCCTTCGACGAAGAACTGAGGCCCGTGCGGGAGAACTGCCTGTGGCGCAACCTGGCTTACGACTCAGCGGACTTTGATTCCTCCGGCAACTGGACCAATGGGGTTGACTACGAAAGGGCCTACCCGGGCTTGCGCCAGATCTACGGCCCCAAGTACTGGTTCACTTGCACAAACTGCAATCCCCTGCCATTAGCCCTCGACCTGACGAACCGCCCAGACCTGTTTGCCCGCTGGGTCCCGCATTATGAAGCGCAGCAGTTTTCCAACGACCTCGCAGAAATCGGCGTCGCCGTGAGCGGCACGAACATCTACCTGCCCAGCGGAGTTCGCAATGTGTACGGCCTTCCGCTCGACTCGGTACTGGCTCACCCTGTGGGTGGCCTGGGGACCTATCTCCTCAACGCCGGCGGATCGAGTGTGCCTTGGTACACCGACTCGGACTATTTCTGCCGCTTCCGACCGCCCGTCCTCGAGACAGTCGATTACTACTTTGCCAGCCAGACCCCCTATTTCAACTACCAGTGGGATCTCTCCACCGAAACCGGTCCGGCGCCTCCGCTCCCCGGTTCGCCCACATTCAGCATCACCAATACCTCCCCGCTTCTCATCACGGGCTTCGGTCAGCCCATTACTGTCAGTGGCTGGGCCAAACAAACAATCGCCAACGGCTACAGCGGCAAATACGCCTACCTCGAACAATACTTCGACCAGGCGTACACAATAGACGCCAACGGAAACATCACGACAAACATCGCGGGCCTGCTCTCGCCCTATGGCGAGTTCTTCCCCACGCAGCCCGGCCCCGCCGCGCTGATCACCATGCCCGACATCGACCCACCGCACCAGCGCGGCACTGGCGTCGTCCACGTCATAAAGCTACAGTTGGATGTGGACCATAATGGGGTAATGGACCTCAGTTCCGGCAGCCCGGACAATACCTCCCAAGTCCGGCCACTTTCGATGTGGGTCAACAACGACTATGATCGGGGCCACACGGTGGACCTTACCGACTACGAGCAAGACGACCTTTCCAGCACCGACTCCCACGCCGACTCTCCCTGGAACAAGCGTCATCCCACCCCGGACTGCGAATATCGCGATGCCAGCGGCAACCGCGTCATTCCAAGCGAGCGAGACCTCGAGGATTTTGCCCGCCTGTGGGTCTGCGGAATGACCAGTAATCTACTCTCAGCGTTGCCGCCAGGCACCACGGTCACTTTGAGCTGGGGCGACGTGGGTAACCCGAACCTTGCTAACCCGACAATTGATCTGTTCCAGGCTTTCGAATCCTCAGGCGGTACCGCCTATCTGACGAACCTAACCACTGCCAGACTTCAGACGAACGCCTCTATCTCCCAATACGTTGGAAGACTCGGCCCCGGCCAAAGCATCCAACTCAACTGCAGCCGCTTTCCAAACAACTGGGCCGGTGACCATCTCATCTGGTGTGGTGTGAATAATGGCACTGGCGCCTTGACCCTAAACGTTTCGCGGGGCGGCACTAACATCCTGGCTCAGACCACGGCCTATATCCAGCTACAGGATATTAAGCGGATGTATGAGCGATGGTCCGTTGGGGACAATGGTACCAACAATCCGACGAGCACGGCATATCTCGCTCAGGAAGAGCTGACGAACACCACGGCTTTTCGGTACGGCCCATCAACATCCCCAAATACACCCTACATTTTGCACGTTCACGGCTGGAACATGGACCGCTGGGAAAAGGATCGCTTTGGGGAGACGATGTTCAAGCGACTGTATTGGCAAGGTTTTCAGGGACGGTTTGGTGTCTTCCGCTGGCCGACTCTGAGTGGTTTCCCCTCAGTAACAGGCCAGGGGGCCGACCTCAACCACTTTGACAAGAGTGAACAACAGGCATGGAAGTCAGGAGCGGGTCTGCGCAACTTGCTGCTTGCGCTCGACACCAAATACCCCGGCCAAGTTCGCCTTACGGCTCACAGTATGGGCAACATCGTAGGTGGTGAAGCATTACGCACCAATACAACGCTGGCTGCAATCTACGTAGCGATGCAAGGCGCCGTACCAGCTGGAGCCTACGATATGGCAGCACCGTTCCGGGGAATACCATATCCCTACTTTGATGGCACAACCGAACTCTACCGCTACTATCCGACGTTCTCGCCATCACGCCCCTACTTCTACCAAGCAGCTGGAGCAGGAGTCTATATTGACTTCTACAATCCACTAGACTGGGCACTAAACCTCTGGCAAACTGACCAGAACCTGAAACCAGACGATTCGCTGAGCTACAGTTTCGACTTTTCGACAGGGACATTCTACCAATACAAAGGCAAGCCCACCCAGCGAGTCCTCACCTGCCCCACAAACACCTACGAGTTGTTCGCGTACTGTGTCGAAGGGCAATGCTGGGCGTTAGGGGCACAAATCAACGTCGGCGGAGCATTCGACAAGACCCAACAGCTAGATCTTAACGCCGCCTTCGGCTTCGGCGGGGCGCACAAGGGTCACAGCGGCCAGTTCCGGGCGACATACATGGACCGAGAGCCCTTCTGGAACTCCTTGGGCAACACGCTAGGGGTTCTGCCATGAGACACCCGAACCGTTCTCGCCGCTTGGCCATAGCGGCTATCGTCGTGGTGCTGGCGCTGATCGCGTTGCTCTGGCCGAGGAGCCGTAACCAGCAGACGGAAGGACCTTCCCAGACAACAATCGAACAACCGCTGGAAACCGCCCCCCCACGATTGCCTATCAGCAGTGGGCCGACCCAAAATCCTATTACGACCCGGCAGAGTACCATTCCGACCAGCCCTCCGCCTGCTCCCGCAGGAACCGCCACTACTCCCCGGGCAGAGAAGTTGCGGGGAGCGGTGGAAGCCCAAAACGTGCCGGTTGTCTTTTATGGCAGGGTCGTTGACCAGGACAATGCACCATTGGCCGGGGCAATAGTGCGGGCCAGCATACGGAGCTGGCATGTCGTTGCCTCATCAATGGGAGACGCCGCATTTGAGAAGAAGCAATCCATTAGTGGAAGCGATGGCCAGTTTATGGTTGATGGCGGGCAAGGAGACGCGCTGACGATCGAGGCCCTTGAGAAAGAGGGCTATGAGCCTGAACCGAAAACTTTTCGGGGATTTGCTTACACTACCTCGGACAAGTTTACCCCCGACCCCAGCAACCCCGTCCTGCTACGCATGTGGAAGTCCGACCAGAAGGCCCAACTGGTCAGCAGTAATAAGCGTTGTTCGCTCGTTCCAGACGGGCGGGTTTACACGCTGGACCTGCTGCGCGGAACCCTTGGAGAGTCGCCAACCGCAGAAGGGGATTTACGTATAGCCATTAAACGTGCCGGGGATGCGGCCTGGGGAAAGCACTACGACTGGTCCCTAGAGATCCAGCCGGTTAACGGAGGCCTCTTAGAGGAAGTTGACCCCCAATCCCCCATGTTCCTGGCCCCACAAGAGGGCTACACTAACGCATACTCGCTGGAGGTCCCGGCAACAACGCCGGAATGGAGCTACGCCACCGGCAAAAAGCGCTTCTACCTGAAAACCAGGAACGGCCAGAATTTCGCCCGCGTCGAGATTGAGGCATTCGCCTTCTACCTTCAGGATAACCAAGCCCGCTTCAACATCAGCTACGCTGTAAACCCAGCAGGGGGGCGCCTATTGCGATAACTAGCGGTGGAACCAGCTCTCAACATTGCCTTTCTCTTCGGCCTCGGAGTGTTGGCCCTAACCGTCCTGCTTCTGGCCGGCTGCTTTGCTCGCGGCAAGGTCATGATCGTCTTAGCCGCGGCCATCGCGGTCGTCCTCATGGTCCTTGAATGCCTGCTACTGAATCTGCTCGCCGGCATCGGCTCAGCCACAAGCACCAGCCAGCAGGGATACCAAATGCTCAAGATCACGATTGCTGTTTTCGTGTTGAGCCTGGCCGCTTACTTCCCCTTGGCTCTGGCGAGGATCAAGGCCCGGAAGCGCAAAGCCACCCTATGAGGCAGCCGTTTCAAGAGCCGTGAAGCGCTGCGCGTACTGCCGAGGCCTGAAGCCGTGAAACACGGCAACACCTCCTTCCCACGTTGCTATTCACGTCGGCTCACCCCGCACCTGGCCCTTGCGCCGGCAACCCGGCCGTCCGGCCTCGCGGTCGCCGCGCTGCCACACTCCCCGCCGGTGCCGCCGCCCGCCCTCGCCGACGTGGCGCCACCGGCAACAACGGCGCGGTGAGCTGCTCGTACAGTCGGAACAAATGCTCCACCCGTTCCCGGTCTGACCGAAACGGCTCCGCCCGGTAGCACCGTTCGACCGCGCGATCCAGTTCGGCATGTGCCCGGACCAATTCTCGTGACATGGTATTCGGATCGTATAGATCCGCGAGCGTCGCCATTCCATGCGGCGGCAAATGCGGCTCCCGCGCCGCGAGCACGGCCTGCGCCTTCTCTTCCACGCGCTCCCGCTGTTCGGGCGCTGGACTCGGCCACGCCATCGAGTTGTAGACCAGCTGAGGCGTCCACCTGATACGGGACTCCAGCCTCCCCGCAAGGAGCCTGACCCAGGATGCGTGCATCGAAGAAGACAACAAACCAAAATCGTAAATCGTCCCGGACGGGATGATGTAGACCAGGTTGGTCGGGATCACTTCTTTGGGAAGAAAGCCCACCGGCAAAAAACGTCGCGTCTCCGACGACACCTGCGGGATCAGAATGAACGGCTTTCTGTTGTAGCGTACATCTTGCCACCACGCCGGGGTTGAGGCCGCCCTGCGTGTCGCCTCCTTTTTGCTGGCTAGGCGAAATTGCCTGACGGCCTCAATGCGTCGCATCACCTCGGGCATGCCGCGCAGCTCCTCTGGTTCGGCATCGTGAAGCCACAAACAATACCGCTCCGAGCCGTTGAGGAACTCCTCGGCTCCAAAGCAAGGCCGGATGAACCTCGCGGCCCCAGGCTCCGTAGCCAGTAACGCGTGCCTTTCGGCTGGGCTAAGAATGAAGTGCCCACCGTCAGTCGGCTGATTTCCCAACACCACCTCCGGCACAAAACTTTGCAAAGGCTGTGCCGAAGGAAACACGACGGTGTCGGAGCCCGGAGTCAGGTATGGCGAAATATTCGGCACTTCCTCGCAGGTTGGCTCGCCAGACTCTCCTGAGTAGTCCCAAATCAACTTCTTCGACGGATTCTCCCTCCCGAAACCCACGATCACGACGTCCACCGCCGCTTTTCCCCTGGCCTCGCTTTGCCAATCAAACGTTCGATGTGCGAAGTGGATGTGGTTGCCGTCCTGGTGAAGCAGCTTCGACCACAGGCCTGGCGCTTGAACGCCCTGGGTGATTGAGTTCGTCGCCACAAATCCAACTCGGGTCCGTTGCGTAACGTAGCTCGATGCCATTACAAACCAATTGCAGACGTAGTCCAGATCACCGTTGCGAAAAACACCCGCAGTGATCGAGTCGTGGTCAGCCTTCTGTTCCTCGTTTCGGAATGGGCGCCCGACGAACGGCGGATTCCCCAACACATACGAGCACTCCTCCCGCGGGAGCACGGCATTCCAATCCACACGCAACGCATTGCCATGTACAATATGCGGCGAGGACCGCAGTGGCAGCCGGTCAAAGCTCTGCCCGAAGGTCTCCGCCGCCTGCGCGTTCATCTGGTGGTCCATCAGCCACAGCGCCACCTCGGCAATCCGCACTGGCCACTCGGAGTATTCAATGCCGTGGAACTGGTCCACGTCCACTTTCAGCAATTGCCGCACGTCCAACACCTGCTGCTGTGCCCCGTGTAAGTCCCGCATCACCTCGATCTCCAACCCGCGCAACTCCCGGTAGGCAAGCACGAGGAAGTTGCCGCACCCACACGCCGGGTCCAAGAACCTGAGCGACCGCAATTTCTCATGAAACGCCTCGATGTTCGCCCGTCGGCGCGACGATCGGTCCCGCTTCACTCGCTCCCATTCCGCCAGAAGGTCATCCAGGAACAGCGACCGCAACACCTTCATGATGTCCCGCTCGCTGGTGTAGTGCGCTCCCTGCTGCCGTCTGGCCCGGTCATCCAGCACTCCCTGAAAGAGCGAACCGAAAACCGCCGGCGAAATCCTCGCCCAGGAAAACTCGCATGAGGCGAGTAGCGCGTTGCGCATATCGCGGTTGAACCGAGCAAAGCCCAGTCTCTCGCTAAACAAGCCGCCGTTCACATACCGGAAGCCATACAGCGGGTCAGCATCCTCCTGTGCATTGTCGGCCTCCGGCCGATTCAACCACTCAAACAGCTCGTTGAGCCGCGCCCCCAAGTCCTCGCCGTCCGCTCGGGTGTGCAGCCGGACAAACTGCGTGAAAGCCTCCGGGGCGAAAATGCCCGTATCCTCGGCAAACATGCAGAACAGAATGCGCACCAGCAGCCGCTCCAGCTCGTGACCCGAGAACCCGCCCGCCTTGAGCGCATCGTGCAACTGGCACATGCGGTCGTATGCCTTCTGGTTGGCCGGGTCCTCCGGATCCAGCCGCACCCGCGTCTGGCCCAGCATGAATGCAAACGCCCGAGTGTGGCGCGGGAACTCTGCCAGCGTGAAACTCAGCCGCGACAACGGCCGCCCAGCGAACAACGGCAGGTCACGCTGCTCCTCAGGTTCCAGGTCATACAGAACGAAATGGCCGAAATCCGATACCAGCACATAGCGGGGAATCTCATCGCCGCGCCCCTCCCGCGTCAGGTCCTCGATATAACCGAACGCCTGCGTCTCCGCGCGCTCAAGACTCTGGCCCCGGCTCTTATGCTCGACAATGAGCGTTCCACGCCAAAGCAGGTCAATGGCGTTGGTGTGTCCCTGGAGGTTGCGGACGTTCGCTTCAAAGGCCGCGACCGAGGCACGGCGGATCCCGAAGACATCGAAAAACTCATTCCAAAATGTCTGTTTGTCGGCGCGCTCGGAAGTCGCGCCGGTCCAGGTGCGCGAGAAGCGAATGGCTCGCTCCCGCACCTCACTCCATGAGAGTTGGGGCATGGGCTGAAACGCTCGCGTGTGCGTTCAGCCCTGTCGGGATGGCTTGGTCCTGGAGGGATGCCGTGCCGAAAAATGAAGGGGCGTGACCTACTCACGCTCCTCCACAGGCACGGGAATGCCCTCACAGGAACGTTTTCAGACACGCCCGAGTGGGCGTGTCTTCGAACGCCGTCCTGTGATCGAAATTTCCCGTTTCGTGGAGAACAGCAGCCGAAGCTACGCGAAATTAAATGTTGTTTGTTATGCTAGGTCATCAATTCCATTGAGTCTAACCGCAGCCACCTTACGGGAGCCACCCCCCCACCGGCAAGAACTCCCGGCAGCAGCCAGGAAAGCAACTGGACGTGTCCAGTTGCCTTTAGAGTGGAATTCCGCCGTCCTGCGGAGGTAGTCGCGGTGTCTCGGGCGCACTGTCCCGCATCCTCTCCGCGAATGTTGGCACGCCTGTAGCCCTTTGGCCGGGCAGGCCCACCGCGCAAGGCGCCTCCACCATCCGCCATCTGCCACCGGCCGATCTCCCTTTAGCGCCCCTAGCGGGCCGCCTTCCGTCTACCTGCCGCTTTCCCGGCCGGCACAATGGCAAACCAGGCCTTGGCGTCCTGCGGCGTCACCAGCTCCCTATAGTTGCTGAAGATCACCGCCGGGCTGTTTCCCGCCTCCAGGGCAACCTGGGCGACATTCTTCACCACCGCCACCCGATAAGAGATGAACGAATGCCGCAGCCCGTTGTGCTGCCATTTGAACTCACCCTCGACGTCCCTCTTTCCCCTGCGCTCGTTGACCGCAATCGTCAAATCCAGGAACTGCTCCGTCAGGTTGGCGAACGGGCAAACCGGCCCGCTCTCCTTGCGATACTTCTTCAGCCACTTCTTCAGGTTCGGCACGATCGGGATTGTCCGCCGGCTGGCCGTCTTCGCCTTCGCCGCCCGGATCTCGATGATGCCCGCCTTCATCCGGATGTCCTGCCAGTCCAGCCGCTGAATCTCCGCGTGACGCACCCCGGCGAACGCCCCGAGCACCAGGGACGGCACCATTTCCGGCCTCGCCACCGCCAGCACCTCCCGGAACTCACCCGGCCGGAAGATCCCGATCTCGCCCTCCAGGTTCTTCGCCAGCGCGACCGCGTCCAGCTCGTCATGATCCTTCGGCACGTACCGCTTAGCCTTGGCAAAGCTGTAAAGCACCTGAAATGAGCCGCGCAGGTTGTTGCGCGTCCTGGGCGACACGTCCAGCGACCGCAGCCAGTCATTGATCGTCACTCCGGAAATGTCCCCGATGTAATTCTTGAACCGCGCGGCAAAGCGGTTCAGGTCGTATTCCAACTGCTTCAAATACCGCACGCTGAGCCGGTCCTGCCGCTTCGACTCCAGGCACTCCTTGACCACCTCGGCCACCCGCTTCACCTGCGTCCCCACCGGGTGCCGCTTCAGGTAAAACTCAACCGCTGCGCTCAGCGAGGCCCGGCCCGCCAGCTTCTTCACCGCATCCGCGTATTCCGCCGCCGCCGTTTCCAGCGCCACGCCAACCGGGTCCAGCAACTGCCGGGCCCGGGCGTAAGCGGCCCAGTCCGCGCTGCTGAGTTGCGGGATGCTCATGTCGCCGCCGGCCAACTGTCCCCCGAGCGTCTTGGCCTCCTCGATAGCCTTCTCCCACGTAGGGAAGACCAGGCGCTTGCGCTTCCGGTCGATCCAGTAGGAAATCGTGTAAAGCTCCCGCTCGCCGCTCGGCGTGCGGTAAACCTTCACATGCGCCGACCCGACCTCGACCAGCCAGCTAGGCCCAGCGCCGTCCGCGCCCGGGCGCTCCGTCACCTTGGCCTTGAACTGCTTCGGCTTGACCACCGCTCCGGCCCCGATCGCCGCGGCCACCGCGCCCGCGCTGACAGGAACTGTCAGCGCGTCATCAGACCCGGGCGCCGGCACCGTAGCAGGCGCCTCCACTTCCGCCCGCGAGGCATCCGCAGCCACGATTTCCGCGCTGCTGCTGTTGTTGATGGTGGATTCGGCGTCTCCCGCGCCCTCGATTCGGCTGCTGACAGTAGGTGTCAAACTCATGCCGCCGATTGTGTCAGCAACATGTCAGCAGGTCAACAGAAATCGCATTTTCCTAAGAAAAAAGTGGTCGGAGCGACAGGATTTGAACCTGCGACGTCTTGGTCCCAAACCAAGTGCTCTGCCAGGCTGAGCTACGCTCCGGTACCCGGATGTCAAGTATCCCACATTGGGGCCGTGGCGCAATCACAATCCGGCCCCTGCCGTCCGCCCGTCATTTGGCTTTCCCGGGGAGTTCCGCGGCCAGTGCCCGCGGGCAAACTCCGGCGCGGCCCGGGCCGGCCGGCGGCGGCAAAATCAGGTGCGCGTGCGGCGCATCAGCGCTTCCAGCCGATCCAATATCTGCGCCTCAATACTGGTGCGCAAAGGGCCGTAGAAACCGTAGTAGATGAGTGATGAATCCGGTTCGTAGCCGCCCTCTTTGATAATGCGCGCGGTGGGGATATAGCAGGGGACTTCGTAGGCATAACCGATGGGCCACGGATGATCGCCCGCCCACCGGCGCTTGATCTGCCGCGCGTAGTCCACCACCACCTCGCCGCCCATCAACACAAAGGTCAAGTCGTTGCCGAGGCGCACGACGGCCAGGGGCAGGGTCACGGATTCAGGCAGCGACTGCCCCGCCGCCAGCCGTTTGAGATACGCCTCCGCCCGCATCTTCACATAAACGTCCGAGCCCTGGGCGTCCTGGTCCAGTTGCTCCCGGCTGGGAGGCGCTGGCAGCGGCAATTCGATTTCATCATAGGCCAGCCGAAAAGCGCCCCGGACCGGGCGCATGGGCCGGTCCAGCACGCCCATGACGGCGCCGGCCAGTTCGAGGCCATGCCGTTTGGCCTCGAGCAGACGCCCGCGCGGCGCGGGATCGCTGTCGGCGCCCATGCCGGTGAGATACATCGCGATGGCGCCGGGCTGGTGCGCCTCGAGGTGATGGCGGGCGTAAGCCATATATTCGCCGGAGACGACGTACCAATCCTCACCGCCCCGGACCGAGGTGCCGTGGCAGGCGTAGCCGAACAGGATCGCGCGGACGGCGCCATTGGTGCCCCGAATGCGCAGCACGGGCACATCCCAATCCACCGGCCCATCGGGGTTATCGCCGAACACCACGTTGTCGCCCCGATAGACGCGCCGATTCATGGCGAAGCCGGCGCGGCCCTGCCCATACTCGAAAACCGCCGGCTGGCAGTCGTTCAGGGCCGCCTCCACCAACTCGAGCAACCGGGCTTGCAAAAGCCGGCTGTAGCTTTCGATGCGCTCGCGTTCCTCCGGTTGGGGCTGCACCATATCCGTGAGGGTCTGGTCCAGCACCGGCGCCGAATGGGTGTGGCTGGAGACGACCGCGACTTCGCCGCGTCCCAGATGCAGTTGCGCGGCCAGTTTCTGCAAGACCGGCTGCATGAAGGCGCGGCTCACCTCCAGGTTATCCAGCGCCACCAGCACGAAACGCTCGCCCGAGGGGTTCTTCAGGGCCAGCGCCTGGGCCTGCAGCGGGTGATCCACTTTCTGCGCGGATTGATTCCGGGCGCCGTATCCCGCCAGCCGGATCGGCAGTTCCGGGGTGATGTCCCGCACGGCCAGCCCCACGGCGGGCGGGGTATTCTCCGCCGCCATCCCGATTGCGGGCAGCGCCACGGCCAGCGCCAGCCCGCCGCGCCCCATCCACCGAAATCCGCGGGCGAGTTTCATCGGCGGCGCGGTTGTTTACGCCTTCGCCAGCGCGGCGCTGTGGGCTTGAATCTTGCGGATGGCCTCGAGGATATCGTCCATGGCGCGGCGATCGGCCAGCAGCATGGACTGCACGAAGGACACCGTCGTTTCGCAAACCTGTTTGTTGCCCTTTAATTCCGGGAACGAGTCGCGGTAAGCCTTCAGCCGTTCGGGGCTCCACAACCGTTTGAAACCGCGCGAAGCAATCGCCTCGTCCAGCAGCCCCTCGTAGTATTGTTCGCGGTACACGCCGCCGCACGGAACCCCCTCGGCCCCCATCGCCCGGGCGAATTGGTCGCGCGACAGGCCGTTGAACCGGGACGCATCGTAGCGGAATGAATACAGGTGCCACACCGGCCGGCTGTTGGCGGGCAGGCGCACGGGGGTGATGCCGGGAATCTTGCCGAGGTTGGCGCTCAAATAATCGGCGTTCGCGCGGCGCACCTCGGTTTCCTGCACCAGCTTGTCAAACTGCAGTTGCAGCAGCACCGCTTGCGCCTGGGTCATCCGGTAATTGACCCCGCGGGTGAAGCAGCCCGTTCCCTGGTTGGTGCCCACCGCGCGCCCGCAGTTGTGATACGAGTCGCATTTATCAATCAGCTCCTCGCTCATGCTGGTGATCGCCCCGCCCTCCCCGGAAGGAAGATGTTTGGACTCCTGGAAGCTGAACGTCCCCAGGTCGCCCAGGGTGCCGCACTTCCGGCCCTGGTATTCCGCGAGCCAGGCCTGGCAGGCATCTTCGATCACGGCCAGCTTGTGCTTGCGGGCAATCGCGTTGATGGCCTCCATCTCGCACGGCATGCCGAAAATATGCACGGGCATGATCGCCCGCGTCCGCTCGGTAATCCGGCTCTCAATCAGGGCCGGGTTAATCGTCAGGGTCGCCGGGTCGGTGTCCGCAAACACCGGCAGCGCTTTCAGGCTCAGGATCGCATTGTAGCTGGCGCTGAACGTGTAGGGCGAGACGATGACCTCATCCCCGGCGTCCACGTCCAGGGCGTGCAGGCCAACGATCAGCGCCGTGGTGCCGCTGGAGGTGGCCAGGCAGCGCTTGGCGCCCAGCAGCTTCGCGTAGCCTTTCTCGAACTCGGCCACATGCGTGCCCGAACCGCGAAACCAGTGCCGGCTCCGCCAGACCTCGAGCATTTTCGGCTCCCACTCCGCGCGCCACTGCGGCCAGCTCACCCATCCGCCCTGGTGCGCCGGCGTGCCGCCCAGCAACGCCGGTTTGTCGGCCGTGGCCGCCAGCACGCGGGGCGCCTGGCCCGAGCCCAGCCAGCCCAGGGCAACCGAGCTCGCAGCCGTGGTGCGGATGAACTTGCGCCGGGTCAAGGGGAGATGGTTTTTCATACGATTGCTTCCTTTCATTGTATTGTCGGCCTGTGGCATATCAAACTAGTTATCACCGTTGCTTTCCCGTGAGCTTGAGTCAGCTCCGGGATAATGACAACCCCAAATTATGCCCTTTTACGATTCTTCCCCAGACCCTTTGGCCCCGGCGCCTGAGTTCCCGCAGGTAAGGGGGAAAAGATTTTTCCACCCCCAAAACCGCTTTTCGGGCTCAGGGGGCGGGGAAGAAAGCGTCTATCGCTTCAAGACGGCCGCCAGCCCCTGAGGGCAGCGCAAGCAGCCGCCTTTCGGCAACCTCCGCCCGGGTGGGGGAATGTCTCCGCCAGCCTTGGCTCCGCCTCGCCGAAAAACCAAGGCGCGCGACAAAACCCGTCCGCCCGTTCCGGGGTTGCCGAACGTTCGCGCCCTCTCCCTCCCGCCTTGGAACCTCGTTTTACATCATCCGCAGGTCGTCCATCCCTCCTTTCCGGCTCAGGCCCGCGCACAAACCCGCCCCACCCGCCCCAGCCAGCCTAACGCTCCCATTAGGCCGTGTACAACGGGTGTACAAAGGAGGCTCAAAGGGGGCTCATGCTTATTTTCCATGTACTCCTGCCGGGCTTCCGATGTACTCCCCTTGTACATGGCTGGAAAGGACGGAGAAGGAACGGTCTTGTGGGCGGTGGTGGAGGCTGGGGCGGCGGCGGGCTTAGATTTCTTAACCCTTGCCGTTTCAGCCGCTTGCTGAGATTTCAACATCGGCGGCGGCGGAACGATGGCGTTGTGAACCCGGCTTTGGCCTTTCCAGCCGTTCCGGGTCTGAACCACGGCGAT
>Ga0255346_1000796_pt1 | contig 49026 bp, 42 predicted proteins | sample wastewater_treat_FD_194410 | JGI IMG/M metagenome (GOLD analysis project Ga0255346, IMG submission 194410) | Wastewater microbial communities from Lulu Island WWTP, Vancouver, Canada - plant22 | ecosystem: Engineered > WWTP > Wastewater > Unclassified | place: Canada: Vancouver, British Columbia...
CGGCTCCGATCTGCTCTTCCAGATCATCAGTCTGCGCTATGAGCAGGGATCTCTGGTTATCACTTCGAATCGAGCCTACAAAGACTGGCCGCGTATCTTCAACGAGGATGAGTATGGAAATAATTGATCGCTATCGAGGAGCCCTTCTGAGCCTTGCCTGTGGTGATGCCCTTGGACCCCTCAAAACGTGCAAATGGCTATCCGACCGGCCGATCACAACCAGGGCAGGGCGTCCATAGTGGCATCCTGCCTTTTTTGTCTGTTGACCTAACGAATCATTCTCGAATCGACCGTAACTTTTCCTTGGACTTTGTCCAAAAACAGTGTACAAAAATGACGTTCACCGCCGAAGATGAAAATGGGGATTATGAGTGGTGTCAATGGGTTACGGTTATCAATATCGCGTTTCCCTGCAACGCCATCAAAATTTGACCTGATAAGGGCTCTTCCGCTTTCAGTCTGCTCATTTCCGGTCGTCCTTGCATTTGCTGCCCCAAGTGAGCGCCGGAAATGAGCAAAAAGCGCCTTTCATGCAAACCTCACGACCGCCTTGATGGTAGCCTCCCGTGGGTATTATCCTCCCTTGTCAGTCCCTCAAGACCTGCAAGCCAGGGTGGGCCAGGCCAAATCTGGTGGATGCGCGATTCCAGTCCCAATCCGCGGGTGCGGGTCTTTTCCCAGACGTCTCGATGTCGGCAGGACCCTCTCGGAATAACGCTGCCGTCATCACGATCAGTGAATTGGTCCATGGCGCCGCCTTTCCTTGTGATATACAAGAAGTTGGAGCCCGGATCGAGTACGGGGTGACAGTAAGGCCCATTACGCGATAGAGGAGAAAACCCATGGGAAAGCATCTGGTTATTGTCGGCGGCGGTGCGGGTGGGCCATCGGCGGCAGCGGAGGCCAAGCGGGGCGATCCTGCGCTGACGGTTACGATTTTTGAACAGGGGCCGTTCGTTTCAACGGCTGCCTGACCCATGCCTTATTACATCGGCGATGTAATCAAGGACGAGAAGCAGCTGATCGCCCGGACGCCGGAGCAATTCGCGAAGTCAGGCATAGACGTCAGGCTCAACAGCCGGGTTGACGCCATCGACACCACCGCAAGGTGCGTCCTTCTCGCAAGCGGCGAACGCATCTCCTACGACCAACTGGTCATGGGAACGGGTTCCGAGGCCACCATGCCGTCCCTGCCGGGAATCGAACTGCCCGGCGTTTTCAAGCTCAAAAGCCTGGTGGACGCCACACGGATCAAAACTCATGTCAGGGAAAACCGCTGCCGCAAGGCAGTCATCGTCGGCGCTGGCTTTATTGCCATGGAGATGAGCGAAAGCCTGAGGATCTGCGGTCTCGATACGAGCGTCGTTTACCGGGGCGACCGGCCCGTGCGCCGTTGGGACCCGGTGTTTTCCGACATGATCCGAAAGGAACTCGACCATCACGGGGTTTCCTTTATCGCCCACACAACCCCCCTCGCGGTGGAGCAAAACGGCGGAGGATCAGCGTTGCGCCTCGTGACCAATGACGGCGCCCTGGAAGCGGATCTGGTTCTATTTGCGCTCGGGGTCCGGCCGCAGACGCATTTGGCCGCCGAAATCGGTCTCGCCCTTGGCCAGACCGGGGCAATTGCCGTTGATTCTTGCCAGCAGACGTCCCAGGAAGGGATCTACGCCGTGGGCGACTGCTGCGAGGTCTTCAACCGCGTGAGCGGCCGCTGGACCTACACGCCCCTGGGAGATGTCGCTAACAAACAGGGGAGGGTCGCCGGCGCCAATCTCACCGGCGGTTCCCGCTCCTTTCCCGGCATCGTCGGGGCGCAGGCCTTCAAGGTATTTGGATTGGATGTCGCTGCTACCGGTCTCAACGAAGACGAGGCCTCGAAAGCTGGATTCGATCCCGTGAGCGGGACCATCGAGGGTACGCCCACCGCAAAATCACTCAGCCGAGGCGAACAATTGAAGATCAAGATGATCGCCGATCGCAAGACGGGAAAGCTGCTGGGCGCCCAGGCAGCGGGCGTGAAAGGGGCAGTCAACCGGATCAATACCCTGTCCGTCTGTCTGTGGCAGGGCATGACCATCGACGACGTGGGCTATCTGGATTTAGCCTATGCCCCGCCCTATGGCGGCGCCTGGGATCCCATTCATATCTGCGCCCAGAACGTGCGGCGAAAGATGTGACGGGCTTGCCTGCGGGGGGTTCCTTTCCATGATCGATGAGTTGATGAGGGGTCACGGTCTCATCATAAACTCGCCAGTAAATGCTGATATCGTTTGACGAAGCTTTGATGACTCCAATGCCGTCAAAATCCAGTGCTGTGCCCTTTGTGATGGCAAAACACCCGGATGGACTGATGTGCCGAGTACCATTGGCGGGAATGGTGACACTTGGCATCACACCACAGGACAACCTGACTCCGTCCTCGGTCTAGAGATCAAGATCCACCGTAGCCGGCTTGCCTTTCAGGTTGAGGAGAAGGACGGTGGAGGTGAACCGGGACACGCCAGGCACCGTGATCGACCGGACCGTTTCGGCAGGCTTGCAACAACCAGCCGGGCCGGCATCAGGACTCCCTTGCAGCTGATTTTGAGGACCGGCAGGTTATGACAAGAACCCCGAATAGGCCGGCGTTTTGTCTGGCCCTCGCCCGATTGGGAGGCCTGGGCAGCGCCCCATTGGCCCCCGGCACGGTAGCTACGGTGGCCGCCGGCATTCCTGCCGTCATCCTCTTGCGCGCCCTGGGAGAGCCCCTGGCTTTCTTTCTGCTGGTCATCCTGGTTGCGTTGAGCTGCTATTGTGCCGGGGTGGCGGAGGCCGAAATCGGCAGAATTGATCCGGGGGAAGTGGTGATCGACGAGCTCGTCGGGTTCCTCATCACCATGTTCGGCTTGCCCTTGACCCTGGAAAGCCTGGCATTGGGGATTGCCGGCTTCCGCCTGATGGACATCTGGAAGCCCTGGCCGGTGGGTTTCCTTCAGGAAAAGCTCAAAGGCGGAATGGCTATTGTCATGGATGATGTGGCAGCGGGAGTCCTTGCCCACCTGCTGGTCCGGATCGGACTCAAGATCCTGGAGTAGCCCCCTAATGCTCCCTAAAACGAGGAGGTGAGATGATACAGAATTCCTTGAAACGAGTTCTTCTGTTTCTGGCAAGCGTGTCGCTGGGTCTGCTCTGGGCATGCCCATCGAGTGCTCTGACCGAGGATGAACTGAATAACATCGAGCTCTATCAGAAACTGGCACCGAGCGTTGTCAACATTACCAGCACAGTGCTGGAACAGGACTTCTTCTTCACGGTCGTTCCCCGGCAGGGGGCCGGGTCGGGATCGATCATCGATGATCGGGGGCACATCCTCACCAATCATCATGTCATCGAAGATGCCCGCAAGCTCGAGGTGACCCTCTCCAACGGCAAGAAATACACCGCCAAGTTGATCGGCTCCGATCCCGATACCGATGTGGCGGTGATCAAGATTGACGCACCGAGAGAAAACCTGGCGTTGATCCCCATGGGTTCCTCGAACAACCTCAAAGTGGGCCAGAAGGTGATTGCCATCGGCAATCCTTTCGGGCTCGGCCAAACTCTCACTACCGGCGTGATCAGCATGGTGGGGCGGACCCTGCGGGCATCCAGCGGGACTCTGGTCGAGGATATGATTCAGACCGACGCGTCTATCAATCCGGGGAACTCGGGAGGACCGTTGATCGACTCTTCCGGAAAGATGATCGGCATCAACACTGCAATCTTCAGCCCTACCGGAGCCAGTGTCGGGATCGGGTTTGCGATTCCCATCGATGTGGCCAAACGAGTCATTAACGAACTGATCGAAAAGGGCTACTACGCCTACCCCTGGATGGGAACATCACTCCTCACACTCTCTCCGGACCTGGCCGAAGCCCTCAAATTACCCGTCCGGGCAGGAGCGATGATCGTTGAAGTGGCACCCCGCAGCCCTGCCTCCAGAGCCGGTCTCAAGGGGGCAACCGCGCGCGCGCAGGTTGGTAACTATATCATCAGGGTTGGCGGAGATATCATCGTCAAGGTCGATGGCGAGAGCGTTGCCGACGCCAATGCCGTGATTCGCAAGATTCGTCAATCCCGTCCAGGTGAGCGAATAGAGATGGAAGTCGTTCATTGGGCGGGAGGCCGCAGTCGGGTAACGGTCGTTCTGGGAGAACAGTCGTCAACCGATCGCCGACGATAGAAACCGGACTAACGGCGGTTCCCCGCTCCGACTCCGGCACAAAAACATACCTGTAACTATTTTCGGGTACTGCGGGGTTATTGCGGGCGAACCGAGGGCGCTGGCACCTGATAACCCTTCAGGTCCGACCGGGCGGGGCCGGGTTGTCGGGATTCTCCCTGCTGCTGCTCGCTTCCGGCAAGCGTCCAGGATGCCTGGGCGCCGATCGGGCAATGGTGCAGATCGTTCCGCTTGAGGGTTATGAGAACGATTTCGCCCTGCGTGGCAAAACGCGCGGGTACGCCGGAAACACCAACCCCGCAGGTGGTGTAGCCGAGCATGCGGCCATGCTGCCAGGGACCGTAGTAGAGGCTTCGCGGGGCTTTGCTGTGGGTAAAGATGGCGCCGATGAGCGGGACCTGGATCTGACCGCCATGGGTGTGTCCGCAAAGATAAAGCTGCGGATGACAGGCCGCGGCCTCCCGGTAGATTTCATTGGAATGGGCCAGAAGGATTCGGAACGATCCTGGCGGGACCCCGTCAAAAGCGTGGTCTAGATCATGGCACTTGAAATAGTGAGGATCATCCACCCCCACAATCCAGATCTTTTTGCCATTTCTTTCGATGGCCCGCGAGTCATTGACGAGCACTGTCACTCCAGATTCTTCGAGAGGTTCCATCATCTCCAGGCAATCGTGATTTCCCATGATCCCGATGATGCCATCCCCCGCCCGAATTGCCGGCAGCAGGCAACGGAGCCGGGCAAGGGCTTCGGTAAAGGGTCCGTGGTGCTCCATGCGAAAATCACCGCCCAGCAGACACAAATCCACCGGATGATGCCGCACCAGTTCCCGAACCCTTTCCGTCAGGCCGTCCAGACCGTCCAGATGGAGGTCGGAGAGAAAGAGGATGGTGTAAGAGTCAAAGGCTGAGGGCAAGGTGGGGAAGTGGAAGGTGATACGGGTGGTTTTGAGCCGAAGGGCGTTTTCCTTTCCCCGCTCGTATACCCCCATCAGGCGGAGCACGGTCTTCATGAAGATATGATAGTAGAAGGCATCTTCGAAGTTCACAAAATAACGCCAGAACCCCGAAGTGATCTGACACGAGCGAAACTCCTTGAAGCGCACGCGGGGCCGCAGCGTTCGTGGATAATTGGGGAATGGCATGGCGAGGAGGACGCGGTTGAGGAAAAGCGATCCCAGGAAAGCACCCACCCCGAAAAGAACCAGCAGCAGGAACACCTCACCGGCACTCAGCAGCAGGACCGGTCCGATAAGGAGCAAGGGAAAGAGGCCTTCAAAGCCCTGATCCAGGACGGGAATGATATCGCCGCTGGCGGCTCCAAGTCTTCTCTTGATGAAACTTGAGGCGAGGTCACCCAGCATGCTCAGGAAACCCGCTCCAATCCCCAGCCACCAGGGAAACCCCAGAATAAGCCCAACCACCGCCCCCCCCAGCACTCCGCCCATAAAACCCCGGACGGTTTTATGGGCGCCGAACAGCGGTTGGCCGTCAGCCAGGCAGTAACCTCGATCCAGAGGAGTGTTCCCACGATCCTCGAAAAGACAGGTCAGGAACGGGGGCACAAAATTGATCGCCCAAAGGAGAGCCAGAATCTTCACGGGGAGCCACATGAGCAGACTGATCGGCGCCGGGCCCCGATACTCACTCCATAAAGGTCCGGAGACAAGCCTGGCGATTAGGATTGCGGAGCTTCCTCAAAGCCTTCTTTTCGATCTGGCGAATCCGTTCTTTCGAGACTCTGAAGGTTTTCCCAATTTTTTCAAGAGTTTCTGCCGGCTGACCATCAATCCCGAACCGGGCCCGCAGGATCTTCTCTTCCCTTGGCTGCAGGGTCGATAGAAGCTCGCGGGTCAGCTCCGCCAGTTCTCGGCCGGAACATTCTTCCACCGGCGAAACGGCACGGTCATCCTCAATGAAGTCCCCAAGACGCTGTTCATCGTCGCCGATGGGAGTCTCGAGAGAAATCGGCTGAGCCGCCAAAGTCAATACCATTTGCACCTTGTCCAGCGGCAGGTTGGCTCGCTCCGAGATTTCCTGCGGCGAAGGTTCCCTTCCGAGCTCTTTCAGAAGCTCATAGAAGACCTTGAAGAACAGGTTTTTCAGCTCAATGAAATGAACCGGCAACCGAATGGTACGCGTCTTGTCATAGATTCCGCGAATGATGCTCTGCCTCACCCACCACGTGGCATAGGTGCTGAAGCGATTGCCTTTGGTGTGATCAAAGCGTCCCACCGCCTTGAGGAGACCCAGGTTACCCTCCTGAATCAGATCATCGAAACTCATCCCACGACCCCGGTAACGCTTGGCAATGCTCAGCACCAGGCGTAGATTAGCCTTGACCATCTCGTGCTTGGCCCCGTCCACGCCATTGAGAATAGTCTTGATGCGCCCCAGCAGTTGGGCATAACGCGGCTCGGCCGGAAACTCCAGGGTGGCTCGTTCGAGTGTGCGCAAAATGACCTTCAGGATCTTGTCCCTCACTCCCGGGAAGCTCTTTTCATGGCAGATGAGCTTTCTTACCTTCAGGGCCAGTTCGCGGAGCAAAACGTCCTGAGGCGCACTTTCCTCGACAAGTTCGACGAGCTGATCCTGGCCCCGGCGAATGGTCTGGGCCAGCAGGATTTCCCGCTCCTGGGTAAGCAGCGGATATCCGGCCACTTCTCGCAAGTAGCACGTGACGTGATCCTCATCGAAATCCTCCGCCCCGGCCGGCGCACCACTCGCTGCTTCTTCCTGATAGCTCTCATCCGATGCGGCCTTCAGGCGATCGAGCACATCTTCGATACCGTTTTGCTCTTGCTCATCATCCATCGGGCGTCCCAAAATCATCTCTGTTTCTACGCAGGTCTCCGCCAACCCTTCCTCCTCGCCAAGGTCCTCGAAAACCCTTGGCGTTTCCTTTCTTCCGAACAAATAATCAAAAGGCAAACACTGTGCTGAACCGTAATTCTTCATGGTGTTTCCCTCCGGTCAGGCACTCACGGGTTTTTTAGTTTGCAACAAAAGTGCCAATTGACCCAACGACCTCGTGCCGTTCTCCCTTCAAAGGGAAAAATGAGGGAGCACACAAAACCTAACTTACGAAGTTTCCTTTAAAAATCTAACCACTACCCTAGTCTCCGTCAATCGTCCGTGCCAATCCTCTCAACGCTTGCCGGACGTCCTCTCGTGTGGGTTTCAGGCAAAACCAACCGCTTTGGCCCAGTCGAGGAGCAACGCTTACAGGTCGCCTGCATCAAAGATGGATTTCCACCACATCACCATCCTGGAGCACATAGTCGCGCTGCACGAGCTGGCCATCAAAAACGGACTTGCCCCAAATCTTGGCAAATTTCAGTTTACTGACAAAGTCTTTATGGATTTTCCCGGCCAATTCCTCGAGGGTACTCTGCTTCGGCAACACAAAAGGTGACTCGCGGTTGGGTTCCTTGCCGGGAACCCTGGTATACACGCGAATGATCTCCGCCAAATCGTAGAAGATTTGCAGCAGGGCGTCCAGATTACGCCTCGTGCGGGTGGAAACCGCAATGCCGGGCAGGGTTAGCTCCGCCAGCTCCAAAAAGGCCTGATAGTCTTCACAATGGCCGTCCTGGTCAACCTTGTTGACAACCACAAGGATTTTCTTGAAAAACGGCGGCTTCCTGAGCTCGCCCGACAGGGAGGCACCGATCGGCAGGATGCGCAATTCTCGAAGGACCCCCAGGGTCTCCTCCAGCTGCTGCAGGGGATCATCATGGAGATCGAGGAGAATCAGGATGATGTCGGCCCGCCGCATCAGGTCCGCCATCCAGGGATCGAGGTAATCCCTGGTGATGGGAGGGGTGTCCACCAGCTGAAATTGGATGTTTTCAAAGCGAGCCATCCCCGGGGTGGCTTTCCAGGTGGTGTGAGGAAACTCGGCCACCTCCGGAGCGGCATTGGTCAAGGCCCCAATCAAAGCCGATTTGCCGGCATTTGGCGGCCCCACCACCACAATTTGTGCCACTCCTTCTTTCTCGATCACGCAGGCTTGATCACGTCTTGCTCCACCCTTTCGCTGTTGTGCCTGTTCCTTCAGTTTGGCGATCCGGCGGCGCAAATCGGCCCGAAGCTTATCGGTGCCCTTATGCTTGGGCATGATCGTCAGCATCTCCTCCAGTGCCTCGATCTTGGATTCCGGGCTCTTGGCATCGCGAAATCGCTGTTCGGCATCGAAATACACAGGGGGTAGATTAGCTGGCATTCATGCAACTCCTGCAAGCAACAGCTTATACCACCAAAAGCTTTTGCTCTCCCATCCCTGATACCGTTCTAACAAAAAGAGTAAATATATCACAAAATGTATTTCGGTAAAAACTTCAAAAAACAATAAAACAATAATACTGAAAACAGTGGGACTCTCTCTCCCACCGGCCCTGCCTGGCAATGAAACCGCCCCGCTTACCTTTCGTATCTCTTGACGCAGGCAAGGCAGGCCCGATCAGGGTTCCCCTCAGCCAATGCTTCCCTAAAACGGCGGAACTGATCATTCTCCCAGATGGCTACCGGTTCCTGAGTCAGAACATTCCCGAAGATGCGGTTCCTGGCAGTGTCGCCAGCGACTGGCAGGTTTAAATAAACACACGGGGATACCGACCCGTCAGCAGCCACAAAGAGCGAGCGGGCAATGTTTTCCCGACAGCTCGTGCCGGGAGCACCCGGGTCCGGCAGGCTCCAGAAGAAGTCCATGCCCAGCCGTCGAACCTCGGACTCCGTTTCGCGCAGGATGGACGCGGCCTCAGCCAGCTTGTCCGGCTCATCGAGGCTGAAGCTTTCGGGCTTCAAGGACGCACACGGCAGATAGTCAAGGGTGCTGATGACCGCAGCATGCACCCCCAGGCGCTGCATGAGCGCTGGCAGACCGCGCACCGCCGCCATGTTTGAGGCGAGCAGGAGATAGGCGAGATGAATCTCCAGGTGCACCCCCTGGCGCGCCCGCCGCACGCCCTGCAGGAACGATATCGCCTCACAGACCCGCTCAAAGGCAACCCCCTCACGCCAATCATTGGTTGCAGCATCGACCCCGGCCAGAGAGAAGGCAATAATATCCAGGCCACTTTCCACCAGCTTTACAGCCAGCTCCTCATTCATGATCAGCCCGCAGGTAGTGGTGGACACGGCGCTTCCGGCTTTGCGTGCCAGGGCCGTCATCTCGAAGAAAGCAGGGTTGAGCAGTGGCTCCCCCCAGCCCTGCAGATGCACGCGGCTTGATCGCCGCATCAAGGGCCAGAGCCGGGTAAAGGTGGCCATTTCCATGTCACGTCCCTGCCACTGCTCTTTCATGACCGTATGTGGACAATACCTGCAGCGGCCTGGACAGCGGCTGGAGACTCCCACCTGGAGGCAGTCCAGGAGGCGCCGAACCCCGAGGAAGCGTTCGCGAAGCGTCTCCCAGATGCCGGGTTCGCGAAAGGATTCACCGCCACCTCCGACCACAGCTCGTCGCATGCGATCCTCACCTGTGAGAAGAAGGTCCTTCTTTGATCGTCTCGGTCGAGTTGTCACCCAGCTCACCTCCACATAGGGAAGGAAGGCAATCGCGCCCCACTTGCGCTTGAAGAACGCAATTCCGTCATCGATCCCCAACCCCAGATTCATAAGCGTCTGCCCCCGCTTGTGAGCCTCTTCCAGGAGTCCCGCAAGCAGTAGATCAGTGCTGCCCGGAGGTGCGAATCGCGGATCCCGGAAGCAGAACATGAAGAAGGCGGTCTGCAGGGCACTGAAATCGCCCACCACAAAGGCGGCCAGCGTCCCATCGGCAAGTCGGCCGGAAATGAGCAGGCTGCCCGGTGAAGCGGCAAGGTAGTCGGGTAGCTTCTGAAAAATAAGGCGCGTCCCTGCCGCCAGAGGCCGCTCCACCAGATAGCGCTGTACCAGGGCCAAGTGATCTTCTCTGCACTCATGACCCCGCTCGATGGTCAGGTCCCGACTCGCCCGACGAATGAGATTACGCAGCTTCTGGGTCGGAGAGGGTGGCGGTACCGGCAGAGAATAGTACCAGTCCTCTGTCACGTGGCTCTCCACCGGCGCCGCCGAGGGCCTGGCCGGACCGATGACGGTGAGGCGACCGGGCCGCCGACTCGTGAGTGCTTCGCTGACGGCCTCTTCCATGGCCACAGTATCCCGAGGGTCATGCAGGGGATAGCCTACCAGCACCAGTTCCCCTTCGGAAGCAAACCCGACGCAGTTTCCTATGAGCCGAGGTATTCTCCCTGAAACCGCGCGGACATACGGTAAGATCTGCTCCGGTATCACGGCCGCGACGGTAACCCGCGCCAGGAGATCGGGCCCGATCATCGGCTCTTCCTCACCGCAAAGCCCGCTTGGGCAAGCATGGGGCGCAGGTTGAGCAGATGGGCCGAGCCGACCAGGACGGCACATCGTCCTGCTTCCAGAAAGGGTTGCATCCGTTCCAGAAACCTCGCGTCGCGACGGTTGATAACCAGCTCGGTCCGGGTCGGAAACTCGACGCTGGTCCCCATCATGCGCTCCACATCCCCTCGCAGGTAAGCGCGTTCATTGCGTTTCAAATACCTGCGCCAGTGCTGGCACTGGCGTAAGAACGTGACAATCCGCTGGACAGAGATGCTCTCCAGGGTTTCGAGCTGTTCGTCGATGGTCTCCATCCCTCGCACCATCTTGCCCATCTCCCGACTCAGCCGCCACGCTTCCAGATCCACCGAGTAATGCCAGTCGTGGCGCGCCAGAAAACTGGTCCAGAGCGAAAAGAAAGCCATCCAGGGCCGGGTTTCAGCAAGCAGAGGGCGCACCTCCGGAGGCTTGGAAGCACTGAACCCCAGCAGCCGCGCCCAACCCCCCTGCGGTCCACAGACAACTCGCTCCAACCGGCGAACCTCCTCTTCGGTCAGAACGTCGATGAGACGCTGACTGCCATCGGCAGGAGTTCGCCCCACTTCCTCCACCCGGTCGAGACTCATCTGATCGAGGGGTCCCTCGAAAAGGACGGTCTCCACCCGCTCGAACAGTTCACGAAACGAATACTCAAAACTGCAGCTGAAAAAGTGAGCCGTCCCGCCGATCCAGGAGCGGCGGTCGTGTTTTTTCAGTTCCCAGAGCATGGCGAAGCGTCGCTGCCGGGGCAGGCTGGCCAGGAATTCACGCTTTGTCATTGATTCTGAGGACATGGACCGCAATGCCCGCATGAGCTCGGCCATATCGCCGCGAACGCCGGTTCGTTCCTCCCAGGCCGCCACCTCGTAGGAGATGGCAGGAATCCCCCTCCACTTGGTCTTGAAACGGCGGATGCCGTCGTTCACCCCAAGCCCCAGGTGCACAAATTCCTTGTGCTCGCGTTGCGCCAGTCGAAGCATCTCCAGAAAAAGCAGGTCGGAGGCATGGGCGGTGTAATGGAGGCGTGAATGAGCGCCGATGAGATAGCTCATAAAACGGCCTGGCGCCATGTCCAGCAGCAGGCAGGCGGCGAGCTGGTGCTGCTCGTCCCAAGCGTCGAGGAAGACCACCCCGGGAGCCTGGGAGAGGACTTGTTCGGTACGGGCAAAGAGTTCCTGCACATTGGGCGGAAGGGGCACGCGCGCCAGGAATTCGGCCCACAGCTGGCGGTGGGCCGAGGTAAAGACAGTCCCCTCTGCCACCGTGAGCGATGCCGCCGCCCGCGCCGCCTGGCGTTGGAGACGCCCCGGCACGGTGGTGTCGACCGCGAGGGTGTAATAGTGATCGCGAGCAGTGCAGTGCGGCTGCAAGCGGGCGGGCAGACGCGGAGAGACGGCCCAGCACCGGGTGGCTCGAGTCTCCCGCAGCGCCTCCGCCAGAGCTTCTTCGAACTCCGGCGACGGCTCATCTCCCGAAAGCGGATAGCCCACCGCCACCAGCCAGTCCTCGGCCGCGACGAACAGGTAGGAACCAACCAAGAACGCCTTGCCACCCGACATGGCTTCCATGAAAACCGCCGAATGTTCGGGAACGACAGCCCTGGTCAGGACATTCTGCACCTCGGAAGGTTTCACTCAAGCACTCCCGTCAGTCCTCAAAGAAAGAATTCAATGACTGCCGGCTGAGAGCCGGTAGGATGTTGCCCTTTACCACTTGCAAGGTCTTCTCCGCACCGATCTCCCGGATGATTTCGCCTGGCATCAAGGCCGCATCATCCTGCAGGACTCCGCTGCTGTACTTCGTCTTACACAGGAAGTAATCCAGATTCGTAACAGTGCGGGATCCTGGCCGATATCGCTCCCTCTGCATGATACTCTCCTCCGCTTGTCGAAAGTGAGTATACCGCTAAAGCATTCATCCTTGGTAGAACATGCGCCAAAGACTTTCCCGCCTGGCCTTTCTTCTCCCGGCCATTCCGCCCGTCAACCGGTTGTACTCTTGCGCTTTGCCATGATATGTGCCAATGATATTGCGTGCTGGTGATGATTCATTAAGGGTTCTTGCGCCTGATCAACTTGCATCTGCAGCACCCATGCAAGGGCCTCTGGCTCGCATTTCCGAGCATCCCGGCCTTCAACGCTGAGGCCAAGCAATGAGCCACGCTCCCCTCACCCTCGGGTATCTTGAGTCCCACTTCTGGGAGGCTGCCAACATTCTCCGCGGCCCGGTGGATGCCGGAGGCCAAGAGCGGTGATTATGCCTGGGTCCAGCACATGATCAAGTCCATGGCCCCGGCCACGGGCCGGATGGCTGTAGTGCTGCCACACGGCGCCCTCTTTCGCATGGCCAGAGAGGGTCAGATCCGAAAGAAGATCTTGAACATGGATTTGCTCGAAGCCGTGATCGGTCTCGGCTCGAATCTCTTTTACGGCACCGGCCTTGCTGCCTGCATCCTGGTCTTCCGCCAGCGCAAAACCAAGGAGCGCCGCAACAAGGTGCTCATCGTCGATGCGTCGCACGAGTTCAAGGCCGGCCGTGCCCAGAATGAAATTCTTCCAGAGCATGTTGAACGCATCCATGGCTGCTATCGAGACTTCAAGGAGGTGGCAGGCGTGGCCCGGGTGGTCACGCTCTTTCCGCCACGCATCAGGAATATCGTCTAGCACAGGGCCTAAGACTTCCGACATTGGTTTGTGTAAAAGGCGACACCGGATTTGAGCGGGAAGAGAAAGAAAAAGCCTTCCTGGCGGAAGTGCGTCATGCCGGTCACACTTGCAGCCGCTTTGCATCCGTGGATGAGCTTCTCAAGAAGGCTCGTTCGCGACTGATCGAGTACCTTGAAAAGACATTTGAAGCGGGGCCTACCCCTCAGCAAAACGAACAGGCGCGAGAGACGATTCGGTGTGTATCGGATTTCGAACGACAACGAGTTCTCAGCCTTTCTTTGACTGAACTCGACCCCGGCCTGGTCAGAGAACTGGTGGCTGCCGCCGAGGACAGACCTTCCGAAAAGCTCACCGACGAAGCGATCACTCAGGCGCTGGTTTCTCGCGGCTACCTCTGGTTTGACCCCGGAGAGAACCTGTATCGTCCAACCGCAGCAGCCGTGTTGCTCATGGCAAAATCTCCTTCAAAAGCGTTTCCCCAGGCGCGTGTTCAGCTGGATGCCTATGTGGGCGAAACCCGTGATGCCCGGCCGCTTGACAATATCCTCGTGGATAAACCGCTCCCAGCAGCCATTGAGAAGGAGAAGTCACGGCCTGTGTGTAGATCTGCTATTATGGAAAAGAATACCTAAGGTCAAGTCTACCATAATCGTCAACCGCACGCATCCTGCGGAGAGCTTGTAACCCTGGAGCCTGGAGGAAGAAACTCGGATGATCGTCCCGAAAGTTGTTTCTGTCCTGGCATTTCCCGAGACAAATGAGTGGGAGCTTAAAGAAGACTCCTTGCGTTGTGCCGTGGGCGAAGAGGTCGTCACTTTGCAGGCGGCCGGTCTGATGGAGGCTCCACCAGAGTTGGCACCGTCCCGGTTCTGCGTGCAGGAGTGGCGATCGTTAGTGGTGCGTGGCCCAGCCCCCCTGCGAGTTTGGCTGAGGAGCGAACCGGCCGCTAACCTCTATGACGACGTGGTGCGCGACACTTTTATGAACCAGATCGGGCGGAGCATCATCCAGGTGCAAGCAGCAGGGAAGTGGTTGCCCCCCATGCCTTTGGAGATCCTCTCCACAAAGCGGCCCACACCGTTGGAGCACCTGACCTTTTACCGTGCCTTGGTGAACGACCTCGCCTCACGTGCGACTCAGCTCCCTTTCACCGTGTCTGCGCCCACCGGCATTCCGGCCGGCGAATCACCTCGACCGCGACCGCCCTCGCCACTTTTCGTTTACCACTTCCTACGCCAATATCATGACCATCTGATCACCGCCCTAACGGCCCTCCTGGCGGAGCCGCACCGACTTCTGACCGAAGAGGAAGACATGGTCTCCCTGGCCCAAGCTACAGAAGTGGATGCAGACGTCCTGCTTCGCATCTTGACGCAACCGGAGTACCTGGTCCGGCCTACACTACCACCGGCTGCCATGGCCCGGCTCCGAGGTTATGCACCTGCCCGCGTTTGGCAACGGTTGGGCCGAGAGACCTTCGACTCACCGGAAAACCGTTTCGTGCTGGCTTTCCTGCGTCACCTGCTGCACTGGACTGAAGCCTTGCAGACCACGCAGTGGCTGTGGCAGAGGGTATCGAATGCCATCCAGGGCGCTCTTCGAGAGCTGTCGGCCCACTTTCGCTTGACTTTGGCAGATCCGCTGTTTGACGAGAATGTTGACGAAACCACCCATGCCTTCAGCCCCAAGGTGCTCGACCGCGCCTTCACGGTCGAGTTTGGAGATGTGGACTTTACGGGTTACCCGCCGCCACTGGCAGCTATACCCGAATGGTCAGTTGAGGTGCAGGAGACCTTCCGCCAAGCCTTCAAGCGCCGAGGTCGCTTCGGACTCCCCGACAAATCCACCATCCGCGATTTCACGGAGAAGCATCCGAAGATCACCACAATCTTGCAGGCTCTCAATGCCCGCCTCGTTCTTCACGGCCTTGGCTTCGGCTTTCGCGTTTTTGATGAAATTGTGGCTTTCATGGATAACGTGCTGGCTTCGCCCTGGCGCGATGGTTTTGGCAACTCCGAGGGTGAAATCCTCGCAGCCTCCCTGGATGCGGCCGTGTGCATGAAGGTGATGCCCAAGTTCCACGGCCCCACTGGCAAGCTCGCGGAGCCGCTGCTGGGGGTTCTGACTTGGGCGGAGAATCCGGAGGCGCCGACTGAAGATCGTTTTGAGTCTTTACGGGAGCAGTGGGTGGAGGGAAAGTTGGCAACTGATTTCGCCACATACCGATACTGCCAAACAGCCCGCAAAGTGGGGCGGATGCTGCAGGCTTTGCGCAGCACGGGCTTTGCGAGCTTTGCCTGAACGTGCGGCATTACCAGTGTCGATGCCGATCTGATTCTGAGTCAGTTGACGACACCTTTCGGGGTCCTCGACAAGGAAGACGACTCATCGGAATCAGGAGGGTACTTTTCCATCACATTACATTGGCGAAGTGGTTATCTGGCGGCATCGATATTCCTCAACTTTTTGAACATACTCAGACCCTGTATGGTCTGTTCTTCTTGTCGAGGGTTTCTGATATGTTCAGGAAGTTCGCTGCCAGGACCCTTTAGAAAGCCGAGAAAGCATCATGATCCAACCCCTGACCATCACCAGCAACGAAGTCTTGTTTGGAGCCGATCCGACCCCGGGCATCGTGGCCGTGGAGCCCGTTTCCGGGAAGGTGATGCGGCTTTTCCGGCGAGGTCCGGAGGGATTGGTGCACGAAGACGAAGCCTTCAGCCCGTTCCTGCTGCTGGAAAGAGATGAACTCCTTGACGGCTTCAAGAAGCCGTTCACGAGCCACCCTCTTGACTCGTCCAACGCCTTCGCCTGCCTGGTGCTGTTCGAGGACTGGGCAGGTCTTGAGAAAGCGCGCGACCATTTGCGCAAGACCACCGGCGAAGCAGCCTCCTCTCCCTCGGCGCCCTATCTCTACCTCTCCGATCCGGTTCAGCAATTTCTGCTCCTCTCCGGGAAAACCTTCTTCAAGGGCCTGGCCTTCCATGACCTGCACCGCCTGGCCATCGATATCGAAACGGATTGTGCGCCGGGGTTCGAATTCTCGAACCCACTGAGAGAGGAAGACCGCATCCTCTCCATCGCCCTCAGGGACAACCGTGGCCACGAAGAGGTCCTCTTCGGCCGGGAGCTCAATGAAAAGGAGATGCTCATTGCCTTGGGTGAAAGGATTTCTCAGCTCGACCCGGACATCCTGGAGGGCCACAACTTCTTCAATTTTGACCTCGAGTACCTCGTCGCCCGTGCCCGCAGACATGGCGTCAAACTGACCTGGGGCCGCGACGGCAGTGAACCCCGGCTCCGGAAATCCCGTTTCACGGTGGCGGAGCGCATCATTGACTTCACCCGCATGGACATCTTCGGCCGACACGTGGTGGACACCCTGTTCCTGCTTCAATACTACGATGTCACCGCCCGCGAATTGGAGAGTTACGGGCTGAAAGCGGCCGCCGTGCACTTCGGGCTGGCCGAGGAGGACCGGACCTATGTAGCTCGCGAAAAGATCCAATGGACCTATCACCATGATCCGGAAGCCCTGAAACGATACAACCTCGATGATGTGAAGGAAACCTTGGCGCTCTCGGAACTCCTGGGCTATCCGTTCTTTCTCCAGGCCCAGATCTTCCCTTTTTCTTATCAGAACATCTTCATCCGGGGGAACGCGACCAAGATCAACGCCCTGTTCCTGCGGGAGTACCTGCGGCGGCGCAGCTCCATTCCCAAACCCCTGGCCAGGATGGACTTCGAAGGCGGCTACACCGACCTGTTTGTGGAAGGGGTGGTGAATAACGTGGTCCACTGCGACGTGGCTTCGCTCTACCCCTCCATCATGGTGGCCTTCAACCTCAAACCCGCCGGGGACAGCCTGGATATATTCCTGCCGTTGCTCCGGGATTTGCGCACCTTCCGCCTGGAAGCCAAGAAGAAGGCCCAGGAAGCCACCTCATCGCATGACCGGGAATACCATCAGGCGTTGCAGCAGACTTTCAAAATTCTGATCAATTCCTTCTATGGCTACCTGGGGACGGCCCTCCATCACTTCTCCGATCCGGGGATTGCGGCGGAAATCATCCGACGCGGGCGCGAGATCATTCACCAGATGCTCGACTGGCTGAGAGGCAAAGGAGCAACGCCGGTCGAAGTGGACACCGACGGGATCTACTTCGTACCCCCTCCCGACGTTCAGTCCAGCGAGCAGGCACAGGCGTTGGTTGCAGAACTTTCCGAGATTCTCCCGGAAGGCATCGAAGTGGAAATGGACGGGCGCTATCCAGCCATGTTCTCCTACAAACGAAAGAACTACGCCCTGCTCGACGAGTCCGGAAAAGTAACCATAAGAGGCAGCGGGCTCCGCTCACGCGGCATGGAGAGGTACCTGAGGGATTTTCTGTCGGCCATGATCCGCCTGCTCCTGGAAGGAAAAGGGGAGCAGGCGCGGCCGTTATTTGAAGACTTGTGCCAGAGACTGGAGCAGCACCAGCTTGACGTTGCATTGCTGGCAAAAACCGAGACTCTCAGCGAATCGCCGGCAACCTACCAGGCAAAAACCAGGGCAAAACAACGGAACCGCGCGGCCGCCTATGAGCTCGCCCTTCAGTCTGGGCGGGAATTCAGGGCCGGGGACCAGATCTCCTATTACATCACTGGCAAGGACAAGAAGGTTCGGGTCTTCGACAACTGCAAATTCGCTTCCGCCTATGATCCTGCTCACCCGGATGAAAACGTCGCCCACTACCAGGCCAAGCTCTTCGAGCTGCTGAAGAAGTTCCAGGATTTCCTGCCCTTACCCCACTATTTCTCTGCCGCTACGACCCGGTAGACTACCCCGGCGATGGCGGCACCGACGATCGGCGCGGCCCAGAACAGCCAGAGCTGCGTCACCGCCCAGTCTCCCACAAAGATCGCCTGGCCCGTGCTCCGGGCGGGATTCACCGAGGTGTTGGTGATCGGGATGCTGATCAGGTGAATCAGGGTCAGGCAAAGTCCAATGGCGATGGGGGCAAAGCCCTGGGGCGCCCGCGCATCGGTCGAGCCCAGAATGACGATCAGGAACATGAAGGTTAAGACCGCTTCCGCCACCAACGCGGACTGCAGCGAGTAGCCGCCCGGCGAGTGGGCTCCATAGCCGTTCGCGGCAAACCCGGCGGTGAGTGAGAACCCGGCCTTTCCCGTGGCGATCATGTAAAGCACCGCAGCGGCAACGATCGCCCCCACCACCTGGGCAATGATGTAGGGGAGCAGGTCGGACGCCGGGAAGCGCTTACCGACGCATAGTCCCACCGACACCGCAGGATTGAGATGACAGCCCGAGATGTGGCCGATGGCAAAAGCCATGGTGAGCACCGTCAGTCCGAAAGCAAGAGACACTCCCAACAGCCCGATGCCTACATTCGGGAAAGCGGCGGCAAAGATCGCGCTGCCACAACCACCGAAAACCAGCCAAAAGGTTCCGATAAACTCTGCAGCTAAACGGTTTCCCAACGGCATGATGACCTCCTTTGTGGAAAAATTCGAGATACTTGCCTGGCTAAATGGTTTCACCAACGTTGCTACCATGAAACGCTTTTCCCGGCTGCGATGCAAGCGAAAGATGAGCCATGCGATCCAGAGAACCGGGACCAGCTTTTCCAGCGCATGAGGGGCTGGCCGTCAACAAGCTTCTTTGATCCTTTCTGAATATTCAGGGATATGCTACATTGGCTTCAAGATTTCGCCAACCAGCGGTGCCATCACGCTCCTCAAGCTGATACCCTGGGGCAAGGGTAGTCTGAAAGACAGAAAATTGGCTCATGAGAGCACCATGACACGCGGCACCTGGGTGAGGCGGTCCAACGAAAACGAAATCAGCGGGGACGGGCGAACCCGCTGAGCATCGTTGCTCGGACCAAGACCACGGGACCGAGACCACTTCGATTCCGGAAACCGAGGCAGTCTTGAGGGTAGGTCCCGATACTTGCGCTCGGGCAACCTGCCAAACAGGGAGGGAGGAATGAACGGCTGGCCGAAATACCCGATGATTTATGAAATCAACACCTGGGTGTGGCTGGCTGAGCTCGGCGGCGAAGCTCAGTCCCCCCTGACCCTCGCTGCGGTTCCTGAAACGGTGTGGGACGGCATCGCGGCCCTGGGCTTCGACGCGGTGTGGCTCATGGGGGTATGGGAACGCAGTCCCGCGGGGACCCGCATCGCCAACGCCAATCCCGGCCTGCAGGAGGACTTTCGGCGGGCTTTGCCCGATTTCACGGAGGAGGATAACGTGGGTTCTCCCTGTTGCGTGCGTCGCTACGTGGTCGACCCACACCTGGGAGGACCGGAGGCGCTGGCGGTCGCCCGCAGCAAACTGGCAGAGCGCGGCATGCGCCTTATTCTCGATTTCGTACCCAACCACGTCGCACCCGATCACCCCTGGGTCACTGAGCATCCCGAGTATTTCATCCCGGCCAATGAGGAGGAGCGGCGCAGCGTGGGAACCTGTCTTGAAGTGGCGGGCCGCTCCTTCGCCTGTGGCCGCGACCCCCACTTTCTGCCCTGGCCTGATGTGTTGCAACTGAACGCCTTCGAACCGGCGCTGCGAATCGCCGCCGTTGAAACCCTCGCCAGTATTGCGGACCAGTGTGACGGGGTGCGCTGCGACATGGCCATGCTGGTCATGAACCCCATCTTCGAACAAACCTGGGGAGATCGAGCGGGCACCAGCCCGGTGGGGGACTACTGGCTCGAGATCATTCCCGCCATCAAAGCCGGGCACCCTGACTTCAAGTTCATCGCTGAAGCCTACTGGGACCTCGAATGGGAACTGCAGCAACAAGGGTTCGACTACTGTTACGACAAGCGCCTCTACGATCGCGTCAAAGATGACGGAGCTGAAAGTGTGCGGTTCCACCTTAGCGCGGAACTCGCCTACCAGGACAAGCTGGTGCGCTTCCTCGAAAACCACGATGAACCGCGGGCGGCGGCGACCTTCAGCGGCCCCCGGCATCGTGCTGCAGCCTTGGTCACGGCGACCCTGCCGGGAGCCAGACTCTTTCATGAGGGACAATTGGAAGGCAGGCGGGTGCAAGTGCCCGTCTTCCTCGCCCGCCGTCCGGCAGAACCGGTAGATATCGAACTGAATTGTTTTTATAAAGATTTATTGCGAGGTCTCCGCGCGGGCGAGCTTTTTCAGGGGCGCTGGCAACTGTGTGAGCGCAGCGGGTGGCCGGACAATGTCAGTTATTTGAACCTGATCGCCTGGTGCTGGCAGCAGGATGCGGCGCGCTGCCTGATTGTCGTGAACCTCTCCGACATGCAGTCCCAAGGCCTGGTGTCCGTTCCATGGACCGATCCGGCCGATCACGAATGGCTCCTGCGCGACCTGATAACCGGCGTGGAATACCGCCGGAATGGCAGCCAGATGCTCAAAACAGGGCTGTATGTGGATCTGGAACCTTGGGGATATCACTTCTTCCACTGTGAATGAACTCGAGCTTCCGGCAAACGTCTTTCGGGTTCACTCCCGGCGCTTCAGGGATCGAGAGCGCGGGACTGGGAACAAATACTTGGCTGTACCCTCAGGGGATAAATCTCAGGAGCACGGGAAACCAACAGGAAATGACAGATAGAAGCAACTCCGCCCCTCCAGATGTGACGCGCACAACCCTGGCGGTGCTCTTCATCGGCATGCTGATCGCCGCCAGTTTCTATATCATCCGCCCCTTTCTCACCTCGTTCGTGTGGGCCACCATGATCGCCGTCGCCACCTGGCCGGTGCTGCTGGCCACTCAGGCGCGGCTCTGGGGCAAACGCGGGCTGGCCGTGGCAGTAATGACGATAGTCCTTCTGCTTTTTCTGGTCGTACCTTTCTGGCTGGCAGTCGCAACCATCATCGACAAGGCCGACTACATCGCCTCCTGGATCAAATCCCTGGCCACCTTTTCCGTTCCACCCCCGCCAGACTGGCTCGAACGAATTCCCTTGATCGGGCCCGACCTCCTGGAACGCTGGGAGCAACTGGCCAGCGTCCGGTGGGGGAAAATGACCGCGACGCTGGCCCCCTATGCCGGTCAGGCGGTTGGCTGGTTTGCCGCCCAGGCTGGCAGCTTTGGGATGATGATCGTTCATTTCCTGCTGACGGTGATCTTCACCGCAATCCTCTACGTCAAGGGCGAAATGGCGGCAGATGGGGTCCGCCGGTTTGCTCACCGACTGGCCGGGCCACATGGGGAAGAGGCCGCCCTGCTGACCGGGAAAGCCATCCGGGGAGTGGCCCTGGGGGTGGGGCTCACCGCCATCGTCCAATCAGCCCTCGGCGGCATCGGCCTCGCGATTGCCGGTGTGCCCGCCGCTACGCTGCTCACGGCCGTCATTTTCATGCTCTGCGTCGCCCAGATCGGCCCCATGCCGGTCCTCATCCCCGCCGTCATCTGGCTCTTTTGGAAAGACACCACCCTGTCGGGAACGATCCTCCTTATCTGGTCAGTCTTCATCATCAGCATTGACAACTTCCTGCGTCCCGTTCTCATTAGAAAGGGCGCTAATCTGCCGTTGCTCCTGATCTTTGCCGGCGTCATCGGCGGCCTCATCGCCTTCGGCGTCATCGGCCTCTTCATCGGACCGGTGGTGCTGGCCGTCAGCCACACTCTGCTAAAAACCTGGGTAAACGGCGAACCCCAGGAAAGCCCTCCTGCAGCTGGTGGGGAGGGAAACGTTCAAGAATTAAAGAAAGATAGACAGAGGGGGTCGGCAGACCAGGCCGCCCAGGAATGAGGTCCCTGGGTGGCAGTGTCTTCGAAGAGGTAAATTTCATCCACGAAGTCACGCGAAGCGACCCGAAGACTTCACTTGGTGTGACTTCGTGGATGAAAAAGGGATTTTTTGGTCTCGGAGTACGCCTGCTATTTCCTGGGACCCTTCTTGCCCTCCAGCCAATCGTCCAGGCTTCGCACGCTTTTCATGAGGTGATAGCGGCCGTCGGCAAAAACCCCGTAGTCACCGCCGCCGGCCATGGCGGAGGCGTAACGGATGGAATTGGCGTAGAATAGCCAGGTATCGCTCCAGAGTTTCTCGCAGAACTCATCGAAGGGATTTCCCTTCCCTGGTCCGGCCGCCAGCCCGCGCTTCCAAATTTCCTGAATGAGCTGCGTTCCCGCCAGCGTGGCGCTGTTGGTCTGTTCGATGGTATTGAGAAAGCGCGACCAGTGGCCATCGACCCAGGATTGGCCGTGGCACTGCCGGCAGCTGGCCTGCATTTCCTGGGTAGCGGCGGTTCTCTCCTCAGGGCTGAGCAGGAACTTCGTCGCAAAGCCTCCTTCGAAATCCGTCGGCAAAGGCAGGTCATTTTTATTGCGAATGATCGACGTGTCCGGTTCCTTCGGGTGTGGGTGGGCGTAAACCAGCCCAAAGATGCGCCAGGGCAGCCGGTTCTTCATTTCATGGGTCCGTTGCACCACCACCTTGCCCTCGCCATCGACCAGCAGACTGATATGGCAGGCCGCGCAGGTCGGTGCCCCGAAATCCTTGCCGATGGTCCAGGGGATATTTTTGAAATTCCATTCCGCCTCCTTGGCCGAGAACAGATTGCCGTGTTTACTCGCATCGTAGACTTTGTTGGCCGGAGCATCCGGTCCCACATGGCATTCTTTGCAGGTATGGGGCTTGCGCGCCATTTCGATGGAAAAATCATGGCGGGTGTGGCAGGCCGTGCACGAGCCGCGCGTATCATCCAGGTTGATACGACCGACCCCCTGGCTCGGCCAGCCCTCGATGACGGGAAATTCCATCTCCCCCATCTCCGTCTCCCGCACCCGGGTGCCGGTTACCTGAAGCTTGGTACCGTGGCAGTAAAGGCACGATTCCGCCTCGGTGGCCGCATTCGCAGGCTTGAGTGCCACCTTGCCCTTCTCCAGGACCGGTGAGCCGTTGATGGAAAGTATGAGCTGCTGGTAGAGATCGTTGTTCACCAGGTTACCGTAGGCGTGGGCCATGAGGTTCCGGTCATACTGCCGGGCCTCCTCCGCATGGCAGGTGCGGCAATCTCCCGGGCTAACCACCACATGGATATCATGCCCATTGTGATCAAAGGTGTCCTTATGCTCTTTGGGGCGCAGAGTATGGCATTCCGCACACCCGACGACCACCTTCTTCAGCTCCTCGGGCACATTTTCGGCAGAAAGCTTATGCCCCGACCCCTCCACCCCCATGATCATGCCCGGGGTAATCGTGGCGTGCTCGCTCTTCTTCCAGCTTTCGACGATGCCGGGGTGGGTCGTCGCGTGACATCCGAGGCACTCCTCGGTGGCTGTGCTGATCGGGGCTTCACCGTGGGCGACGGACAAGCCCACAAAGACAACTGTCAAACAGGCCAGGAGTACTGACAAGGACTTCATCGTCCCCTCCACTCTTTTCGGTTCGCACCCTCATGATGAATCACGACATCTGTGGGGTATTCTATACTCAAACACGAAGCACTTGTCTATTCCCATGTAGCAACGAGAAGCCGCCCGCGACCACGGATTGACGCGGTCGCGGCAGCCGGGGAAAGGTTCAGACAAGCGATTGCAGGCAAGTACTCAGGGCCTTTTCCAGGATCGGCGGTTGCGGGTGTTCGGTCAGGGACTCCAACCTTGTCACCACCATCCTGGTAGTGGGGCAGGAGGTTGAATCCGAATGCCTCCGCCGGTTGTTGATGAGACGCGTCAGAACTCCACTGGCCAGGACCCGGACCTCGAAGTAGTTATTGGTGTCCATGACGATATCCGATACTGCTTCGATGAGTTCCGGCGAAGGGGCCACGATCTGATCCAGACATTTGAGCACCTCTTCACGCAGCCGCCAATTCCCCTGGAACCTCAAAATGCGGATCAGACCGCGCTGGCATTCAGCCAGGCAGCCGGTGCTGTGCAGATCTGCCAGCAGTTCCAGCACCGAACCCCATTCCCGCAAGTTGCCAAAAGGATCTCGTGCCATAATCAGTCCTCCTCCCTCCTCCTGATAACTATTCCTTCTCGCTGCCAACCTAGAGATGAAAATCTCCCGCCGCCTCAGGCTGGTACAGTATTTCCTCGATCTTCATTCTTTTCACTCCGGCCGGGGCCTGCCATTCTACGGTATCGCCAACCCGGTAACCTATGAGCGCGGTACCGATGGGAGCCAGGACCGAAATCTTGTTCTGTTTGAGATCCGCATCGCCGGGAAAAACCAGTTGCGTGATCATTTCCGCCCCTGAGTCCATATCTCTCATCCGAACTCTCGAGTTCATAGTGATCACATCACGGGGAATGCTCGCTGGCGTCACCACCCTGGCGCGGTGAAGTTCTTCGTCCAGTTCCTCAAGGTAGCGCGCATCACGCGCTTCGGGCTCTTCCTCCAACATTTGCACCAACTGGTTGAGCCGCTTCAGATCAAACTCCGTAACATAGATGGTTCTTCTTCTCGCCATACCGTCTCTCCGTAAAGTCATGTGATATCCAAAAGCAGCCCACGTTCTCTGATGGCAAACGCCCCGACTTCGTTTCATCCGCCCCGGCAACCTCTTGCCCAGGCACGAGACTGACGGGTAGTAACCCGCCGTTGGAAGCAACGGGCAAGGTCAGCGCCTTCACCCACAATGACTGCAATTTGCATTCCCGACTTTGACCGGCTCCGGAAACGGCCTTCCCCTCAATTGGAGCAGGGTCGCTCATCGGGGACCACGGATCGCCACTCACCCGTTGGCAAAGGGTTATGCTATAGTGAGAAAAGCCTTTGAACCCACAAGACAAGGATGATCGATGATCCAGGTGCATCCGAATATTCCCAGGCCTCTGAAGATTGCATTGATCTATTTCCTGGCTGCATCCGGCTGGGTGGCACTCTCGGTTTGGGTCATCGTCCCCCTCCTGGCTGGCGCGACCACGGCCGGATGGCTGACGTTTGTTCGGGAATGGCTGGTCGTGCCCGGGTCGGCATTGCTCCTGTGCCGGCTGCTCCAGCAGGACGAACGCGGCACGAGTGACTCCCGCAACTCACTCACGGCGCTCCTCGCATCGACCCATGAAGAGACCGACGCAGGGGTTGCGATCTTCGACCGCGACGGCTTCATCCGGTACCTCAATCCAGCCTTCGAACGGCTCACCGGCTATGTTCGAAGCGAGACAACCGGCCGCGCTCTTTCCGGTCTCCTGGCCGACAGCTCGAGCCCGGAGCTGTTGCAGGTGATGCTGGCCGCGCTGGGCCGGGAGGATACCCCGAGCAGCCGCCTTACCATCCTGGCCGATCACGGCAGGCTGGGTGAGTTTGAGGTGAAGATCTCGCCGCTGCGGAGTGTCACCAGGGAGGTCACCCACTATTTTGTGGTGATCCGGGAGGTGACTCGCGAGGTGCTTCTGGAAAAGCAGCTGCGCGAGGCCCAGAAGATGGAAGCCATCGGTGCGCTGGCGGGCGGGATTGCCCATGATTTCAACAATATCCTCGGGACGGTCATCACCTGTACGGAAATGGCCCTGGACGACACGCCAAAGGAGAGTCCGATTCGAGAGGATCTGGAACATGTGCTCAAAGCCGGTCGGCGAGGCAAGAGTCTCATCCGGCAGATTCTCACCTTCTCTCGCACCAGCGAACAGAAGCTGGAGCCTACCCAGATGGAGCCGGTCGTGAAGGAGGGTCTCAAGATGCTCCGGTCAGCGCTTCCGGCAAATCTTGAAATCCGCCAGGTGGTTGCGTGCCGGCAGGGTCTCGTCCTGGCTGACGCGATTCAGATTCATCAGATCCTCATGAATCTTTGCACCAATGCCGCGCATGCGATGGGAGCCAAGGGGGGGCTGTTGGAGGTCATCCTGGATGAGGTGGAAATCGACCGGGAGACGGAGGCCACCTCCGGGAACCTGCAGGCAGGGCCTTATGTGAGGCTGACCGTCCGCGACACCGGCCACGGGATGTGCCGCGAGGTGCTCGAACGAATTTTCGACCCGCTTTTTACCACCAAGGAACAGGGCACCGGCACCGGGCTGGGGCTGCCCGTCGTCCACGGCATCGTGACAAGCCACCATGGTGCCGTCAACGTCGAGAGCGAACCCGGCAAAGGAACCGTATTCCATGTTTATCTGCCCAGAGTTGAACCGGAGGGGAAGTTCCTCGAAGATGACCGTCCCCCTTCTGTGCCCGGGGGAAAGGAAAGGATTTTGCTGATCGACGACGAAGAAGATCTGGTGTACGCTGGAGTAAAGATGCTGCGGCGACTGGGCTATGAAGTGGTGGGTTGTTCAACCGCAGTGGAGGCGTTGGCGCTTTTTCAGGCTCATCCCGAGCGGTTTGATCTGGTCATTACCGACCAGAGTATGCCGAAGATGACGGGCACAGAGCTGGCGAAAGCCATCCTGAGCCTTCGTCCCGGTTTTCCCATCATCATCTGTACCGGCTTCAGTCTCGATTCCGGGGAAGGCATCAGCCAGAAGCAGGCAGAGGCGCTGGGCATTCGGGAGGTCCACCTGAAACCGTTGGAGAGATTCGAAACAGCCGCGGCGATCCGCCGCGTTCTGGACGGACCCGCTTGATACGGCAAACAGCTTATGGCCCATATTCTGATCATTGATGATGACGAAACCACACGCTATTCGCTCTCCCGGATGGTGAGCCGTATGAGTCATATCGCCACCTCTGCTGCCACGCTCCAGGAGGGAGTCGCCAAGGCGTCCGCCGGCGACATCGACGTGGTCTTTCTGGACGTTCGGATGCCGGATGGCAACGGGATCGAGATGCTGCCAACATTCCGGCAGGCACCCTCATCACCGGAAATCATTATTATCACGGGCTATGGCGATCCTGAGGGTGCTGAACTCGCCCTGAAGAGCGGTGCCTGGGATTACATCGAAAAGGGCAGCTCATTGAAGCAAATGACCCTGCCCCTCCTCCGCGCCCTTCAATATCGGGCGGAGCGGGACAGCAGGGCTCCGGTCAGGAGCGTCATTTCCCTGAAGCGGGAGGGGATCGTCGGCAACAGCGCCCCGCTGGCAGTCTGTCTCGATTTGGTAGCTGCGGCGGCGGGAAGCGATGCCAATGTCCTCATAACCGGCGAAACCGGCACCGGCAAGGAGCTCTTCGCCTGGGCCATCCACCGGAACAGCCCCAGACACCGGGGTAATTTTGTGGTAGTGGATTGCGCCGCCCTGCCGGAAACCCTGGTGGAGAGCCTCCTGTTCGGGCATGAAAAAGGAGCCTTCACGGGGGCCGACAAGGTCCGCGAAGGTCTGATCCGGCAGGCCGACGGCGGCACCCTCTTCCTGGATGAGGTCGGTGAGTTGCCGCTGGCTCTTCAGAAATCATTCCTTCGCGTCCTCCAGGAACGGCGGTTCCGGCCACTGGGAAGCAGTCGTGAGCTGGAGAGCGATTTCCGGCTGGTGGCGGCCACCAACCGCGACCTCGACCGGATGGCTGCCGAAGGTCTTTTCCGCGAAGACCTGCTCTTCCGCCTGAAATCCGTCACCATTGAACTGCCTCCCTTGCGGGACCGCCCGGAAGACATCAAAGCGCTGGCGCGGTATCACATGGACCAGTTCTGCGAGCGCTACGGGCTGGCTCCCAAGGGCTTTGCCCCTGAGTTCATCGATACCCTCGCAGCCTATCCGTGGCCCGGAAACGTCCGGGAACTGGTCAACGCCCTGGATCGAGCACTGCTTGCCGCCCGTTTTGACCCGACCCTTTTTCCCGCTCATCTCCCCTTAGATATTCGGATCGAGGTGACGCGAACGGCGCTGAGCCGCAAACCCTCTTCGTCAGAGGACAAATTCAAGGGGCCTTCCCGAGAGCTTCCCAAGCTGCGCGAGCTTCGGGAAACCCTTATCGCCCAGGCGGAAAAACAATATTTGCGGGACTTGATGGCACTCTGCCAGGGCGACATGGACAAGGCCTGCAGGATCGCCGAATTGTCGCCCTCGCGTCTTTACGCCCTTCTCCAGAAATACAATATTCCGAGGACGGGATGAACCTCCCCCACACTTTCCTTCTCGGTCTGCCCGTTCTCCTTTCCTGTTCGACAGGAATTTTCCTGCGCTGCCGGAATAAGGAATCGTCCTGAACGATAGTGTTATTGTTGACCGGAGCCTGGAGCGGAGGGTGGGCTGTGCCCGCCGGTTGCCCCATCGGTGGGCACAGCCAACTCTACGAAATGGCGTGTTTGTCCCTCGGCAGTCCCCAAGAACTCATCTCCCAGACCGCCCGTTTCGCCCTTGCGGTTAACAGGACCAGCCCCTCGCCTATAGCTGGCATGTCCTGTGCTGTCACCTCTGGCAGGATCAGAACCACCGGTCCTGTGCCAACCGAATCATTGGGAGGTGGAAATTCGACATGAATATTCTATTCTATGCGGGCGGCGGAACGGCGGAGACATTTCACAAGGCCATTGAAACCCCGTCATTCGCCATCGATGTCTATCAGACGGTTGGGGAATTGCGGGAGAGATTGCGCTATCCGCTGGATGACCCGACGATTGCCGTGCTTGTAGCTTCCACCCGTGAGAGTCTCGAGGAACTGGTGGCAATTCGGAACCTGTTCGCCAATGTCCGGATCATAATGGTGCTACCGGACAGGGCCCCTGAGACAGTGGCCAAGGGGCATGACCTGCATGCCCGCTTCCTGACCTTCAGCGACAGTGATCCTAATGAGGTCGCCCTGGTGCTGAACCGAATGACGGAAAAGGCACGAACCCGCGGCCGCTCATAGCATAGCATCGAGCCTGGTGCCGCAGCCTCCTGCCCTTCTGTTCCTGCTCTTCACTCCGCCTGCCGGGTCCGGGGAGGGAATTACTCACCACCCTGGCGGATGCCTGCCGCCGCATCCATTTTTCGAACCCGACGACGAGGTAGATGATAAGGCTGGCCCCTAGGACGTGTCCCCATAATTCGAGCGTGATGGGCGCCCCGTGGAACATCCAGTTCATGGCCGGCACGTAAGTATACAGAAGCTGCAGGATGGTCATGAGCGCCCCCCCGGCGAAGAGCCATGGATTAGTGAAGATGCCCAGCTGAAACATGGATTTGGTCAGGGAGCGGCAGTTGAACAGGTAAAAGAGCTCCCCGAACACAAAGACATTGACCGCCACCGTGCGGGCTTCGGCTTCACTCATCCCCCGCCGCAACTCCCATTCGAACAGACCGGAGGCGGCGGCACAGAGCATTCCGCCCACCAGGAAGATGCGCCAGATCAGGTAGCCTGTTAAGATGGGGGTTTGAGGATCGCGCGGGGGGCGCGTCATGATGCCCGGTTCCTTGGGTTCGAAGGCGAGTGTCAGCCCCAACAGGACGGCGGTCACCATGTTGATGTACAGAATCTGGACGGGGAGGATGGGCAGGGTCGATCCGAGCAGGATGGCCAGGAGAATGACGAGACCCTCGCCCAGGTTGGTGGGAAGCGTCCATACTATGAACTTGGTGAGGTTGTCGAAAACCCCCCGACCCTCCTCCACCGCCGCTTCGATGGTGGCAAAGTTGTCGTCGGTGAGGATCATATCGGCGGCTTCCTTGGCCACTTCAGTGCCGGTAATGCCCATGGCGATGCCGATATTGGCGCGTTTGAGGGCCGGTGCGTCGTTCACCCCGTCGCCCGTCATGGCCACCACGTGCCCCCTTGCCTGGAGGGCCTCGACGAGTCGCAACTTTTGCTCGGGATCCACCCTGGCAAAAACCGCCGTCTTCTCCGCCACCTCGCTCAGCTCCTGGTCCGGAATCTTCGCCAGGGCCTTGCCGGTCAAAACGGGTTGGCTGTCTGTGAGTCCGTTCTGCGCTTCCTGAATGCCAATCTTGGCAGCAATGGCCGAAGCAGTGATAGCATGGTCTCCCGTAATCATCTTGATGCGGATGCCGGCAGTACGACAGGCCTCGACGGCGGAAATGGCTTCCGCCCGCGGCGGATCGATCATGCCCTGCAGCCCCAGAAAACAGAGACCGGAAGCCACGACCTCATGATCGAACGGCACCATTTCCGGACTGATCTCCTTGCTCGCAAACGCCAGGACCCGCAGCCCGCCCGAGGCCATCCTTTCCACCTCGCCCATTACCGGTTCGCGGTTCAGTTGACCGCGGGCACCGGCTGCATCAAGGGCTTCCGTACACCGATCGAGGAGAATCTCGACCGCTCCCTTGACATAGGCGACCTGCTTTGGAGCCTCCCCGGTGCCATGCAGGGTGGCCATATACTGGCGTTCGGATTCGAAGGGAATGACATCGAGGCGCGGGAATTGGTCTGCCGCTTCCGAGACCGCCAGACCACCCTTGGCGGCGGCTACAATGAGGGCCCCTTCGGTGGGATCTCCCTGCACCTCCCAGCGGCCTTCTTTCTCGACCAGGACGCTGTCATTGGAGAGCAGTCCAGCCCGCAAGCATTCAAGCAATGCCGGGGATTGCCCGACAGCTGAAGACTCATCCCGTTTGAGGATGGCTCCCGAAGGATCATAGCCGACCCCGGTCACCTCAAAGGCTTCCCCCCCCGCGCTGATTTCCTGGACTGTCATTTGATTTTCGGTCAAGGTCCCCGTCTTATCCGAACAGATGACCGTCGTACTGCCCAGGGTTTCGACTGCCGGCAGTCGGCGAATGACCGCCCGCCGCTGTGCCATCCGCGCCACGCCAATGGCAAGCGTGATGCTCAGAGCGGCGGGAAGCCCTTCCGGGATGGCTCCGACCGCCAGTGCCACCGCCGCCATGAACATGTCAAATAGCGTCTGGCCGCGAAGGATCCCGATCACCACCGTCGCCCCCGCCAGCGCCAGGATCGCGTACAGGAGGATGTGACTGAAATGGCCGATCTTCCTGGTGAGTGGCGTTTGCAGGTCCGGGGCCGCGGCGATGAGCTCCGAGATTCGCCCGACTTCCGTGCAATTGCCGGTGGCCACCACCACTCCAGTCCCCTGCCCATAGGTGACCAGGGTCGAAGCGTAGGCCATGTTGCGGCGATCCGCCAGGACCGTGTCGGGATCGAGGACCCCCCTTTTCTTCTTGACCGGCACCGATTCTCCGGTAAGGGTGGATTCGTCAATCTGGAGATCCCGCAGGTCAATCAACCGCATGTCGGCGGGCACCTTATCGCCCGATTGCAGCAGGATCAGGTCGCCCGGCACCACCTCCGCCGAAGAGATCCGACGCTTGGCGCCAGCCTGCACCACCGTCGCCTCGGCAACCATGGTTTGAGCCAGCGCGGCAATAGCTTCGAGGGCCTTCGCTTCCTGCAAGAATCCGATAACGGCATTCACCAGCACGACGCCAAAAATGACTGCCGAATCCACCCATTCCTGCAGCACCGCGGTCACGACTCCGGCCACCAGCAGAATGTAGATGAGCGGTTGGTGGAACTGCAGCAAAAACCGCAGGAGGGGGCCTTTCCCCCCTTTGCCGGTGATGATATTGGGGCCGAAGCGTTCCTGCCGGTGCTTGACCTCAAATTCATCGAGGCCCCCTTGCGAATGACTCTGCAGCAGCTCAACCACCGCCTCGCCACGCGTGTGGTGCCAGTGTTTTGCCATAAGCTTTTCCACAATTCACTCGTCCTGCATTCGCCTGCTATTCTCGCCCTGCTATTGCGCCACAGCCACCGGCAATTCCGGCCGGCTGGCCCATTCCGCCCAGCCGCCATCGTACCACAAGACGTTCCGGTAGCCCAACAGGTGCTGGAGCACAAACCGGGTCTGGCTGGCCTGGTGGCCTGTTCGGCAAGTGACCACCACTCTCGTGTCCTTGGACGGGATCAGGACGACATAGGCGGCTTCCAGTTCTGCCAGGGGCCTGAACCGGGTGATTCCGTCAGTTGTTTCCAGGTCGGCTGTGAAGGGCCGGTTAAGTGCCCCCGGGATATGGCCGGCACGCGCTTCATCGGACCTTGCTCCCGAGAAGAAGTCCGTCGGCCGCACATCCAAAATGACCGCGGTTCGCCGTTGTACATGCGCCAGCACCAACCGATAATCCACCGTGAATGAATCGGTCTGGCGAGGTACTGGGTAGTCTGTCACCGCAATGGCCGGCAGGGCCGTATCAAACGGTCGCTGTTCCTTCCACCACTTTTCCCAGCCTCCGTTGAGAATGGCGTAGCGTTGGTGCCCAACCCGATCCAGGGCAATCCCCACGAGGGTTGCATCCTGAAGCTTCTCACTTGGCACGATGATGACCGTCGTCTCCGGCCTGATGCCCAACAACCCCAGGTGGCGAGCAATCATATCAGCGGGCAGCAGTAGAGACGAAACCCCGCCAACCACGCCTCGGAAGTGTTCCGGATCCATTCGTACCGACCCGGGCAGATGGCCGCTGTTGTAGGCTGGCTGGGACCGCACATCAATGATCCGCAAATCGTCGCGTTGGAGGTTTTCCTGCAGCCATGCGGTTTCGACCAGTCCCGGCAGCTTGCCGAACGTTTCGGCGATGGCGGTGGTCGAGGCGGCTGCTTCCCCAAGGAAAAAGTTCCGCCAGGCCATAACCCGTGCCCGGATATCGTCGGTTCCCGGCGCCTCCCGCAGAGAGACGGGCCTCAGCACGCGTTCCATAAAACCCTGCAAGCCATCGGTAAGGATATAAACATTGCGGTAGCCCAGGCGTGCCAGGGCATCCCGCGCCTGGGCCGGGTGAGTCATACCGTTCGAGTAAAGCACGATCGATCCGTAGTCCTTGCGGAGAGCCAGGATCTCGGGCAGGTCTGCGGCGGCTATGTTGACCGCGCCTCTCAGGTGAAAACGCGCAAATTCCGCCGGTGTGCGAATATCCACCAGCATCAGGCTGGGATCACCGGTCATGATCCGATCGGCCAGGTCTTCCGGCTCAAAATGATCCTCAGCCGCTTCCATGGCCTGCAGCAGCGCCGCCTCACCGGCATAACCCGTCCCAGGTTGAGTTCTCTCACTGCCTTCCGAGGGCAGCATCGCCACAGCAAGGGCACCGACCAGGATGGCCACGCTGAAAGCTTTCAAAAAGGGCGTGCCAAGGTAGGGACCGGCCCCGGCAACCTTTCTTTCGCCCCATTCGGCCAGCCAGAAGGCAGCCACTCCCAGAGCGGCGAAGAGCAGTACAAAGAAGGAGGCTGAAAGCCCAAGGGCCGCCCACATGAAGTTCACGCCGCTATCGCCCCAGAGATAGAGGGGCTTGATGAGGTCGTAGAGTTCGTTGAAGAGGATACTGCCGAGGCCCGCGCCAAGCAGAAAGATCAGCGCATCGAGTCGCCCGGAAGCCACCCCCACGGCCGCCGTGCCCGGACACCAGCAACCCAGGACGAAGCCCACCCCAAAGAGCAACCCGCCGACGATCTGAGCGCCGTAAACCGTGGGCAGAAAGTAGAGCTGATCCGAACTGATCAGGCCCAACGCCAAAGCCAGGTGAAGGCCGATCATCGCGGTGATCATGGCCGTGAACATGACCCGCAGGACGGTCATGTCCCGAATGTAGAAGATCCCGCTCAGCTTCCTTGAACTCCCGAAACCGGCTCGTTCGAGGGCGAAACCGAAGCCAAAACCCACGAGCAGGGAAACCACCAGGGCCACTCCGCTGCTCAGCGCATCACTGCCATAAAAAGTCGTAATCATGACCATTGCCTCCTCACCAGCCACGCCGTGGCATAGCCGCTCACAAAGAGGGAGACCAGGAAGAGCAGGCTGCCGGTGGTGAGCATGGCCCCCCCCGTGAGTGCCTGGCCGGAGGTACAGCCGGATGCCAGGCGGCTGGCAAAACCGGAGATGATCCCGCCCACCAGGGCCAGCACCACCCGAAGTCGAGGAGAAGCCGACGGGCCGCGTTCGAGCTGAGGGTGGATGCGACGTCCCAGAATGGCGGAGCACAAGCCACCCGCAAAGATGCCCGCAAACATGAAGACCAGATAGTAATCGAGCGGAGCATTACCCCATGAACCGAAGTAGCTGCTGTCTGCAACATGCTGCGGCATCAGTGCCCCCTGCGCGGCGGCGGCAATCCGCGCAATACCGCCGGATGCGCCAAGGCCGGCGCCCAATACCAGAAAGCTGGCCAGCAGCACCAGGCCCAGCAAAACACCGGCCAGATAGGGGTTCATGTAGAGACTGGGGTCGTTTGAAGGAACAGATGGCTTGGAATTCATGATCAATGCCTCTCGGTTGACAGGCTAGCAAGCGTGTAGAAACAACTTGCAGCCAGATCGACGCAATTTCATCCTCGAAGTCACACGAACAATTGATGCAGAGTGGTTTTATGTCCTCCACTCATTTCGCGAGCCCAATGGCGAAATAACATTTTCCGTTCCAAGAGACCCCGTCAGCAGCCGGCCGATTTTTTCCTGGGAGCGGGAGGAGTGGCCGGAGGAGCGGCTGACGGTGAGGCCGGGGCTGGCACCGGAGTCGGCTGGAGACTTGGACCGCCGCCGGGAAGCGGCACCGCTCGAACCGCGCTCTTCAGTTCGGTCTCCTCCCAGAAAGCTTCGAGCCCTCCGTGCAAGGCCTTGATCGGACGTTTGGTCTTCTGGGAAAGGATGCCGGCCACCATCATTGCCAGCGACCCGTCCCGGTCCACCACGATCAAAGGCCCTGCCCCCGTCAAATACGCAGCATTCGACAAAACCTCGCCCAGATCCGCATTGATTGCTCCCGGCAGGGCATAATCCTGAAACGCCTCGGGCGGGCGGATATCCACCAGATCGAAGGTCCCGGACAAATCCTTGAGCAGCCGCCTGAGATCTACAGGCGAAATTCGTTCCGCCAGGTGAACCTGGCGCCTGGGGGGCTGCACGGCAGTGGCCCTGGTTTCGCTGCCGAAGACCGGCAGGCCCGCCTCGATCCAGGCTGCACTGCCCCCCTCCAGGCTGGAGACATGTTTGAAGCCCTGGCGCTGCAGGATGCCCGCCGCGAGACTCGATCGATAGGCACTGTTGCAGACCGCCACCACCGGCAGGTTGGGATCGAGCTTGGCGGAAAGCTCGGCCAGGTGGTTGATGGGCAGATTCACCGTCTTTCCGATGCGCAGCGCCATCCATTCGTTGGGCATGCGGACGTCCACAATGATCGGGGCGGTGCCCTCCCGCATCTGGGTGTAGAGCTCGGCGGGCTTGATGGTGCCGCTCCTGGCCAGAGGCAGGCCGGCCCCGGTCCAATCCTCGAACGGCAGGACGGAACCGGTATAAGCCACCCGGTGCAGCCGGAAGACGGCTTCCTTGATTTCAGCCCGGGAACCGATCAGCACCAGCGGCGCCTTCCACGGCACCATCGTCCCCACCCAGCTTTCGAGTCGACCCCGCAGACCAATGTTGAGCGAGCCGGGGACATGGCCTTCCGCGTAAGGGCCAGCGTCCCGCAAATCCACCAGCCAGCGGTCTGCCCCCCTGATCAGGGATTCGTCGACCTTCGCCGAGGCAGGCACGGCATCCCAGGAAACCAGCGGCGGCCCTTCCCGGTTCAACGCGGCATTGTGCCGAAAGTACTGTGGTGCTTCGGGCAATCCTTCCAGGACCGCGGCGATGAACTCACCGCGACCCTTGTGCTGGATGTAGGGATTGGAAGACTTTTCCCGGCCGATGGTCGATACAGGATCATCCGAGAGGTTGGCACCGCACAATGATCCTGCTCCGTGCGCCGGCAGCACGGCAACCGAATCCGGCAACTTGGAAAGCTTGTCGTGCCAGGTGTCGAAGCTCATGGAAGCAAGAGTGGCCGCCGTCATTTTGCCTTCCAGCAGATCGGGCCGGCCAATCGAGCCCACAAACAGGGTATCTCCCGTGAACATGGCCTTCGGCAGCACATCCCCCTCGGCAAACACCAGGGCGCACATGCCATCAGGGGTGTGGCCCGGGGTTACCATGACCTTCACCGTCGCCGTGCCGACGGTGAAAGAGGACCCTTCCTGGAGTGGTTCAATTTTGTATTTCGCCCCGCTCGCTGCATTCTGGTAGACGGGCAGCTTCAAGGCCCTCACCAATTCCAGATGGCCCGCGATAAAATCGGCGTGGGAATGGGTGAGAAAGACGCCCTTGATGGTCAGACCATACTTCTTTGCATAGTCCAGGTAGGAGTCGATGTCGCGATCTGGATCAACCACCAGCGCCTCTTTGCCGGAACTCAACAGGTAGGAGAAATGGCTCAATACGGGCAGGTTGAACTGGACAATCTCGAAGCCGGGAAACCGATACGTGTCCACAATCTGGTGGAAAGCGTCATCGACTCCATGCGTGGCCGACTCGGAGTCTTTGATTCCAGCCGCTTCGCTCCTATGGACCCACAGACCAACATTCAGCAGGAGCAAAACGGCGACCGCGGTCGCCAGAAAATTGCGGTTGGATCCAGACAATCCTTTCATAATCAAATCCTTTCCTCTCATTCTCTCTTGCGATTCGCTGTCTCACGTGAATTCGCCGCTTTGACGCCGCTCACTGGTTCACAGGCCGCAGCTTCGGACCCAGAGTATCTCAGGGAGCGATAAAACAGGGAACAGCACGACTCAACCATCGCTCATCCGGGCCATCATCCTTGACCCTGGCCCGATTGGCCGGATTTCGCCGATATCCAGAATGAGGAACCGCGAACCGTCCAACCCCCTTTTCTGGATCGTCCGCCTCAGGTCCAGGGCCGGATAGCCGGGAGGTTCTTCTCCCAGGGGGAAGGTTCCCCACTGGGCGGGGATGAAATACCTGGCCCCGAGCTCATCGAAGGCGTCGAGCGCTTCCGGGATGTTCTTATGAGCGTAGTGCATGAACCAGCGGGGATGATAGGCGGTGGTCGAAATGAGCGCGTAATCGAGGTGCGGGAAGCGCCTTCCGATTTCCTTATAGCCGATAAAGTAGCCACTGTCTGCCGCGTAATAGACTGAAGTCTGGACGGTCAGGAGCAGGAAACTGGCCCAGAGGGTTTCATTGAAGCCCTGACCAATTCGCCTGGACCAGTGCTGAGCAGGCAGGCACACCAGCTTCATGCCGTTTGCCACCGTGATTTCCTGCCACCAGTCGAGCTCCTGAACCTCACCTGGATGGAAAGATTCGATATACCCTTTGAGCCCGAGCGGTACATAAATCCGGGAATCCGGCGGCAGCGAACGGATACTCGCTTCATCGAGGTGATCGTAATGATTGTGGGAAATCAGAACGTTCAAGCGCGGCGTCAAGGCTCGCAACTCCTCGCCGGTAAGCGCCGGCGGAACGATGCGCCGGGGGAGCAGGGCTCGTTCCGAAAACATCGGGTCCGTAATCCAGTAATCGCCCTGCAAGCGCAGGAGAAAAGTGCTGTGCCCGATCCAGGCAATGAAGTCGCCTTCGGGCAACTCCTCGATCCGTCTCTTCAGGTTCGGGATGAATCCAGGCCGGTGGTTTTTCTCCTCCTCCGAATAGACAGCTTTGCCGGAGAGTTTCCACTTCAGCAACCGCATGACCCCCCCGTGCTCCATTGGCATCCAGGGATTGAAATAGCGCCCGTCGTCGAAATGAGGCGCGTAGAGCTTCTCAACGCTTTGTCCCTGCACCTGGCGGTGCCAGTTCTCTTCATCGAATGGTACGGGAGTGTGCCTGCAGGAAACGAGCAAAACGAACCCCAGGAGACTTATTGACAAGAGGACTGATCCGACTGCTTTCATAGCGTCTTGCCCAGCTTGAAGATCAACGATAAGAGCCCGCGTGACTGGCCAGGCACAGCGCCACAAAACAGAGGCCGGTGCCTCTGGGCATCGTGCCTCCCCTCCCTTGGCACCGCGCCACAGAATAAAGTGGCCATTATTCCAAACCGTCCTTTCGGCATGCTTCCGGCAGGAAGCCACAAATTGCCTGGATACCGGCTTTTGCCGGTATGACGAACGGAGGGTGAACTGCTATTTGTGCGGAGCTGCACTTAGCATACGGCCGCACTGCGAACGAAGAGAGACGCCCCAAGTTGACCATCGTCGTTCAGCCAGTTCCGACAAGAACAGAATAAACCGGCTGGATAACCCGCTCCCAGCCGATACGGCGAAGGGACGGTAACACTTATCGCGGGGAGGCGAACTGCAACTCCATGACCTCCTGAAATCTGCTCACCACATAATAGGTCGCAACAGATACCCGAACCAGGGCACACGACGGTGAGGCAGCAAACTCCTCTAGATGCGGGTGCTTGGCAAGATAGCAGCTGAGGACCCGGGATCGCTCTCCTGGCGGAACTTCGGCTGCGGAACCCACTGCGGTCGCTGCAACCGCCCGGTGGATATCGGAATCCTGGTTCGAGCGGCTGTCCATGAGGAGGGCGACCCTCGGGTTGGCCTGCAGGTAAGCAAACTTGCGCGTGGCTTTGGGGGTGACGAAATAGAGCTCACGAAGGTCCTCGGAAGCGGCAAAGGCAACAAGGCTCGCATAGGGCTGCGCCTAGTCCTGGGTTGCAAGCACCGCCAGCTTCTGGGATGCAAGGAGCTCCATGAGTCGCTGTTCAATCTGGTCTTTGTCCGGCATAATGGTCTTCCAGTATAGTAGGGTATGATTGGATAACCTCCCGACTTAGGTAAGGTCTGTGTTCAGCATCGTCAAGGCTTGCCGGGTTAGGCGCGCGGCAATACGCCACCCTTCCGGGACGGTTCGGGGAAGGCCTCTTCCTGATCGGCAAACGCCTTCTGTTACGGTGCGAAAAGGATCTCATGCTGCGTCTTCAGCCGCGAACCCATTCGTTTCCGCTACACCACCGCCAAGGCCTTTGTCCGTCTTGGCCGGATGGACCAGTTAGCGAAGCTTTCGGAGCTTTGCCTGGCCAATGCCAAGAGCCTGCTGGCCGCCCTCGAAACGGTATCACGACTGGGGATCGGGGCTTTTCGGGTGCTTTCTCCGATTTTCCCCCGCTACACCCATCCGGAAGTGGGCTATGCGCTTGATGAACTCCCGGACGCAGCAGCCATTCGGAGCCTGCTCAGTGCGGTCAAGGAGTTTGGCAAGAGGCGGGATCTCGGCCTTGCTCGATGAGTGCGCGGAGGCGTTTTATGGCGACCAGGCACACGAGGAGGTAGGGAAAGACCATGAGCGGCACCCCGAAAAAAAGGTGGGAGCGATTCAAGCCGAGGCTTTCGACGGTGTGGGTGGTTGCCGGTACTCCAAGCACGCGCCAGGACCAGCTTCTCCCCGGTTCGAAGCGAGTCACGGCAAACGGCACCGAGAATCCCAGAACGGTCCTCACCCAATCCGAGGAAAGCACCGTCAGGAAGCGGTCGCGGCACGCAACGGCACGGATTGACGGCCCCCACTCGACCCAGCGCGAGGTATCGATCAGGACCTTCCAGACCTCATCGGCGGCAGCCTTGACCACCAACCCAATCTCGACATAGGGAGGAATAACCCTGAGCAAGGTTCCCTCAGAAAGGAGGCTTTTCATGTGTCAGCAAGAGAGAACCCGTCCCAGTCCCCGGGCCTTCTTCGCCAACTTGCAGGGGCCCCGGCCCTGGCGTGAAAAGATTCGGCTGCTGCTCCGCAACAACTGGAAAAAGTTGACCAGCTTCCAGGATTGCTGCGGCCATCCCGGCGAACCGGGCTGCTGACAGCCGCCAGTGGGCCTCGGCGAGGCCGCCCCGGGAAGACTCCCGACCGAGCGATGACGCCGCTGCAAGTGGGGCGCCGCAGGACAGCAGGTCTCAACCGGCGGCGCTGCCGCCACCGATGAGCGGCAGGGTCATCTCGACGCGAAAGAAAACCAGATAGCGTGGTCCCTGCTGTTGTTCCTTCTCCGCGGGGTAGCTCCGCCGGCGCAGCGCGCGGAGCAATTCCGTATCCTGCTCTTCTCTCACCTTTGTCAGGTAGATTCTCTTACCCTTGTAACCCGGCCCCGCTTCTATAAAAAGATAGGCCGCATGAGGATTCTCCTGGAGGTTCCGGTGAGTCAGCTTATGCGGCATGATGAACGCCACGGTCCCATCTTCCATGACATGGGGACGTGCAAAAACCGCCTGATTCACCAGCCCGGCGCCGCTGACAGTGGCAAGAACACCGTGTCCCGACGACTTTTCAAAGTATTCCTTCAATTCTTTGGTATCCATGATGATCCTCTCGTTGTCAGTTGCCAGCGATCAGGCCGCCTGGATCCGGTACTCCGCGATAAGCCGGTCGACCTTCTGAACCTGCATCTGCTGCCTCTCCCAGTAGTCCTGCCCACGTTGGGCATCGAGTTCCTCAACCCGCTTGCCCTGCTGCTCAACCCAGGTAAAGTACTTCAAATTATGCCACTGGTTGCGGTTGCGGCGGATGCCCTCATCGATCCAGTCGAGCTTCTGGCGGTGGAAGATGCTGACCAGGCGCACTTCGGCCGCGGTGCGGTCCATGAGGCCGAAACAGTCGTTCAAGGATGTCATAACCGAGTGGTAGCGGTCAATGGCGTCGGTACAGATGGTGACAATGAGGTCGTTCTTGCCCATATCATAAAATTTGGCGGTCTTGATGGCGCCGAGGACGTTGCAGACTCCCGAGATGCCGAAAATCTGCGAGAGCCGCTCCACCTTTTCTCCGGGGATGCCGTATCGGTGGGAAAGCACCTCCCAGCCGGGCTCCTCGGTCAGCAGCTGCAGGCCCAGTTTGGTTTCCATTTCGTCAATGCCCATCACCGCATCCAGGTTCATGACGTTATGGATCCAGGTGACGTGTTTGTCTCCGATACCCTGAATGTCGTGACTGCCATAGCCGTTCCAATAGAGGGTCGGGCATTGGATGGGTTCAAGCCCGACGATCAGGTGGCGTCCGGGCCACTGTTGCTTGAGCCGGTCGCCGGCGGCGATGGTACCGGCAGACCCCATGGCGGTGACATAGGCCGACACCATCCCCCCGCCGACACCCTCTCTCGCGAGCACACCGGCCAGCTCAATGATGGTGTTTCCGGTGACATAATAATGAAAACGGTAATTGGCGAAATCGTCAAACTGATTCATGATCCGGATGCGCTCGGGATCAGTGAGGTTCAACTCACGACACTTGTCATAAATCTCCTTGACACAGCTTTCGCATCCCGGCGTGAGCTCGAGTCGAGCCCCGTAGCGCTCAATGAGCTCGAACCGCTCCCTGCTCATCTGGGCGGGCAGGACCACCACCGAGTCGAACTGCATGCGGGATCCCACCCAGGCCCCACCGATGCCAAAATTTCCCGTGGACGGCCAAACAATGGTATGCCTCGCCGGATCCACCTCGCCCCTGATCAATTTCTCGATCAAGACGGCGTAGGTCGCGCCGACCTTGTGGCTGCCGGTGGGAAAGGCCTTGCCGTACAGGACCACGATGGGCGTTTCGACGCCGGTCAGCTCGCGCGGCAGGACTTCGTGATAGATGCGGCCGGAACCGTCTTTCCAGGAAATATTGTAGAGATTGATCGGGTCGAGCGGGTCTCGGTCCCTGGCAGCCAAGGCCTTTGCTCGCAGCTCCTGGTCGATCTTGGACGGGTCCAGCATTTCGGCGAAAGTGGGGCCGGTGATAAATCGGGGTTGAATCATGAGGTTGCTTCCTTTTTCTCAATCCGATAAGAGTATGGATGAGTCACAGGGTTGCCTTTCCTAGCAGCAAGCGTCGACACGGTCAAAGCCCGTGAAAAAGAGGCCTGCTGACTCGCTTGGAGCAATGACGCCCGCGCTGCTCAGCTCGATCAGTCCGGCCAGCCCGGATGCCCCCGTCGGGCAGACGGGAATACCGGTATGCTGGCGGGCCGCGGCATGGGCCTGTCGGATGGTCTCCTCCCGCACCACCACCGCCCTGCCGCCCGTTCGCAGCAGGGCCTCCAACAAGTAATACCAGTCATAGGTGACATCATCCAGGATACCATGAGCCAGGCTACGGGGAGGAAGTCCGTCCCAGGGCCACATGAACCGTTCACGGTGGTGCAGGAGCTCCTGCAGGACGGCCTGCACGGACGGAGCGTCGAAGTTGCGCCGGGCAAAGGCCGCCACCTCGCCTATCTGACCGGCACCACCCAGGATAAAGGCGGCAAGCTCGGTCAGTTGCCCTTGCGGGTCGGCCGTGCGATCATAGCCGAGATCAAAGGCAAGCCTGTGGCGGCGGGCGATTTCCCGCAACACGAGATGGTAGGCACGGACGAAGGGAAAACCGCCTTCCGGCTGACAGGCGTGCACCCGCGGCAGCGCCGCAAGCAGGCCCAGTTCCAGGGCCTCTTCAAAAGCCTGGGCAATCGCTCGCGCCAAAGCGCCTCCCCCGACCTGGACCACGACGCTGTCGATAGTTCGGGCTTCGGCCCGAAGCTGCATGACCAGTTCCCAGCCAAGCGTGGCACCGCCTTCGAGGTTTGACCAGTTTTCAGGGCCGGCGCACGCAAACGGAATCCAGCCTCGTTCGGTCACCGCCTCCCGAAACGCACAATAGCAGGGATCGCCTTCGCCCGTAGTGGCGCGCCGGATGGTCTCCACCACGGCGCCCCGGTCCCTGAGCATGGTCAGGATGACGGGATCGACCTCGGCGGGAACGAAGGCATGGAGTTCGTAGCCGCCCGCACGAGCCACGGCCGAGGCACCGACCGCTGCATTACCGCAGCTGTAAATGGCCAGAACCTTCCTGGCGCCGCTGCCATGCCGCCGCCGCAGTGCCTCCAGGTAGAGCAGGGTGGCCATCAGATGTCGGCCCTTGTGCGAACCGGTCACGTTGGCGGTTTCATCCTTCACCCACAGGCACCCGGTCCGTCCCAGGGCTGAAGCCAGTTCCGGCGCATCGGTCAAAGGGGTCACCATGAAATCCTGGCCTTCGAACGGCAGCAGCCGGGCTGTTATTTCATCCAGAAGGCGGTCGTAGGGATCGGCCCCGAGCAGGTGAAAAGCGGAGATGGTGTGCCGGAGGACGGCGAAGGTCCGCCCCGCCCTGCCAGCCCACGACGCCCGGATCCCGTCCACCGCCGCAATCCCCGGAGACAACACCCGCCGGAGCGGATGCTCCTCCCGGGGGCGGCTCCCGGGGCACCGGAAGACGCCGGCTTCGATATCATACTCCCGCCGACAGGATGGACAAAAGAGGCTAATGTGAAGCAGCGCAACCTCCCTTCTCCGGCCGATCAAATCTCAGGCTGATCAAATCCAATTGAGCGGTTCCTGTCGGCTCATTCTGCGAAAAGCCATTCTTCCATGGTTTGCAGCACCACCAAGACATGCTTGCCTTGCAGACTCCCAAAGGTCCTGAGCAGGCACCATGCACGAAATGCTCCCATTGTCATCAGCGAAGATAATCCGCGCCCTGGGCCAGCATCCGTTGAATCTGGCCCGAAGTCAGATTGGTGCCGGTTCGCATGTCATTGTCTCGATGCATCAAGTTCTCTGGGGGTGCACTTCCTTCGACCGTCCCGTCTGGCCCGTCAAACGAACAATGCCCGGCGCGCATGAGAAGATGACCCAGTTCATGGGCGAGGATATCTCGGCCCGTCTCATAACTGATGAAAATGCCCTCGTTCCAGCGCAAAACGCCGGGGTTGAACTCGGGCAGATACGTCAGACCGTGGTAACCGCTGTTGAAGCCAGGTATCCAGTAGGTTGCAATCTCTCCGGCGGCCCGGTTCAGGCGGAGCAAATCAAGGGCTTCTCTGCTCGCGGGACGGTCGGGCGTCCCTGATCCGGCAGCCGCACTCAGGGGGAAAGCTCGCAGCAGGAATCCGCCGTAATTGAAGGATCCCGTTGCGCCGCTCCTTGCCTGGTGGGTGTAGGCGTCCTGGCGTCGTTCCCGTTGAAAATAAGTGCTGGGACTGATTCCCTCGACCCGACTCTCCTGTCTCACGCTCTGCGTCAGCAGGGTCATACTGGCCGCATCGCTGAGGTGCGTCATGTTCGACAGCACGAAGTCAAGGTCGTGCCCTCTGAAGATGTCATTTACGCACCTAATGGCGCGGCGGATTTCGGCCTCCCACTGTCTCGCGGTCAACAAGGCGCCCTGGTACCTGATTTGAAAGGTTGTAGCACGGATGTATGCTTTAGGCATGTCGTTCCTCCCTAAGACTAAGACCTCGGCCAGAGCCAGGCTGCTCCGCGCACCCCGCTGGAATCGCCGTGGTGGCTGCGGACGATCGGCGTTTCCGCCTCGCCGCCGAACACGTACGCCGGCAACTGCGGCGGCACCAGCTCGTACAGCTCGTCCACGTTGCTCATGCCCCCGCCGAGAACGACCACATCAGGGTCAACCAGGTTAACGACATGGGCCAGGGAACGCGCCAAACGGTTGGCATATCGCTCCAGGGCGCCCCTGGCGGCGGCATCCCCGTTGCGGGCCAGGTCGATGATCTGCGCCCCGGTGGGCATATCAGACCCATAGTCCGATGACTTCGCGGTTGCCCCGGCATAATCCCGCACGAATCCTGTCCCTGAGATCCATTTCTCGACGCAGGACAATTTACCGCACCAGCACTCAGGGCCCGGGTATTCCTCGGCGTTCATCCAGGGAAGCGGGTTGTGCCCCCACTCACCGGCCACCAGGTTGAACCCCGCCCACGGCCGGCCGTCGACTGCGATACCGGCCCCGCAACCCGTTCCGAGGATTACCGCGAACACCACCCGGTATCCCGTCCCCGCCCCATCGACTGCTTCGGACAGCGCGAGGCAGTTGGCGTCGTTCATGCACCGCACCTCGCGGTTGAGGATCCTGCCGAGATCCCGGTCCAGAGGGTGCCCGTTCAAGACGCTCGTGTTGGCGTTTTTCACGCACCCCGTTCGAGCCGAGATCGTGCCAGGGATACCGACGCCCACCGTCCCCATCCGCCCCAGCGCAGATTCCGCTTCGGTGACCAAGCCCGCGATGGTGGCAACGATCGCTTCGTAGCTGCGCGGGTCGGTAGCAACCCGCTTCCGGTAAAGCTCAGACCCGCCCTCGTCAAGCGCGATGATCTCGGTCTTGGTCCCTCCCAGATCGATTCCCAGTCGCATCGTTGCACCTCCGCCCCCCAACCTGGGCATATCCCGTGACCGCCCTTGCGGCATGGTCCGGGTTTCGGTAATGATCGTACCTGCTTTATGATGAACCTGTCTTAAAAAAGCTCCAGCTGCTGCGAACCTATGTCTTCGGGCTGTAATGCCGTCTGAGCCACGCGCTCAATCCGTCCAGGCCGGGGAACAAAACCCGTTCGGTGATATTGCACTGATCGAGCTTGTCCCGGCATTCCCACTTCAAGCCAGCCGGGATGATGATTCGCCGGAGGAGGTCCGGGTGGGCCGCCAACCAATCGTCGATCCTTCGCTGGGGGTTGGGCATGACGGAGAACAAGGCAAACTGGTTCACGATGCGGTCATTGATCGAGGGTGGTTCAAAGAAGAGGAGGAATTCATCTTCCGCCCCCAGGCCATCGAATTCGCTCAACGTCTGGACGAATTTTTGAAACATGCTTGCCTCCGGCGTCAATCCCTCTGCTCCCGGCCTGAGGCTTGTGAGCAGCTCCACCGTGAACGCCTGAGCCCCTGCGGACTCAAGCAGCCGATGCAGCTTCTCGGGCAGAAGGTCGTGTGCCTTATGGAAGTTGACAACCCAGATGACGCCATCGATATCGAACTTTTCGTGATCGGCCGTGGCAAAATGGAGAGCAACGTAAGGGGAATAAGTCCAATCAAGCAGGCGGGTAGGGAATCCGTGGTGCTGGGCAACGGTGAGGAGATGCCAGATCGAATCGAGTTCTCTGGCCATCGACTGCGCATATTTCCGAAAGTTTCTCAGCATGTGCCGTTCGAGCTGCCAGTAGGCACCCCCGAGGCGCATCAGGGATGTTTCCAGCGGGTAGCCCTGGTCCGACAGTCCTCGATACACGAATGGCGACCGATATCTGCTGATTTCATCATTCCACGAATCCTGGAATAACACGTCCTGCAGTTGGCTCCACGTTGTGACCGTAACGTCTGTCATCAATCTCTCCACCCAATCGCGGCTCGACGACTTCAAAACCACGATCCACGGCGTCGTGCCAGCAATCGACTCCAGGGAGTCGGTCGGATGTCCATTGGTTTTTCGATTGCCCTCACGGTACGAAGTCCACCTTTCGCTCTTCTGAAAGCTCCATAAGGGGGAAAAACTGATCAGAAGGCTGCTGATTTCGCATCAGCGGCCCGTCTCCGCTGCGTTCGCGGGCATCCTGTCACCCGACGCAGCAATTGCCTCAATAATAATTTTCGCACAGCGCTCAAGCGTCACTTTCGAATCGGCACTCATGGAAATCTCAAACCGAGCTTTCCTGAACCTGAGATTGAAGGGACCATCCTGGTGCAGGATGATGGGAGGAAACAAGTAGGCTTCGTCGCCAAAACCGTTGACTCGAAAGCTTTCCATGGCCGGCTCGCCCTTCGAGGGTCGCTTGAACTGCGCCCTGGCAGCCTTCGAGCTGTTATGCATAATGACCGTTGCCCTCACCTCCTCCAGACCGCTGCTCCAGACATAGCTGGCCTGGATGACTCCGCTCCTGTGTCGGAAAGGCTCATCGGCCTCGGCGAGGCGCCAGCCAACTTCCCTCCGAGGCAGGGACTGCTTGATCCGCTCAAAGACCGGATTCTGCTGCTGATCGGCTGCCCTCGTCGAAAACCCGATTAGAATCAGTAGAACAGCGGTGGCCCAGCCCCAAGGTCTCCTGTTCCCGATTATACCGCTATCCTTCGGAGTGCATGTCCCTATCATGAACCATCTCACCCATGCCCGGCGAAACTGTCCTTTACGCATCTTCTACCGTGTCTATAGAATCCTGTTGCGCTAGTAAACAGGCACACATGACGACAGCATCCTTGGCCCTGCTGATTGGCAAGAACAATATCGGGATCGGGCCACGCGATCCAAAAGTCCTCAGCGGGCTCATCGCGGCCGTCACCGGCGGAACGGAGCTCGGCGGAGGTCCCGCCCGAGGGGGCAGGCATTGCTCTGGAGCGGTCTACGCCCTCTTGGCGATCACTGCAAATTCCTTTGATCTTCGATCATAGGGGCTTCCCGCGATGTCCGAATAAAGTCCTTCAACAGAAAAGCCAGCCTCCATGAACTCCTTCTCCAACTCTTCAAACATTGTCTCTCAGACCAGCGATATTGTCCAGAGTGCAGCCTTCTTGACCCGTGGCGCGAAGCTTACGGCGCCGCACGCGCCCGCAAGCGAGGGTGCCATGCCGTGCCCTTCGAGCTGCCATTTATACGGCGCCGCACGCGCCCGCAAGCGAGTGACCTCGACGTCCAATGGCCTTGGCTGATCCAGGTCCGGAAGACGCGTAACCCCTTTGAGGGAACTGTTGACAAGCTTGAGGTTTGCCATCGGAGCGGGTGGCAACTCGGACTCTTGACGGCCGCGCGTCCGGGGATCAAACGATCCTGCCGACCTGCCCAGTTTCGCATTTTGGATGACAACCGGAAAAGCAGCGTCTGATGCTGCCGCATTCCTGACCTTCTGAACGGCGTGGGAACGTGGTTCTGCGAACTTGGCTGAGACTGCCATCCTGTTGGGTCTACTCCTTTCCCTTGACTTCCCACATCGCTTGCATTTTCAACATATTATGCACAAACGCTGCACAAGCGTTTTCTGGTCGTTTTAAAGCGCCTTCAAGATAGGATGCAGAATCAAGAATCTCCCTCAATGCGTTGATCCCAGCTGCCCAAGGTCCCTGCGGCTTTATCAGTGAAGGTTGAAGGCGCCTTAAGCCGGAAGGACCTGCCGCAAACCCACTGCTATGCCGCAGGCGCCGCCGCTTTCAGCTATCAGGCCGCCGAGGACCTTCCCTTCCGAGTTTCCTTGGAGGATCTGAAACTCGCGAAAATGCCCGCCACCCCTCAATTCTTCATGAAAAGCCTGGGCGGGGAGTACTATCCGGTGACTGTGCTGGAAGCCAAAGCGGGCGAGAACAGCATTCTCTGTAAAGTGCAGCAGAAGGTACCTCCAGGATCCTATGCGCTCTTCTTCCAGAAGAAAGACCGACTGTTTCAACTCAGAAAGACTTTGCGGATCCTGGCACCGGTGATCCAGCAGATTACGATCGACCATTCAAGGGTTGCGGATGGGAACATGGTAGTACTGGACGGCTTGTATTTAGGCCGGCATCCTTCCGTCACCATTGAATACCCGCTGACCGATCAGGGGCCAACCGCGGTAAGAGCATGTCCGTCCGTTGATAACGCCGTGACGAATTCGCCGGAAGGAATCAGCTCATTCAAAGTCGAGATTCCCTCCCTCGAAGGCGCCACGCCAAAGACGGCGGTATTCACGGTCACCAGCAAGCATGGCACGGCCAGCATCACTTTTGATGAGAACCGTCTCGAGGAGGGAACGGACAATCGGCGAGGCACCTATGTGAGTCATTCCCTCCATTCCGTGGTGAAGAAGGACGAAGTGTGGGATTACCTGGTCAATAGCATGGTGAGCGGTTGGTTCGAGAGGCTCTATGCGGAGTATCTTCTGGGATTGACCAAGTTTTGGAAGCAGAGATCATTGTACCAATACGATTTGGTTCTCTACAACATGCTTTACTGGACGGTCGACGCCTTTGGCAATCCCGTTGAGGCGTCGGGTGTGGTCATGGTGCCGGTGGGCAAGGAGAGTGTGCCTCTGCTCAGTTTCCAGCACGGCACGATGCTCACCAAGAAGGAAGCCCCAACCCTCTCCGACAGCGCGGAACTGGGTTTTGCCGTGACCTTTACAACCACCGACGGCTTCGTCATCTCCATGATGGATCACCAGGGCATGGGACAGGCCGCTCAGAATCCCAGGGACCGCGATAAAAGGCGCCAATAGGCACAGACCGCTAATGTTAAGCTCATCGCAGATGTCTTTATGCTGCCGCCCGATGGCCTTCAGGTAGAGAGCCGTCATGCGTCGGCGCACAATCGGATGTTCATGATGGATACGGCCTTCATTGAGCTGTCGGACCTCGTCTTCCGTAAATTGGATGCGTCTCATTGGAGGGCTCCTCGTTATGGGCACAAAGTTTCTGAAAATAGAAA